>OGUO01001954.1_pt1 | contig 13033 bp, 8 predicted proteins | sample 1553641 | NCBI WGS metagenome assembly OGUO01 (sample SAMEA2579980, study PRJEB22360) | human gut metagenome | biome: human gut; feature: human-associated habitat; material: faeces | place: Denmark | collected 2008/2010 | reverse complement strand
CAGCCGTATCACAGGCTTCCGCGCCGGTATCGCCGGAGGTATCCGCGCCGGCGGATTCCTGTATTGAAGCGGCGCTGCTGGATTCTGCGGCGCTGCTGGATTCCCCGGCGCTCACCATGCCGTTTGCTCCCCTGATATTCGGGATTATCGTCGCGGCGGAAACCGCGATCACCGCGCAGGCTGCGGCGGCGCCGCCGATGTATGCGATACGGCGCAGCGGCAGCGGGCTTCCCCCCCTTCGGGGCCCGTCCGTGGCGGACCTCCGGGATACCCGGCTCGCCCTCTCCTGCGGCTATCTTAGCCAGGACAGCGGCTTTCATTCTGTCCATTGCTTCTCTGTCCGGGGAACTGCTCTCCATAGACTTCTTGTATTCCTCTCTGAGATCCATCAGAAAACCACCTCCCCTGGGAATTCTTCGCTGAGTATCGGCTTCAGCAGCTTTCGGGCGCGGCTGAGCTGCGACTTGACCGTGGATATTCCGTCCCCGGTCGCCGCGCTTATCTGCGCCACGGACATGTCCTCGAAATAGAACAGGTGGATAACCACGCGGTATTTCTCGGGCAGCCGGTTCACGGCGCTAAGCACCGTCATGCGGCGCTCGGTTTTCTCGAACTGCTCCTCGCAGCCGGGGTCGGCAGGTTCGTCGGCGCCCCCGGCGGAGTTCTCCAGCATTTCGCCGGACGCCCGGTGGCGGTTCCACGCTGACGTGGCGGAATTTATCGCGCAGTTTACCGTACACCGGATAAGCCACGCCTTCCGGTGCTCCTCGCTGCTGTAGGTCATGCCTGTGCGGAAATACCGCAGGAATACCTCCTGGGTGATGTCCTCCGCTTCGCTGCGGTCGCCGAGCCTAGACAGGGCTATCCTGTACACCATGGGCATGTACAGTTCCATAACCTCCTCAAAGCTTTCCGCAGCACTCAGTGATAGTGTCTGCATATCATGTTTCTCCGATCGGACCGGGTGTACCCGGATATCAGCGGCTTATATTTTTCTGCGCCGCGTTTTTTCTGAATTCATAAGTAAAACCAGATCCCGGGCAAAAAGGTTGCACTCCCCGGGAACTTTTTCCGGGATCCCCTCCCTTCCCGGCGTTATTCCGGCGCATTTACGGGAATATCCTGGAATATCTATATTATATGTCGGCAGCGCACGGTTGGAGTTTATGTGCACATTCTACAAATCCGATGCAGCCAATAGAGATATATTGCACAACTCTGACAAACTTTGCAAAAAAGTCCCCGTTACCCCTTGATTTATTCTGAAAAATGGTTAAAATATAATTAGCACTCAGATAAACAGAGTGCTAAAACATGTACATTTTTATACAGGGTGCGCCCTGGATTTTAAGGAGGATATAGTTATGACAATCAAGCCTTTAGCAGACCGCGTAGTGATAAAGATGGTTGAAGCTGAGGAAACCACCAAGAGCGGTATTATCCTGACAGCTTCCGCACAGGAGAAGCCCTCCATCGCAGAGATCGTCGCAGTAGGTCCCGGCGGAAACGTTGACGGCAAGGAAGTTACCATGAACGTCAAGGTAGGCGACAAGGTGCTTATCAGCAAGTACGCCGGCACAGAGGTCAAGGTGGACGGCGTTGAGTACTCCATACTCAGACAGTCCGACATTCTCGCAGTAGTAGAGTAAAATCATTCCAACAGCCTGCTCCGGCAGGTATTCCGACAGATCAAGTATTTTCGTAACAGGAGGAATTCATTATGGCAAAGGACATCATTTACGGCGAAGAAGCCCGCAAGGCTCTCCAGGCAGGTATAGACACCCTGGCTGATACAGTTAAGATCACGCTCGGTCCGAAGGGCAGAAACGTGGTGCTCTCCAAGAAGTACGGCAGTCCGCTGATCACCAACGACGGCGTTACCATCGCAAAGGAGATCGAGCTTGAGGACGCATTCCAGAACATGGGCGCGGCTCTCGTGAAGGAAGTTGCGACCAAGACCAACGACGCAGCAGGCGACGGCACAACCACCGCTACGCTGCTAGCACAGGCACTGGTACGCGAGGGCATGAAGAACATCGCAGCCGGCGCTAACCCCATGGTGGTCAAGAAGGGCATGCAGAAGGCAGTTGACGCAGCCGTTGAGCAGATCAAGAAGAACTCCCAGGCAGTAAACGGCAGCAAGGACATCGAGAGAGTCGCTACCGTATCCGCCGGCGACGAATCCGTTGGTAAGCTCATCGCCGAGGCTATGGAGAAGGTTACCGCAGACGGCGTTATCACCCTGGAAGAGGGCAAGACCGCTGAGACCTACTCCGAGGTAGTCGAGGGAATGCAGTTCGACCGCGGCTATATCTCCCCCTACATGGTAACAGATACCGATAAGATGGAAGCTGTTATCGACGATCCGTATATACTCATCACAGATAAGAAGATCTCCTCCATTCAGGACGTACTCCCCCTGCTCGAGCAGATCGTACAGGCTGGCAAGAAGCTCGTCATCATCGCCGAGGACGTTGAGGGCGACGCTCTGACCAACATTATCCTGAACAAGCTGAGAGGCGTGTTCGTATGCGTAGCTGTCAAGGCTCCCGGCTTCGGCGACAGACGCAAGGAAATGCTGAAGGATATCGCTATCCTGACCGGCGGCGAAGTCATCACCGAGGAACTCGGTCTTGACATCAAGGAAACCCAGATCAACCAGCTCGGCCGTGCTAAGCAGGTTAAGGTCAACAAGGAGAACACCATCATCGTTGACGGCTGCGGCAATAAGGACGCCATCAAGGACAGAGTCCACGAGATAAAGAACGCTATTGAGAGCACCACATCCGAGTTCGACAAGGAGAAGCTCCAGGAAAGACTGGCTAAGCTCTCCGGCGGCGTAGGCGTGATCAAGGTCGGCGCAGCTACCGAGGTCGAGATGAAGGAGAAGAAGCTCCGCATTGAGGACGCTCTCGCAGCAACCAAGGCAGCCGTTGAGGAAGGCATCGTAGCCGGCGGCGGTACAGCGCTCATCAACGCTATGCCTGCTGTAAAGGCTCTCGTTGAAACCCTCGAGGGCGACGAAAAGACAGGTGCGAAGATCGTACTCCGCGCACTGGAAGAGCCGGTTCGCCAGATCGCGCTGAACGCAGGTCTGGAAGGCTCCGTCATCATCGACACCATCAACCGCGAGGGCAAGGTAGGCTACGGCTTCGACGCCTACACTGAAACCTACGGCGATATGATCTCCGCTGGTATCGTTGACCCGGCTAAGGTAACACGTTCCGCACTCCAGAACGCTGCTTCCGTTGCCGCAATGGTGCTCACCACCGAGTCCCTCGTAGCCGACAAGCCCGAGGAAACTCCGGCTGCCCCTGCAATGCCTGCCGGCGGCATGGGCGGAATGTATTAATTTAATTCGGAATTCGTAATTCGGAATTCGGAATTAGCGCAATAAATTTCAGGGGGCTGGGATATTTCTCAGCCCCCTGTTTTTATGCCACCCGGCTCAATCAAACTACGCACCACCCCCGTTGGCACCCTGGTCACGCGCGACCGCGTTCAATTAAGAACACACCTATCCCTTTAAAGACAATACATGCGCTGAGAGCGCCCAGTAAATCTATGTGCACCCATATGCGTTGCTAAAAACGAGCAGGGGGAAAAAAAGAGGGGAGAGGGGAAAAGATTCTTAAGAAAAACCCGTAGGGGAGGAAAAAGGGGGACAAGCACGATGCTTGTGGGTCTGCCCCCAAAGCGCGGCAAGGACGCCGCGCAACAAATGGCAGACTGGCGGCAGAAGTTTTTGTCGGCTTTTCTCTAGTCCCCCCTTTTTCTTCCCCGAAGGGTTTGTCTTAAGTCCCTGTGTGACAAGACAGAAAATCTTTTTGAGGCTCCCGACCGGGCAAAAGGTCGATAAATCAGATGGATCTGCGTGTGCCTTTCCGCTTTAGGAAACAAATCAAATACTATCCCCGACCGGCGCGAGGTCAAAAAGAAGAATAATCCCCCCTGCCCCCTTTGTACAAAATTTACAGTCCCGTTTGTGCAGAATGTGTAAAAAAGCTGAAATTTCCGAAAGGGACTTGTATATTTGCAATAAATATGTTACAATGTATACAGGCGAAAGCAAAGGGCGAAAACCCGGAGCCGTCTTATAAATCCCGGTCAGACGGAGTGCAGAAGTACCGCCGGAGGACCCCGAAAGGAATGATTTGTATGAAAGTAACCATCACCGCAAAGAAGCTCACAATCAACCAGTCCTTTACGGACTACGCGACCCAGAAGCTGAGCGCCAAGCTCGACCGGTTCTTCCCGGAGGAGGCAGAGGCGAAGATCACACTGGAGGAGCGCAGAGAGCTGATTATTCTGGAGCTTACGGTAAAATATAACGGGATCATCTACCGTGCGGAACAGTCCGCGAAGGATAAGAACGACGCGCTCGACGTCACAGTTGACCGCGTGATCCGCCAGATCAGGAAGCAGAAAACCAAGGTCGAGAAGAGCCTGCGCTCCGGCGCGTTCGAGGGACTCTCACCCGAGCCCGAGGAGAAGGATTACGAGGTTATCCGCGAGAAGAAGTTCCACCTGCGTCCGATGTCCGTTGACGAGGCTATACTCCAGATGAACCTGCTGGATCACACATTCTTCATGTTCAAGAACGCGGAAACCGGCGCCGTAAACGTGGTTTACAAGCGCGACGAGGGCAACTACGCGGTTCTTGTTCCTGAGGGATAAGCGCAATAAGCGCAACATAATAAACACAATGGGGAGGGCATTTGCCCTCCCCTTACTTTATATCCTTACCATCTCCGGCTTTCTGCCCCGGAACACCGTGTAGTATTCGAACCCTGCCGCCCGGAGGATTTCCCCTGCCCGGTCGAAATCCCAGGCGTAGTGCTCCGCGCGGTGCCCGTCGGAGCCTACCGTGATGATCTCTCCGCCAAGCTCGCGGTAGCGCCGCAGCAGGTCCGGGTGCGGATGCGCCCAGCCCAGCCCGTATTTCAGCCCGGCAGTGTTCAGCTCTATCCCCTTGCCCGTCGCGATTAGCCGCTTCAGTATCTCGTCCAGAAGCTCCGCATAGTCCGCCGGGCTGTAGCTTTTCGCGCCGCTGTACCGCACGACGTAGTCCAGATGCCCGTACACGTCGAAGTCCCGGAACGCCGTGATATTCGCCAGAATGCTCTCGAAATAGCGCAGGATCCCGTTGTGGTCACCGTGCTCCGCGAAATACTCCGGGTAGTAGGGATCCACCCCGTCCACCAGGTGCGACGACCCGATGACGAAGTCGAAATCCCACCCGGAAACGTACTCCTCCAGCCGGGGCGCGAGGTAGTCCATCAGCCCCAGTTCCACGCCGAAAAGCACCTCGATCCGCCCCCGGAACCACTCGCGCAGCTCCATCAGACGGGCGCGGTAGGCGGCGGTGTCCAGGTCGAACTCACCGCCGGGGTAGTCCATGTCCATGTGCTCGGTGAAGCACACGGTGCTTATTCCCTTGGCGATGAGCGCCTCCAGGGCGCCCTCCATCGGCTGGTCGCTGTCGGAGGAGAAGTCAGTGTGCGTGTGGAAGTCAGCCGTTATCATTGCCGTCCTCCGTCCCGTCCGCGGAATCCTCCCCGGTTGCGGAGTCACGATTCATCGCCCGGATATTCTCCAGCAGTCCGTTCACGTCCTCTCGGCTGACGGACTTCGCCGGCGGTTTCTCCTCCCCCCCCCGTACCCCCCCCGCCAGTATCTCTCCGGCAGCCGCAGCGGTGCGCTCCCTCTCGGCGTCCTCCGGGTCAGGAGCAGGCTCCTCAGCCACCGGGGCGTATTCATCGTCCAGGACGACATTCCTGTCCATGCGGCGGTTGATGGTGTTCAGCGCCGCGCCAGTGCCCAGAAGCACCCAGAACATCGGCGCCACGGATACCACGGAGTCGTTGAACATTCCGGCGGCAAGGTATCCCACGATTCCCAGCATGACAGCCGCGCCCATCGTCTGTTCGCGGCGGTATTCCCTTCGCAGGGCGTACAGCCGGAAGCAGTCCACCAGATAGAACACGACTATCACAAGGAACGCGACAAGCGCGATAAGTCCGTTGGAAAGGAACATCTGGATATACATGTTGTGCGACTTGTCCACGGTGATGTAGAAGCCCTGACCGAACTGCTTGTAGGAATAGTACTTCGCCAGCATGTCGTTCTGGGGGAACACATAGGTGAACGTATCCGCGCCGTAGCCTGTGATGACGCAGTTCTTCAGCAGCGGCAGCGTCCTCGACCAGATGTAGCCACGGGAGGAACCAAGCTCCTCCTTGCCCTCAAAGCCGATGTGGTCGGCGTTCACGGGTATCATCGGGTCTGCGGTGCGGAAGTGTATCATCTGTATCTTCTTCTGGTTCAGCATCTGGAAGAACAGGGAGTTGTGCTCGTCGCCGCTGAAATACATCGCGATGATGTCGCGGACACCGCTGGTGTCGTCGGAGCCCTCAGTGCGCAGGAATACATCGTCCAGAGTCCCGGGGAAGGAATAGGTCAGCACCCCGGTCAAGGGAGTTTCGCCGTCCTCCTGGGTGAATACCAGCATTCCGGTGTCGTCGTCGCACTCGATGTAGACGTACGCGCCGTTGTCCAGGTACGCGGTCAGCACGCCTATCTCGGAGGCTTCGATACAATACAGCCCGTCCTCGGAATAGACCTTGCCGAATCCGTCCTCGCCGACCAGGGCATTGCTGTCGGTGAGGGTGTATTTACGGGTCATTGTGCCAGCGGTGACGGTGAATACGCCGCTGCCGTAGTCTGCGGAAATGCTCAGCTTCCCGTAATCATCGTTGAAGGAGTAGTCGTAGGTCGGCACGACAGCGCCGCCGGCGGAATTCGTGAAGGTGTAGTCCAGGCGGTCGCTGTCGAATCCCACGGTCAGCGTATCCGTCTGCCCGGTGAGCACCAGCTTTCCGCCGGAGGGCGTGGATATCTCGCGCAGGGGCAGCTTGGAGTAAAGGTCGCTGTCCTCGTCGGAGGAGGGCAGGAAAAGTCCCACCGCGTCGTTCACGAGGGAGGGCAGACGATTGAACAGCTGGTTCTTCAGCGCGAAGTTCGCGCCAACGACCACCACCGCCGCGGAAGCCACGAGGATAAGGCAAGGCTTCCAGTGCTTCGCTATCTGGCGTGCGAACACGATGATTCCGACAACGAAAGCCGCAGCGACCGCGACAACGCCGCTTCGTGCCGCGGAGCCAACCAGCAGGAACACCGCCATGGCGTCGAAAACGATGCAGAGCACGCGCTGGAGCTTGTTCTCGGCGTACATGGACATAACTGTCAGCAGCGGCACCGCAAGTCCGGTGAAGCTGCCCATGTAGTTGCTGTGGTAGAGCGCGCCGTTGGCGAGCTTTCCGGCGGTGTAGAATCCGTCGGTGGAGAGGTTGCCGCGCAGTGTGCTGTCGGCGATGAGGTTCATGAACCACTCCTGCTGGAGGAGGTTATGCCCGGTGACCTGGGTCACGCCGAGGACGAAGTTCACGCCGACGCAGAAGAACAGTCCATACATCAGGTATCTGAAATTCCCCGAGGTGCGGAAAGCGTACATCGAAAACAGGAACATGACGAAATAGCACGCAGTCGTCCAGAATCCCTCTGCACGGTCGTATTCGCCGCTGAACGCGATCTGGGAATACTCCGATGTGATGGCGGAGGCGAGGGTCATGATGATGTACACCACGGAGGCGCCCACATACACGAAGGAGCGCTTCTCAATGCGCCGGAACAGGGACAGACAGCAGATGAGCGCCATGAATACCATGATGATGGCGAGCACCAGCACCGCCAGCGCCTTTCCCTGGGAGTAGGTGTCGATGAGGTTGTACACGGTGCTTCCGTCGGAGGTAGCCTCGGTGCCGCCGTTGTACATGTAGGTTTCTCTGAACGTCGTGGTGATATTCGTTATCCTGAGTATCACCGGCACGACCGCCAGAGCGATGATGGAGGGCAGGAACATTGCCAGCGCCATCAGGTCTGTTTTAGCTTTGTTGTTCATGTTTTGTTTCTCCGGTCTGTATGGTTTGGATTTCCTTTTTCTGTGGGAAAGCTTTTCCTTGTTCATGAATCCGCTGAACGCGGTGCGAAGCAGAATCGAGATGTCCATGAAGAAGTTCCAGTTCTCTATGTACTGCACGTCGAACTCTATCCGCTTCTCTATCGAGGTATCGCCGCGGTAGCCGTTTATCTGTGCCAGTCCGGTCATGCCGGGCTTTACCTGGTGCTTTATCATGTACATGGGGATTTTATCCTTGAAGTCGTTCACATAGAACGGAATCTCGGGGCGCGGTCCGACAAGGCTCATGTCGCCCTTGAGGACGTTGACCAGCTGCGGCAGCTCGTCGATGGAGAATTTCCGGATAAATGCGCCGAACTTAGTGCGCCGGGGGTCGTTCTCCGTGGACCAGGCGGTGTCCTTTTCCGCGCTGTCGCGCATGGAGCGCAGCTTGTACATGGTGAATATCTTCTTGTTTAGTCCGACGCGCTGCTGTTTGAATATGACCTTTCCGCCCATGGTGAGCTTTATTATCAGCATGCTGACGAGCATCACGGGGGAGGTCAGCACCAGCAGCACCAGGGAGCCGAAGATATCCAGCGCGCGTTTCAGCACGGCATTTCCGATGTTGTCCAGGGGGATCCGGCGAATGTTCATCATCGGGATATTCCCCACAACGTCTATCGCCGGCGAGGAGGACATGTACTTATATATGCTGGGAATGACGGAGATCTTCGTTCCGGTGAGCTCGCATGCCTCCACGGCGGCGGCGAGCTGGCGGCTCTCATCGCTGCCCAGCGCGCACACTACCTCGTCGTAGCTGCGCTCCTCCAGCACTTTCAGCAGGGAGTCCATGCCGCCGAGGAGTTCCGCCCCGGGGAGGGGGGAATCCGCCACGCAGCCGGCGCACTCGAATCCGAGCCAGCGCTGCTCCCGTATCGTGCGGAGGTATTCCTGCGCGGCATCTCCGCTGCCGACGATGAGGACGTATTTGCGGTTATAGCCGCTCTCGCGGACTTTCCGGAGGGTCTTCCGCAATACGAAGCGCTTGATGGTGACTATCAGCAGGTCCATCACCAGGAACACCGCCAGCGCCCACCGGGAGAAGTCGATTATCCTGACGACGTAGAGCAGGGCGACGAGCGCCAATCCGTCCAGCAGGAACGCCCCGAACAGCCGTCCCAGCTCCGTTGCGAAACTCTTGCTCCGGAACGAGCCGTAGAGTCCCATGCAGGCGTAGGTGATAAGCTGCACCGGGATAAATATCAGCGCCAGCCGCAGGTAGTCCGTGAACGGGTAGTTCCTGTCGAAATCCAGCAGGATGAATACAATCAGGTAGGCGGCTGCCACCGCCGCCAGCGCCGCCACGGCGTCCGTCACCACATTCACGCGGTTCAGCAGTCTTTGGTTTTCTTTTATCATTATGATTCCTTATTGTCTGTATTAAGTCGATTTTTGCAATACATATTTATTATAGCACACTTATGGGAGTTGCGCAACCTTTTTTAGCATGAAAATTCTGCTTTTGTGACCTCGCCGTTCGGGAGCCTCTATATAGATTTCCCTGTGTTGTCACACAGGGATTTATTTAATCAGCACTTCCGCCGATGTTACGGCGATAAATGCAGTACAGCCAGAGGAGCAACATGCGAATTTTCCCGGTTCCGGCGAAGCCGGAATGCAACCTCCACTCCGGAGGTGCAAGGGAAAATTTGAGCGTTTATCGCCGATGTTCCGGCGATAAATGCAAATTCCCCCTGCTTTTCGCAGGGGGAACATTGAGTGAAATGAAAGTGTATCCAGGGGAGCAGCCTGCGAATTTCTCGGTTCCGCGAAGCGGAATTCAATCCCCAATCCGGGGATTGAAAGAGGAAATTTGCATATTTGATTGCCGTTGTTCCGGCAATCAAATATATGCGTAATTGGATTTACCGTTTTTCTTAACGGAGTACATTGCGTCGTCTGCCTTACCGATGATGTACTCAACACGGGTGTTGTAGTCGTCCTTGATCATGGAGATACCGATGGAAACGCTGACGGTGAGGTGGGCACCGTCGCACTCGAAGCCCTCGTCAAGTCTGGAGATGATGTCCTGGGCAACGCGGGTGGGGTCGTTGATCTCTGCGTTGCGGACGCAGGCGATGAACTCGTCGCCGCCGTATCGTCCGGCAAATCCGAACTCGCTGACAACGCCCTTGATGGTGCGCGCAACGAACTTGAGCACCTGGTCGCCGGTAGCGTGGCTGTACTGGTCGTTGTAGTGCTTGAAGTCGTCCACGTCGATGAACAGGACTGCCATCTCGCTCTTACGCGCCTCGGAAAGGTTGATCTCGTTGTCGATCTGGCTCTCAATGGTCTCACGGTTGTAAAGCTCGGTGAGCGAGTCGAAGCTTGCACGCGCGGTCAACTGCTGCTCGCTCTTCTTTGCACGGTCGATGTCCAGTATGACGCCTACCACCTTCTGGGGATTGCCCTCCTTGTCGCGCAGGGTCGCGGTTCTTATCAGCACCCAGATGTAGTCGCCGTAGATGTTCTTCATACGGTACTCGTTGTGCTTGAACTCCTCGCCGTGGCTGAGCTTCTCAAGATCCTCCTTGTAGCGCTCAGCGTCGTCCTCGTGGAGCTTCGCCTTGAGCAGGAAGCTGTCGCCGAAGTGGTCGGACGGCGCGCGGTAGCTGAACTTCTTGTTGAAGTTGTTGGTGAAGAATACCTCGTTGGTCTTGAAATTCCACTCGAAGATGATGTTGTCGGACATCTCCGTGATGGTGCGATATCTGTCCTCGCTGACAACGATCTCATCAAGCAGGTTGTTGAACGCACGGGACATCTGTCCGTACTCGTTGTTGCTGACTTCAGTTGGAATACGCGCTTCGTGATCGCCGCGGCGCACCTTCTCCAGGGTTTCCTCAATGACCTTGAGGGGGGCTGTCGCAAGAATGGAAACCACTATCGCGCCTGCCAGGGATATCAGGGACAGGAGCACTGTCACAACGATGATGGTATTAGCCGCACCGGAGGAGAATGCTCCCACGCTGCGCTTCACTTCCGCAGAGGCGATGGCATACAGCCCGTTCTCGCCGCCAGCCTTGGAAACCGCCGCGTACCATTCTTCGCCGTTCTTGTTGGAATAGGAGATTATATCCGACATGCCGTTGTCCCCGAGGGAATCCACAACGGACTGGAAGTTCTCCGCCGGATAGTCGTAGTAGAGGTTTATTCTGAAGTTGTCGCCCTTGGCGTAGTTGTGGTTCGTGGAGGAATCCGCAACAGCCACGGAGCCGGTGGAATAGAACGTGCTTCCTGCGGAAGCCTTGTAGAGGTAACCGGTATTGCTGCCCATCTTGTAGGTTATCAGCAGGGTATTGTCGCCAACGTTCTTGTACATGAACATGGTAGGCTTGGTTCCGCCGCCGGTGGCGCTGGAGCTTGCAATGCTGTTGAAGTACAGCGCGCCGGGCTTGTACTGCGACTGGTCTATGTAGCTTGCGAAGTTGTCGATGACGGTGTTGACGGTGCCCTTGCTTCCGCAGAACACCTCTCCGGCTCCGGTGGAATCATCAGAAACCTTTACGAGCCTGATGGCGTCAATGCACACGTTGCTTTCTGCCAGTGTGGAGATGAAATCTGCGGCGTAGTCGTTGCTGGACCCGTTGGAAAGCGCCTGCTTCACCGGCTCGTATTCAAGGATAGTGTCCGCGCACTTGTTTGCCGTGTCAATATATGTCTGGAGGGTGTAACGCTCATTATCCGCCATCTCGAGTATCGTCTTGCGGAATTCCTCATCGCCGTTCTTCTGAACGGATTGTCCGGCGAACACCGAATATACCACCATCGGGACGATGGCAAAAATAGTGGCGCTCACCATCAGCATGGTTCTGATCTTCATAAATACTCCCCGTTTCCATTTTCTGCCTGGGCAGATTATTTACGATCCATCTTGGGCGGGAAAGCCAAAGATGGCATAGTTATTCGTTATTAGTATACCATAAAAAAACCTGCCTGTAAACAGTTCAACAATAATTATTTACCCGAATTCAGCATTTTTATCAATAATGCACAAATCTCTGAAAAACATTTTGTTCACATTATGTATACGCCGTGAGATACCGCCGTATACAGACAACTCCTTTATTTTGGATTTTATGTTCCATTCCTACAAAAAAGCTATTGCCAGAACGACGGATTTGTGGTATAATCTAAGTAATAATGTCGTTCAGCGATCAGTCAGGGGGTACACATATGGGAAATGTTATCAAGGCGTACAGATACCGTATAGTTGACAACAGCGCATTCGAAATGCCGCTGCCCATGAAATTCACGGTCTGGAAAGCCGACGCCCCTGTGGCGGATTACATAATTTCCGAGGACGAGCAGGTGAGCTATACCATCATCACCAAATTCAAGGAGCTGATGATAACCACTATACACCGTCCCCTGGATATTTCGGATATCTACTACATGTTCTCCTGCCGCGTTTTCCAGGACCGCACTCCGTTCACGAAGCCTATCCTTGAGCGCATGGGGCTGGAGAAGTACAATGTCTGCAACATACTCCGGCGCACCCACGGTATCTCCCCCTACGACGACTACTGGATACGCTTTGACGGGGAGAAGATCACCTTCGACCAGGCGGTGGAGGAATTCGACAAGTACCTCATCGGACCGGAGGTACAGCCGGTGCCCGTGGTATCCTACCCCAGCGGCGCGGAGATCGCTCCCGAGCCTAACACTGCCACCGACAGCAAGGTGGACGAGATACTCAGCCAGAAAAAGCTCAGGGTCGCAGACATCGTGGCGGAATCCGCGAAGCCCGTTTCCATCGCCCCGGACACATCCTACGAACCTCAGCACGAGATCGAGAACAACAAGATGTCCGACGCCGAGATAGAAGCGCTGCTGCACTCCGTCGAGCTGGACAAGGACGAGGAGCCGGTACTGGAGAACAATTCCGGAAAGCTCCCGGACGTTGACCCATCCAGCCGTTCTCAGATGGAGCCTTCCGGCGGCACAATGTCCCAGGAGGACATCGAGAAATTACTCGCCGCGAACTCCGCCCCGGCGGCGGAATCCCCCGAG
>OGUO01001949.1_pt1 | contig 13058 bp, 7 predicted proteins | sample 1553641 | NCBI WGS metagenome assembly OGUO01 (sample SAMEA2579980, study PRJEB22360) | human gut metagenome | biome: human gut; feature: human-associated habitat; material: faeces | place: Denmark | collected 2008/2010 | reverse complement strand
CGCCGCCGCTGACGGTGATTCCTCCGCCATTCTTCCAGTAGCTCTTATATCGGAGCGCCTTGTTCAGCACTTCCTCCGGGGACATTTCAACGGTAGTGTTGTCGCCCTCCATGCTCCAGGTGTCCGGATTGTGGCAGTAGCGGCAGCGCATGCGGCAGCCCTGCACGAATACGATGAACCGCACTCCGGGACCGTCGGCGGCGCCGAAACTCTCAGTCGAGTGGATTCTTCCCAGGATCTCGCTCATAAATTCCTCCTTATTCAGATAGCAGAACAGCGTCGCTTTCACGACGCTGTCCTTTATATTGCCGATTATAAATTACATATGATCGTGGCAGGTTCTTGCGATTACGTCGAGCTGCTGCTCTCTGGTCAGGTCGATGAACTTAACTGCATAACCGGATACGCGGATAGTGAAGTTTGCGTACTCTTCCTTCTCAGGGTGCTCCATAGCGTCGATGAGCTTTTCCTTACCGAATACGTTTACGTTGAGGTGGTGTGCGCCCTTGTCGAAGTAACCATCGAGAACGTTAACGAGGTTGGTTACGCGCTCTTCCTCAGTGTGACCGAGTGCGTCGGGGTTGATGGTCTGGGTGTTGGAGATACCATCAAGTGCCCACTCATAAGGAAGCTTAGCAACGGAGTTGAGGGAAGCAAGCAGACCGTTCTTCTCTGCACCGTAGCAGGGGTTAGCACCAGGAGAGAGGGGCTCGCCAGCCTTACGGCCGTCCGGCAGAGCGGAGGTAGCCTTACCGTATACAACGTTGGAAGTGATGGTGAGGATAGAAGTTGTAGCCTCGGAATCACGATAAGTGTGGCACTGCTTCAGCTTCTTGAGGAATGTGCCAAGCAGCCATACAGCGATATCGTCAGCACGGTCGTCGTCGTTACCATATCTGGGGAAGTCACCATCAATCTCGAAGTCAGTAACAATACCTTCCTCGTCACGGATGCACTTAACCTTAGCGTACTTGATAGCGGACAGGGAGTCAACAACGTGGGAGAAGCCAGCGATACCGGTTGCGAATGTACGTCTTACGTTGGTATCAATGAGGGCCATCTCAGCAGCCTCGTAGTTGTACTTGTCGTGCATGTAGTGGATGAGGTTCAGAGTGTGAACGTAGATGGAAGCGAGCCATGTCATCATAGCGTCGTACTTCTCCATAACCTCGTCATAGTCGAGGTACTCGGAAGTGATCGGTCTGTAAGCAGGACCAACCTGAGCCTTTGTCTTAGCGTCGATACCGCCGTTGATAGCGTACATCAGGCACTTAGCGAGGTTTGCACGAGCGCCGAAGAACTGCATTTCCTTACCGGTCTGTGTTGCGGATACGCAGCAGCAGATGGAGTAGTCGTCGCCCCAGACAGGACGCATAACGTCATCGTTCTCATACTGAACGGAGGATGTACGAACGGAGATAGCTGCTGCATAGCGCTTGAAAGTATCAGGCAGCTTGTCGCAGTACAGAACGGTCATGTTCGGCTCCGGGGACGGGCCCATGTTCTCAAGGGTGTGCAGGAAACGGAAGTCGTTCTTGGTAACCATGGAACGACCGTCCTGACCCTTACCGCCGATGGACAGTGTAGCCCATACCGGGTCGCCGGAGAACAGCTCATTGTAGGACGGAATACGAGCGAACTTAACCATTCTGAGCTTGAGTACGAGGTGGTCGATGAGCTCCTGAGCCTCAGCCTCAGTCAGGGTGCCGTTGTCGAGGTCGCGCTTGATATAGATATCGAGGAATGTAGAAATTCTACCGATGGACATTGCAGCACCGTTCTGGGTCTTGATGGCAGCCAGGTAGCCGAAGTATGTCCACTGAACAGCCTCGCGTGCGTTTGCAGCAGGCTTGGAGATATCGCAGCCGTAAGAAGCAGCCATAACCTTCATCTGCTTGAGGGCACGGATCTGGTCAGCCAGCTCCTCACGCTGACGGATAACGGAATCTCTCATCTTACCGTTGCCGCAGTTAGCGAGGTCGTACTGCTTAGCCTCAACGAGTCTGTCGATACCGTAGAGGGCGATTCTTCTATAGTCGCCAACGATACGGCCACGGCCGTAGGTATCGGGAAGACCGGTGATGATCTTGTTCTTTCTTACTGCACGCATCTCAGGGGTGTAAGCGTCGAATACGCCCTGGTTGTGTGTCTTGTGATATTCTGTGAAGATCTTGTGCAGCTCGGGATCGGGGGTGTAGCCGTAAGTTGTGCAAGCCTCTTCAGCCATCTTGATACCGCCGTAGGGCATGAAAGCTCTCTTGAGGGGCTTATCGGTCTGAAGACCAACGATCTTTTCAAGATCCTTCATCTCGGGATCAATGTAGCCGGGCTCGTGAGAAGTGATGCCGGATACGATGTGGGTATCCATATCAAGAACGCCGCCCTTTGCGCGCTCTTCCTTCTGAAGCTGCTGAACCTTGCCCCACAGCTTGTTGGTGGAGTCAGCCGGGCCAGCGAGGAAGGATTCGTCGCCGTCGTAAGGGGTGTAGTTGTTCTGGATGAAGTCGCGTGTGTTTATCTCTTCCTGCCAGATTTTGCCTTTAAAGCCTTTCCATTGTTCGAAAATTGCCATCTTTCTAAAATACCTCCATATTATTTTGAGCGTGAATTTCAGCCGGGTCAACGCCTTAACTACTGCTAGTTCAGGGAGCAACTCGGGCTGACGCCCTATGTTGGTGATCCAACCTGACAATATTATAACATATGCGATACTTAAAGTCAATAGTAATTTCTGATTTTACAAAAAAAATACTTATTCTTTTTTTATATTTGCGGTATTATTCGTAAAGATGTACACAATATGTTGTATTACACACCTGTCCGGTAACGCAGAATCTCTGCGTGGAAATATCTGTTATGCCGCAAGCGCTATTCCCATCAGTTTGCCATATCAAATCCTATATGGCATTATGCAGTAAAACATGTCAAATATTTAACAAAATGTTGGAGTGCCTTAACAATTCCTTTACACACCGCATATTCTGCCAATGTGCGGTATACTATGATAATATAAGCTTCGGTCATAGGGACTGTCCGGTTTCCAGAGTATTATCGGGATATCCTTGCTGGAGAGTGACAGGTACTTGACAATCCGGTGAAAATGAAGTATAATAAATACATATGTCCGGTAATATTATCCGTAATTCACCGTGACCTTTTATACCAGTAAACAGCCGCTTTCCGGTTCACGCTGTGAATATTCATGGAAAGGCGGTCAAATATATATTCAGGAATTATTTTGCAGTTACGATATATCTGCCACAACATAAGCAGTAACCCCGGTACGCCGGGCTGACATCAGCTGACTGTATCCTGCGGCTCCATTCGCCGCCGGACGCGGTTTGTTCCGCACTGCCACATTACTCACAACGTATCATTCCCGGCTCCGCCATTGCCGGGGGTGATGCTGACTTATGCGGCTCTATGCCTTCCATTCAGGGCAGGGGCTGTCTGGTACTTATCCATGTGCGGACGCTTTTTCGTATTATTCTTTAGTTGCGGTACCCGGGGGTAGTATGCCCTTACGACGATATATCCCACTGCATTTGCAGAAAGGACATTTTATGGGATTATTGACAAACAGCAAACTCCTCACAGAAACAGAAAACATCGCCCCCAAGAACAAGACTGAGCGCATACAGCCGCAGAAGTCCGAAAAGCAGGAAAAGCAGCCTCAGCGCGAAGGAAAAAACGACAAGAAGTACCGTGCAAGATTCACCCCCGTCAAGAAGGCGGAGAAATCCCGTCCCCAGGAGCGCCAGCGCCGCGAGTGTAAGGATACCGAAAAGCCACAGCGCCAGCCGGTGAAGAAACAGCCGCGCGAGATCCGCTCTGCTCCCGTGAAGTTCACGGCTCTTGGCGGACTCAACGAGATTGGAAAGAACCTGTACGTCTACGAGTGCTGCAACGATATGTTCATAGTGGATTGCGGACTTGCTTTCCCGGACGACGACATGCCCGGCGTTGACCTTGTCGTTCCGGATTTCACCTACCTTGAGAAGAACCGCGATCGTTTCCGCGGAATCGTGATCACCCATGGTCACGAGGATCACATCGGCGCGCTTCCGTACCTGCTCAAGAAGATAAACGTGCCCATCTACGGTACTCGCCTTACATTAGGACTTGTGGAGGGCAAGCTCAAGGAGCACGGACTTCTCTCCCAGGCTTCGCTCAACGTTGTGGAGCCACGGCAGAATGTCCGCATGGGCTGCATGTCCGTGGAGTTCATTCGCGTTAATCACTCCATTCCGGACGCCTGCGCGCTCGCTATCCACACTCCGGCAGGAGTTATCGTGCACACCGGCGACTTCAAGGTGGATTACACCCCCATCGAGGGCGGAATCATCGACCTTGCGCGTTTCGGCGAGCTTGGCAACCGCGGAGTACTTGCGCTCATGAGCGAGAGCACCAATGCCGAGCGCCCCGGCTACACAAAGTCCGAGCGTTCCGTTGGCGAAAGCTTCAAGAACCTTTTCAATTCCGCAGAGGGTAAGCGTATTATAATTGCGACCTTCTCCAGTAATATCCACAGAATACAGCAGATAATCGACCAGGCGGCGATACACGACAGAAAGGTCGCAGTGTCCGGCAGAAGCATGCAGAATGTTATTGCCAAGGCTGTCGAGCTGAATTACGTCAAGGTGCCTGAGGGAATGCTCATTGACATTGAGGACGTCAACAAATATCCGCCCGAGAAGCTGGTTATTTGCACCACCGGCTCCCAGGGTGAGCCGCTTTCGGCGCTTTCCAGAATGTCCAGCGGCGACCACAGACAGGTCACCATCACCCCGATGGATTTCATAATCATCTCTGCGACGCCTATTCCCGGCAACGAAAAGCTGGTGACAAAGGTCGTCAATGAGCTGATGAAGCAGGGCGCTGAAGTAATATACGAGAGCATGTACGAGGTACACGTTTCCGGACACGCCTGCCAGGACGAGCTGAAAATGATGATCTCCCTTACCAAGCCGAAGTTCTTCGTGCCTATCCACGGTGAATACAAGCACCTCAAGAAGCACAGCAAGCTGGCTATCAGCATGGGTATTCCGGAGCAGAATATCTTTATTGCAGACCTGGGTCAGGTACTGGAAACCGATGGCGTCGAGATGAAATTCACCAGCACAGTTCCTTCGGGCAGGGTGATGGTGGATGGCTACGGAGTCGGCGATGTCGGCAGCGTGGTGCTCCGCGACAGAAAGCACCTTGCAGAGGACGGCGTAATGATCATCGTTGCCACGATCGATCGTGAATCCGGCTGCGTGCTCGCAGGTCCCGACATTGTTTCAAGAGGATTCGTCTACGTCCGCGAAAGCGAGGAGCTTATCGACGAGGCAAAGCATCTCATGAAGCAGGTCATGGAGAACTGCCGCGAGCGTAATATCCGCGAGTGGGGAAATATCAAATCCGCAATGCGCGACGCGCTGAGCGATTTCATCTATTCCAGGACCAAGCGCAGCCCGATGATCCTGCCGATCATTATGGAAGTGCAGGGTAAGGCGGACTGAGCCTTTTCCGCAGGAGCGGTTTTTTACAGGAGGTTCTCCCTTGAAGAATTTTTACAGGAGCAATATTCTGCTTGCGCTGGTGCTTGCGCTTGTTATCTGTCTTGTGGCAATGGATATTATTCTGTTCTCGGATCAGCCCGGGGCTTTCTGGATATCCCTGCCGCTGCTTATCTTGGTTTCGGGGCTTACGCTGGGCAAGCTGCTCCAGATACGCCTGAATGAATATGCGTACTACGACCGGCTGGACAAATCCATTGACAACGCAAACCACAAGGCGCTGATGAGCTTTCCGCTGCCGGTGGCGCTGGTAAACGACGAGCGCAGGATACTCTGGTGCAACGACGGATTCACCAACGCGTTCTTCCGTCCCAGCGAGGACGAGAGCAGCCTTGACGTACTCACCACCGAGCACCTTTCTCTCTTCGCTGGCGACGGCAGGGAGGTCCGGATAAACGGCAGGTGGTACCGCGTTACTGCGCGGGATGTGGTGTATTCCGCGGAAACCAAGGACAGCAGCCGCAGGCTCATACAGACTTCGGAGATAGATTCCGCCAACAAGGTCAATATCCTGTATTTCACGGACATAACCGGCTTCAAGAGCCTCCAGGAGGAATACAGAAGATCCAAGCCCGTGGTGCTGATAATCTCCGTTGATAACTATGACGACACCCTCGGCACCAGCCGCGAGAGCGACAAGACCTTCGTCAGCGTGCAGATAGACCGCCTGCTGGAGGAGTACTTCTCCGGCATGAACGCAGTGCTCCGAAAGATAACCGGCGACAAGTTCATTGTCGTGGTGGAGGAGCGCTTCGTACAGAAGATGATCGACGAGCGCGTGAAGTTGCTGGAGCAGGCGCGCCAGATCAAGATCAACGACCGTACTGTGGTTACTCTTTCCATCGGAGTCGGCAGGACTGCCGCAAATCTTTCCGAGAGTGAAAGTTTCGCATGGCAGGCTTTGGATAAAGCGATAGGCAGAGGCGGCGACCAGGCGGTGGTGCGCAAGGAATCCGGGTACGATTACTTCGGCGCCGAAACCCAGCGTACTGAGCGCAACGGCAGCAGCGTGAGAACAAGGATCACTGCAGACCGTATCAAGGTGCTGATAAACTCCGCGGACGCCGTGTACATAATGGGTCACGGCTATGGGGACTACGACAGCGTAGGCGCGGCGATAGGACTTGCAAGCGCTGTGCGCCGCATGGGAAAGCAGGCTTATGCCTGCGTGAGCCGTGAACTTGATCGCAACGGTAATGTGAAGAACCTTTCTGAGCAGCTTCTGGTGCGGTTCTCTGAATACGATCCGCCGCTTATAATTGAGCCGAAGATCGCTGCTGTGAGGTTCACGGAAAGCTCCCTGCTGGTTATCGTTGATACGCATATCGAAAAGAAGGTGGACAGCCGCGAGTTGTTCGAAATGGCAGACCCGAGCCATGTGGTAGTTATAGACCACCACCGCAAGGCGGACAACGAGATACAGGCAGTTATAAGCTGGGTGGATCCGAATGCTTCGTCGGCTTCCGAGATGGTTACGGATCTGCTGCAGTACTTCGGGGACGCGGGTACATTACAGCCACTTGAGGCGGAGGCGCTTCTTGCCGGAATTACGCTGGATACCAAGGATTTTGTCATGCGTACCGGCGAGGCGACGTTCGAGGCGGCGGCAAGGCTGCGTAAGTTCGGCGCGGATACAATACTCGTGAAGAAGCTGTTTGCAACGCCGATGAAGTCCAGAATGCGCAAATCCGCTGTAATTGCTGCTGCGGAGATGTACCGCGGATTCGCGATATCCGTGGTGGACGAGTCCTTCGAGGATATCCGCGTGGTATGCTCCCAGGCGGCGGACGAAATGCTGAATATCACCGATGTTGACGCGGCGGTGACCGTATATCCGATTGAGAACGGCTGGAGCTACAGCGCGCGCTCCCTCGGGAAGATCAACGTTCAGGTGCTGATGGAGAACATCGGAAACAAGAAGGACGACGGCGGCGGACATCTCACGATGGCAGGCGCACAGATCTACAATATAACAAGAGAAGAAGCGGAACAGAAACTTCGTGAGGCGATAGACCGCTATTACGACAATCTTCCGCAGGACTGATACAGGAGGTCAACGACATGAAGGTTATCTTATTACAGGACGTCAAGGGCACAGGCAAGAAGGGCGAAGTACACGAGGTAAAGGACGGCTACGGCATCAACTTCCTCATCAAGAAGGGACTTGCCCAGGAGGCCAGCGCAAAGAACCTCAACCTTCTCCAGGGTCAGAAAGATTCCGCGCAGCATAAGATAGACGTTGACGTTGCCAACGCGAAGGCGATCGCAGAGCAGCTCAGGGACAAGAAAATCACCGTAAAGGCAAAGGCAGGTCAGAACGGCAGACTGTTCGGCACCGTTACCTCCAAGGAGGTTTCCGCTGCGATCAAGCAGGAGCTGGGCTGCGACGTTGACAAGAAGAAGATCGTGCTGAATCTCAAGATAGAGGGCTTCGGGGATTTTGCGGCTGAGGCAAGACTGTACGCCGGCGTTTCCGCTAAGTTCACAGTTTCCGTCGTAGAGGGCTGATATGGCTGAATACGACTTATCCGGGGTAAACATTCCCTATAACCTCGACGCGGAGCAGTCCGTGCTTGGCACGGTGCTGATGGACGGCGAGGCTATGTCGGAGCTTGCCACGATACTCCAGCCGGATCACTTCTATGTGGCGGTGAACAAGGCTGTGTACGGCGTTATGCTGAATATGTTCATCACCGGCGAACGGATAGATGTCGTAACGGTGCTTGAGGCGTGCATGCGCCAGGGCATATTTGAAACCAACGAGCAGGCGAAGGAATACCTGACCCGTATCATGACCGCCGTTCCGAGTATCTCGTCTGTGTCGAAATACGCGCAGATAGTTGTGGATAAGTACATGGTGCGCAGCCTTATCTTTGCCGCCAAGGAGATAATCGACAACGCCAACGAGGGCGCTGAGGACGCCAACACGCTGATAGACTTCGCGGAGCAGAAGATATTCGATATCCGCAGCGGAGCGGAGATAAAGGGACTCACCCACATCAGCGGAATCGTACTCGACCGTATAAACGCACTCAACGACCTGTACAAGCAGGCGAAATCGGGCGGCGGAGCCTCCATCACCGGACTTTCCACGCTATACAAAGAACTGGACAAGCGCATTTACGGACTGAACCGCTCCGACCTGATAATCCTTGCGGCGCGACCCGGTATGGGTAAGACGTCGTTCGCAATGAATATTGCGACCAATGTCGGTAAGAAGTACCAGGATACCGCCATTGCAGTATTCAGCCTTGAGATGTCAAAGGAGCAGATCGTCAGCCGAATGATAAGCAGCGAGGCTTCGCTGACTTCCGAGGCGATGAAGACCGGCGTTATCCCGGACGAGAAGTGGAAGGACATCGGCAGGGCGGCGGAGGTGCTGTCCAGGCTGAATATCTACATCGACGACACCCCGGGAATCACCGTTGCCGGAATCAAGGCGAAGCTCCGCCGGATGAAGAACCTGGGGCTGGTGGTCATAGACTACCTCCAGCTGATGTCCTCAACGAAGAACTACAACGGTAATCGCGTAGTCGAGATCTCGGACATCACCCGTAACCTGAAGATCATGGCGAAGGAGCTTAACGTCCCGGTAATCACCCTGTCGCAGCTTGCGAGAGGTCCGGAGCAGCGTCCGGACAAGCGTCCGCTGCTTTCCGACCTGCGTGAATCCGGATCCATTGAGCAGGACGCGGATATTGTAATGTTCCTGTACCGCAACGCATACTATGACAAGACGGATCCGAACGTGAACGCCTGCGAGTGTATCGTTGCGAAGAACCGTCACGGCGAACCGGGTACTGTTCCGCTGGGCTGGGACGGAGAATTCACACGCTTCACGAATGCGGAATTCGTGCGCCAGGAGAACTGATATGGATTTTCTTGACAAGATCACTGCGGCGTGTGCCGATCATAACATGTTTGAGAAGGGGAACGCTGTTGTCGCCGCATTATCCGGCGGCGCGGACAGCGTTTCCCTTCTGCATGCACTGAATACTCTGGCGGACACTATGGGAATAACGGTTTCCGCCTGCCACATCAACCACCATATCCGCGGCGAGGAAAGCGACCGGGATATGCGCTTCTGTGAGGAACTCTGCACCCGTCTGGGGATTCCGCTGACGATAAGGGAGGCGGACGTTCCGTCGCTTCAGCAGAAGCATGAGAGCCTTGAGGAGTGCGCGCGCCGGGTTCGTTACGACTTCTTCGCGGAGGTTTCCGAGGGGAAGAAGCTCGCCACGGCGCATAATTCCAACGACTGCGCGGAAACGGTGCTTCTCAACATGATGCGCGGCACCGGATTGAAGGGGCTGTGCGGAGTTCCGCCAGTGCGTGGGAATATCGTCCGGCCGCTAATTTACTGCACTCGCGCTGATGTGGAGGAATACTGCCGCACCAACGGACTGTCCTGGGTGACCGACAGCACGAATCTCGACACGGACTACACCCGTAACCGTATCCGCCGGATAATCCTCCCGGAAATGCTCAAGGTAAACGGGTCGCTTTTCGCCACGATGAACCGAATGGAGCGCAGTCTGCGTTCCGACAGCGAATTCCTGGAGGAAATGGCGGAGCAGAAGCTGGAGGAAGCACGCTGCCCGGGAGGGTACTCCGCGAAGATTCTGGCAGAGCTGCCGAAGCCGCTGCAAAGCCGTGCGATACGCCGGATATTCAGCACCGGTGGAATCGAGCCGAGCGCGCTGCGTATAAACACCGCCGCGGATATCATTGCCGCAGGGCACGGGAAGTTCAACCCCTGCCGCGGAAAGTTCTTTGTGGTTAAGAGAGGCATTGCATTTGTGCTCACTGAGGAGCAGCACTACAAAAAGCACGAAACCACATAAAAATAGTTCAATAAATTTTCAGATAATGTTCACGAAAATAGTTTGCATTTTGATTGAAATTGTGATATAATATTTCTTGTCCAAATCAATAATAGGACAACTGCACACGTTTGTGGGGCAAATTACAGAATTCAGCGTGATATACTATATATAAAGGAATCCATTTCCGGAAAGGCGGTATTAATGAATTCAAACAAGTTCAAGGGTGTAATTATTTATCTGGTAATTATCTTCCTGCTTATTTTCGGACTTGTGTCCGTACTTAACATGGCAAGCGGCGCGTCAAGGTCCGTGACATCTTATTCCAGCGTAATGGCGGAGTTTGATTCGCTCAATGTGTCGGAATTCCAGCTTGACCTGGGCAGTGGTTCGCTGACATACCGGCTCAAGGGCGAGGACGGCTCAAAGGCGGCGCATTCCTATACGGTGCCGAATGTCAGCATTTTCATCAACGACATAAACTCCGGATACACCGAGGAGGGCAAGGTAGCAAACTACCGTCAGCGCTATAACGAGGCGAATCCGGATTCCCCCCTCAAGGAGGACTATATCCCGATCAGCGACAATACGTTCCTGACCAGCGTACTTCCGTACCTGCTGCTTGTCGGCGTGATGATCATATTCACGGTCATCGTAATGCGTCAGAGCACCGGCGGTGGAAAGATGTCCAGTTTCTCCAAGGCTAACGTGCGTCAGCACACCGGCAAGAAGGTGACATTCGACGATGTAGCCGGTGCGGATGAGGAAAAGCAGGAACTTGAGGAGATCGTTGACTTCCTAAAGAATCCGAACAAGTACCGCGAGATCGGTGCTAGAATCCCGAAGGGCGTGCTGCTCGTAGGCCCTCCAGGAACCGGTAAGACCCTGCTGGCAAAGGCAGTCGCAGGCGAGGCGGGCGCCCCGTTCTTTTCCATCAGCGGTTCGGACTTCGTTGAGATGTTCGTCGGCGTAGGTGCTTCCCGTGTGCGCGATTTGTTCGAGCAGGCGAAGAAGAAAACTCCGTCCATCATCTTTATAGATGAGATCGATGCAGTAGGACGCCAGAGAGGCGCAGGTTTAGGCGGCGGTCACGATGAGCGTGAGCAGACTCTGAACCAGCTGCTTGTCGAGATGGACGGCTTTACCGAGAATGATTCCATCATCGTAATGGCGGCGACTAACCGCCGTGATATCCTTGATCCGGCACTGCTCCGTCCGGGACGTTTCGACAGACAGATCGTCGTGAACTATCCTGACATCAAGGGCCGTGAGGAAATACTCAAGGTACACACCAGAAACAAGAACATTGGTCCCGATGTAGATCTCAAGACTATTGCGGCAACCACCGCAGGATTCACCGGCGCGGATCTGGAGAACCTCGTGAACGAGGCGGCTCTGCTCGCTGCCCGGGCAAACCGCAAGGCTATCACCAAGAAGGACATAGAGGAAGCTACCATCAAGGTGGTTGCAGGTCCCGAGAAGAAGTCCAAGGTCGTAACTCCCGAGGAGAAGCGCCTGACCGCTTATCACGAATCCGGTCACGCTATCACGACTTACTTCTGCAAGACACAGGATAAGGTGCACCAGGTTTCCATCATTCCGAGAGGAATGGCAGGCGGATTCACCATGCACGTTCCCGAGAAGGACCGCTCCTTCGTCAGCAAGACCTACATGGAAGAGGAGATCATAGTTCTCCTCGGCGGCCGTGTTGCTGAGAAGCTGATACTGGACGATATTTCCACCGGCGCTTCCAACGATATCGAGCGCGCTACTTCCGTTGCAAGGAACATGGTAACGCGTTACGGATTCTCTGAGAAGCTCGGTCCGATACTCTACGGTCACGAGAACCAGGAAGTGTTCCTTGGCAGGGATTATTCCCAGGGCAGGAACTATTCCGAGAACGTTGCGGCTGAGATCGACGGAGAGATCCGCGAGCTGATCGAAACCGGCTACGAAAAGGCGAAAGAGATTCTTACTGAACACGGCGATCTTCTGGAGCGCTGCGCACAGTACCTCATGAAGCATGAGAAGATCGAGGGCGCGGATTTCTACAAGCTGATGGCTGACGAGATCGACATTGACGGCAATCCCAAGGTGAAGCTGGAGAAGTCCGAGGAGGAAGCTCCCATGCAGTCCGCTGACGAAAATGCCGCTGAAGAATCCAAGCCTGAATCCAACGATGGAAACGACGCGGAATAATCCGCTGACATAACCATAAGAGCCGTCCGGTAAGGGCGGCTCTAGCCATGGAAGTGTAATATAAAAGAGAACATAAAAGGGAGATTCTGATGGAACTAGAATTTATCGACAAGGCGCCCACCCTGGAGGAATACAAGGAAATGCGGCGCCAGGTGAATTTCATGCCGCTGTCAGACCGTATCTGCCGGAATGTGCTGAATAACGCATTTCATATAACGACAGTACGTGACAACGGGCGCTGCGTGGGAATGATACGGGTGCTTTCCGAGGGAGGGTATGCAAATTTCATTACGGACGTGATCGTGATCCCGGAGTATCAGCACCAGGGGATCGGCAAGAAGATGATGTGCCGCACGATGGATTACCTCTACTCCACACTGGAACCCGGCGAGAAGATCGTCGTGTATCTGATGTCGGCAAAAGAGCGCGAGCCGTTCTACAGGCAATTCGGGTTCCGCGACCGTCCGAATGAGCT
>OGUO01001943.1_pt1 | contig 13089 bp, 11 predicted proteins | sample 1553641 | NCBI WGS metagenome assembly OGUO01 (sample SAMEA2579980, study PRJEB22360) | human gut metagenome | biome: human gut; feature: human-associated habitat; material: faeces | place: Denmark | collected 2008/2010 | reverse complement strand
TTGACCGCTCCGGGAAGGTTACGGGCGACGGAAACTGCACCAGACGGCATATATGCATTCCGCGCAACTATGCGGCAGCCGCACAGCTCCGCGGAGGGGTCAAGACCCCTCCCTACAGTACAGACGATTTACGGCAGCCTATTATAACGCCCGCTGCTTATATTTTCCTCAGTATACCCACCAAATATGAACAAAACAAGTGCCCGACTGCGTTTTGGGGCAGCCGGGCAGTTTTGTACATTATTGAATTTCCAGCGGCTCAAACGCCTCCGCCGGGTCGGCATCAACAGCCTCAAGATTCCTCGTCAGCTGGTCGAGCACCTTATAAAATGTCGCTAAATCGTCTGGGTCTATTCCCTCGTCGGCGCGTCGCTCTACGTCGGCCACAACAGCCCCCACGCGGGCGGCACGGTCATGGCCTGCGTTGGTCAGCAGGTAGAGGGCATTGTACTTGCCGCTCTCGGCGCGCTTTTCCACCAGGCCGCTGCGCACCAGTTCTGCCAGCACGCGGGAGATCATGGCCGGGTCCAGACCGCACCGTTCTGTCAGCTCCGAAAAGTGCTCGACCCCGAGAGGGCCGGCCCCCCGGGCGGGGCCCCCAGCCGGCAGAGCACCAGCGTGTGCCCGGCCTTCAGCTCAATGCGGCTCATGCCGCTCGCCTTGATGCGCTGGATGACCTTTTGCAGCCGGGCCAGCGAGATGGACAGCCGGATAAAACGGTCATTCATATCAATCTTCCTTCAGTTCGCCGCGGGAGGCCGCCTTCAGGTAGGCAAAGATGAAGCCGTCCAGGTCGCCGTCCATGACAGCCTGTACGTTGCTGCTCTCGTAGCCGGTGCGGTTGTCCTTGACCAGCGTGTAGGGCATAAAGACGTAGCTGCGGATCTGGTGGCCCCAGGCGATCTCATTCTGCACGCCCTTGATGTCGTCGATCTTGTCCTTGTGCTGCTGCAAAGCGATCTGGTACAGCTTGGCCTTCATCATTTCCATGGCGTACTCGCGGTTCTGCAGCTGGCTGCGCTGGGTCTGGCAGCTCGTCACGATGCCGGTGGGTTTGTGGATCAGGCGGACGGCGGAGGACGTCTTGTTGATGTGCTGGCCGCCTGCGCCGGAGGAGCGGTAGACCTGCATCTCGATGTCGGCGGGGTTGATTTCAATGTTGATGTTGTTGTCCAGCTCGGGCATGACCTCAAGGCTGGAGAAACTGGTCTGGCGGCGGGCGTTGGCGTCAAACGGGCTGATGCGCACCAGACGGTGGACGCCGTGCTCGCTCTTGAGCATGCCGTAGGCGTTGGGGCCCTTGACCATCATCGACGCGGACTTGATGCCGGCCTCGTCGCCGTCCAGCACGTCGAGCACCTCGACGCTGTAGCCGTGGGCCTCGGCCCAGCGGGTGTACATGCGGTAGAGCATCTCTGCCCAGTCCTGGGCCTCGGTGCCGCCGGTACCGGCGTGGAAGGTCAGGATGGCGTTGCTGTGGTCGTACTCACCGTTCAGCATCGTCATGAGCTGCAGCTCATCCACTGCCTTGCCCACAGCGTTCACGGACTCCTCTGCTTCGGGGATCATGGCAGGGTCGTATTCTTCATCCAGCATTTCCAGCATGGTCTCGGCGTCATCGTACAGGCCCTGCAGCTTTTCAAAGCGGCTCAGCTTGCCCTTCAGGTCGCCCACCTCGTCAAACACCTTTTTGCTCAGGTCTGCATCATCGTAAAAACCGGGGCGGGACATGGTGTGCTCCAGCTCCTGCACGCGCTTGCGGGAGGCATCGATGGCCAGAGCCTCTTCCAGGTCCTTGACCGCCTTGCCGTAATCGGCAAGCTGCACCTTCAGTTCGTCAATCGTGATCATTCTTTCAGTTCCTCTCGAAATGATAATAAGGTAAAGTCTTTTATTCTCAAAAGACACAGTTTATACACAGATACTTCACTAGTATACCGAGAATCTGTGTTAAAGTAAAGAGGTAAATGGATTATCCTGCTGGAATTTTGAAGATTTTTGCCTTTTCTTTTCGTTCTCAGGGGAGTATAATACCAGTATGAATCATATAACAGGAGGAAATCATGCCGAAATATTATGGCTGTCCCTGCGAAGGCTGCGGCAGACCTCTGGCGCTGACCGATGATATCGTGGTCTGCCCGGACTGCGGCGCACCCTATCACCGCGAGTGCTATGAGAAGCTGGGCCGCTGCATCCATACCCCCGCCCACGGCGCAGGCTATGAATGGAAGTTTCCGTACAAGGATGAAGAACTGCGCACCTGCCCCAGTTGCGGTGAGCGCACCCTGCGTTCCGAGACGGTATGCCGCTGCTGCGGTGCCGTCATGCCGCCGGAGGATCAGTGCCCGGATCCTTCCGCCCAGACCGCTTCCGGCGCAGACCAGAACCGATTTGATTATGATGATCTTTACCGCCAGTACCAGCAGACCGTGGAAGAGCCCACCCGCCGCAATGTGCAGGCGGCCTTTGGCAAGGAAGAGCTGATCGACGGTATCCCCTACAGCGACTGGAACGATTACATCGGCAAGGCCGCGCCTGTCTATCTGAACGACTACAGCCGGATGCAGCTGCAGCACACCAAGATCTCCATGTGCCTCTCGGCGCTGGTGTTCGGTCCGTTCTATTTCTTCTATCGCAAAGCGTGGAAGCCCGCCTTCGGTTTTCTGGCCGCAGAGCTGGTGCTGGCTCTGCCCACCCTGCTGAGCATGATGCAGGCCACCGGCAGTCCGCTGACCGCCGGCATCAGCAGCACGGTCATCGTTATACTGTCCCGCATTATGACGGTGCTCAGTTTTGCGCTGGTGATGCTGCGCACCCTGTACGCCAAATGGCTGTATCGCAAAAGTGCAGCCGAACGCATCCGGCGCATCCGTGCCGAGTTCCCGGACGCTGCTCAGCGCCGTGCGGTCCTGTCTGCACAGGGCGGCGTGAGCATTGCCGGTGTGATCGGTGCCTGTGTGCTGCTGATGGTTCTGGGTGCCTGTGCCACCATGCTCATGGGCCCGAATCTGGACGCTTTGGTCGGGATGTTCTGATCTGCAATGCCGCCTGCAAAGGCTGGCATTGCGGATTTCAAAATAGTAAGGAGAATATGAATCATGATGAAGAAAGTCACAAAAGCTGTCATTCCTGCCGCCGGTCTTGGCACCCGCGTGCTGCCCGCTACCAAGGCCATGCCCAAGGGTATGCTGCCCATTGTGGACAAGCCTGCCATCCAGTATCTGGTGGAAGAAGCCGTGCGTTCTGGCATCACCGATATTCTGATCATCCTGGGCCGCAACCAGAGCATCATTGAAGACCACTTTGACCGCAGCCCTGAGCTGGAGGAAAAGCTGGCCGCTCCTGGCAAGGAGAAGATGCTGGAAGAGTGCCTTGGCATTGCCAACATGGCCAACATCTACTTTGTCCGCCAGAAGCAGACTCTCGGCCTCGGCCACGCTGTCAGCGTCGCCAAAGCCTTTACGGGCGATGATCCGTTCGTGGTCATCTACGGCGACGACGTCATCTGGGGCGAAGACCCGGTCTGCGCCCAGCTCATCCGTGCTTACGAAGAGTTTGGCCGCCCCTGTGCCGGTGTCAGCGCGGTGCCCTGGGCTGATGTGAGCCGCTACTGCAGCCTGAAGACCACCCCCATCCACGACAACTACTTCTTTGTGGATGACATGATCGAGAAGCCCAAAAAGGGCCAGGAGTTCAGCAACTACTCCATCCTGGGCCGCGTGCTGCTCACCCCGGAGATTTATGACATCCTCGCCCATACCAAGCCCGGTGCCGGCGGCGAGATCCAGCTGACCGACGCCATGGCCGAGTACGCCCGCAACCACGGCGGCATGACGGCAGTGGAGTTCACCGGTAAGCACTACGACATGGGCAACAAGCTCAAGGTCGTGGAGGCTCAGGTAGAGCTGGCCCTGCAGCACCCGGAGATCGGCGAGGCATTCCGCGCTTACCTGAAAGAGTTCTGCAAGACGCTGTAAAATTTCTGATATCGAAAAAATCCTCCGACACGGGTCGGAGGATTTTTTCTTATGCTTCTTCTTATGCTTCTGTTATGCCTGGCTCGGGTGGGGCTGCGGGGGCATTTTGGTAAAGAGGGCCTTGAGCACCAGCGGCGTCAGGACCGAGGAGACCACGATGAGCAGGATGACGGCAGTGAAATAGACCGGGTCCACCACGCCGACCTCCAGGCCTTTCTGGGCCACGATCAGGGCCACCTCGCCGCGGGTCATCATGCCAACACCCACCTTGAGGGAATCACCCCAGTTGAACCTGCAGACCTTGGCCGCCAGCCCGCAGCCGATGATTTTCGCCAGCAGGGCAGCGAGAACGAAGCAAACACTGAACAGCAGAATCTCCGGCGTCAGTCCGCTGATGTCGGTCTTTAAACCGATGCTGACAAAGAAAATCGGCGCAAAAATCACATAGTTGCTGATGTCGACCCGGCGCTCCACATAAGCGGCGTCGTGCAGCGTACAGAGAACGATACCGGCAATGTAAGCGCCGGTAATATCCGCAATGCCAAAGTATTTCTCAGCAATATAGGCCATTGCAAAGCAGAATGCAAGGCTGGCAATCGTTATGCGCTGCGTATGGGGATTGCGGGAATCCAGCCACTTCATGGCGCAGTGGAACACATAGCCGGTACCAACGGCAACCAGAAAGAACAGCGCGGTCTGGACCAGCACGCCGCCGATGCCGGTGCCCTCACCGGAGCTGGCACCCAGCACACAGGTCAGCACGATAATGCCTATGACATCATCAATGACGGCAGCGCTGACAATGGTAGTGCCAAGGAAGCTCTTTAAGTGGCCCAACTCCTGCAGCGTTGCCACCGTGATGGACACGCTGGTTGCGGTCATAATCGTGCCGATAAACAATGCGCGGAAGAATTCCGGGCTGCCGATTGCCGAAAAGCCGTAGAATGCGCTGTAGAGCAGCGTACCGCCCATCAACGGTACAAGCACACCGATGCAGGCAATCAGCGTGGCAATAGGCCCGGCCCGCATCAGTTCTTTCAGGTTGGTGCCAAGTCCTGTGGAAAACATCAGCAGCACAACGCCGATTTCAGCAAAAACGGAGATCGTGTCGTTGATCTGCACCAGATTGAGCAGACAAGGCCCAACCAGCAGACCGGCGAGAATTTCACCGACCACCTGCGGGGCCTTGCACTTGCGGGCAGCCAGGCCAAAAAACTTGGCGCTCAGAATAATAATTGCCAAATCACGGAAGATGGAATACATACATGTCATCTCTCTCAATTTACTGTAATCCATCCTTGTTATAGCACTTCTGCCAGATTTTTTCAATAGCTGAAACCGCCTTTTGGAGTTATCGTCGGATATTGTATAAATGTGGTAAACTGTAAGCCAATAACAAGGCAAAGCACTTGCAATAATGTCTGTAGTATGATAAAATTCCAATTTAGAAAAGTTATAATATGGTTTACTTCATGGCTTACTGCGTCCGACAGGGTTCGGCGGCAAGCGGTATACAACCTATATAATAAGGAAGGGAAGCGCATGTTCCATTTTTCAAACGGGCATCACCACACAGGAAAAACGTCAATGAGCAGGGCAAAAGTGTATGGTCTGCTTATGGCTTTGGCTATGCTTTTTATGGCAGGTCTGTGCGCCTGTTCCGCACAGCCGCACTCTGCGGCAGAGACTGCGCCGCAGACGATTGTGGTCGGCATTGATGTGTTTGACCCTTACAGCTATCTGGACAGGAACGGGCAGTTTGCCGGCATCGACGTGGAACTGGCGACGGAAGCGTTTTCACGACTTGGCTATACGCCGGAATTCCGGACGATTTCATGGCCGGACAAAGACAACCTTCTCAGCGACGGAACGATCGACTGTATCTGGTCATGCTTCAGCATGAACGGGCGGGAAACCAAGTACCAATGGGCCGGTCCGTATATGTACAGCCGTCAGGTCGTGGCTGTTCGTGCAGACAGCGATATCCAGTCGCTGTCCGATCTGGCCGGTAAGCGCATCGGCGTACAGGCAACCACAAAGGCGGAGTCGCTGTTTCTCGGCGAAATTTCCTCTTTGCTGCCCGAGGTCAAGCAAGTCAACAGCTTTGAGACGACAGAGGATATGTTTGCGGCACTGCGCAAAGGCTATGTAGATGCCGTCGCGGGCCATGAAGCACTGGTAGCCAAGTGGACAAATCTGGATGAAAGCAGTTACCGTGTGCTGGCAGAGAGTCCTTACAGTTCCGAACTTGGCGTTGCCTTCGCAAAGGACACCCATGAGGATTTGGCTGTGCAGCTGACTCAAACTCTGGAAGATATGAAGCAGGACGGAACGATTGGCCGCGTTGCAGAAAAATTCGGACTTGATGCAGAAAAAACTGTGTGGGGGGAACAGGGAAAATGAATGAGAAAAAGCAGTCCGGCAAAAAAAGACTGTTTTTGCTTGTGTTAGTTGCGTTCGGCATTGTACTTTGGATCACATTCACGAATCTGAACCGAATTGCACTGCGTCATACATTGGATGAAACGATTGGTTTTGTAAAGATCCGCTTAGAGCAGTACGAGACTGATGCGGCCAACGACCGCGTGAAAAGCCTTGTCCGCCTGCTGGATAAAACGGTAAGCCTTGGCAACGAAATGACGCTGAAGGAAGGTTTCGGCACGCAGGACCTGGACTCTTTTGCAGAGGAACAGCGTTTGACCGGTGCGCTTGTATTAGATGAAAACCTGAATGTTGTCATGCAGACCACAAAGGGCGGCAACGCCATGCCGCTGTGGGAGAAGCTGATCGACAGCCCCTATGTACACAATATCGTTGATTATCCAAAAAAGACATACTCGACCCGTCTGGAAGAAAATGGGATACTCTATGATTTTGCCGCGGTGGCACGCGCGGATGCACCAGGTATCCTGATTACCTATATACAGAAGGACAATGAGGATATTGGAGATTTGACGGTGGATTCCCTGTTGAGAGATTTTCCGTTGGAGCTTAGCGGCATCGCTACGATCACGGAGAACGGCAGGGTCATCAGCAGCAACAGCAGCAAACAGGTAAACAAGGCAATAGAGGACTGCCAGGAATTATATAACGGAACCTTCGGTGCTGCGGAGGATGGCATTGTGCGCCTGAACGGCAATCAGGGCGTCTGGTACGGCAGCCGGGAAAATACCGAGAACTATACGCTCTTTGTGTTTTTCCCGGCATCTCAGGTGTTCATGACGCGCAACATTGTCTGTGCATCCTATCTGGCCATAGCCGTAATGGTCTTTTTAATGGCACTGCTGTGGCAGACCAAAATGGAAAAAGACGCGCTGCGGCAGCACCAGAAACGTACCGGAATTATCACAGCGCTTGGCACGGCGTATACGTCCATTTCACTGGTGGACTTGAAGAAAAACACCGTTGAAATCGTCAAGAACGCGTCAGATACGGTCAAGAAGCAGAAGCACTTTGCACTGAAACGATCCGTACAGCAGGAGCAAATCGAGAAAATTATCGCGGAGCCATCCCGCGAGGAGTATCTCGCCTTTACGGACATGACGACAGTGGCCGAACGTCTGAAGGGTCACACCTCTTTGGCTCTTGCGTCTCAGACTGTCGACAGGAAATGGATCCTTACGCTGATCACACCGCAGCGAAAAGACGCGGACGGCAACGTAACAGCCGTATTGGTTGCTACCCGCGACGCTACCGAGGAAAAGCGGCGGGAGCAAAAGCAGGAAGATGCCCTGCGCGATGCACTGGCGGCGGCGGAACACGCCAATAAGGCCAAGACGGTATTCCTGAACAGTATGTCGCACGATATTCGCACCCCGATGAATGCCATTATCGGGTTTACGGCCCTTGCCACGGCGCATATTGATAACATTGACCTTGTCAAAGAGTATCTGAAGAAAATCAGCGTATCGGGCCAGCATCTGCTCAGTCTGATCAACGATATTCTGGATATGAGCCGTATCGAAAGCGGCACGGTCAAACTGGACAACACAGAAGTCCACCTGCCCGATGTACTGCACGACCTGCGCACGATCATTCAAGGCAATATCAGCGCCAAACAGCTTGACCTTTACATCGACACGCAGGATGTGCACCACGAGGATATTATCACCGATAAGCTGCGCCTGAATCAGGTCCTGCTCAACATCGTGGGCAACGCTGTCAAGTTTACACCGGCGGGCGGTACCATCAATATCCGCGTTGAAGAAAAGCCGTCTGCCCGCAGTGGGTATGCGACCTTTGTTTTCAGCGTGAAAGATAACGGTATCGGTATGTCGAAGGACTTCCAGGCGCACGTTTTTGACTCTTTTTCACGGGAACAGACTGCGACAAGAAGCGGCATTCAGGGTACGGGCCTTGGCATGGCCATCTCGAAAAACATCGTAGATATGATGGGCGGAACCATCGTCGTCAAGAGCGAGCAGGGAAAGGGCAGCGAGTTTACGGTCACCCTAGACTGCAAGGTTTGTACGGAATCGGTGAAATATCCGCCGATTCCGGGCCTGAAAGGCACCCGTGCACTGGTTGTGGATGATGATGCACAGACCTGCATGAGCGTAAGCAAAATGCTGCGGGAAATTGAGATGGAAGCCGACTGGACGACCTCCGGCAAGGAAGCCATCCTGCGCGCGAGGGAGGCGCACAATCAGGGTGCGGAGTTCAAGGTTTACATCATTGACTGGCTGATGCCGGATATGAACGGCATTGAGACGGTGCGCAGGATCCGCAAAGTAATCGAACCCGGCACGCCGATCATCATATTGACGGCCTACGATTGGGCCGACATTGAGGACGAGGCCCGGCAGGCCGGTGTCACGGCGTTTGTTTCCAAACCGCTGTTTATGTCGGAACTGCGCGATGCACTGACACACAAAGTGGTGTCGGGCAGGCAGCCCCTTCTGCCCAAGCACGGCGACTATACGGGTAAAAAGGTGCTGTTGGTCGAGGATAACGAACTGAACCGAGAGATTGCAACGGCCATTCTGGAAGAAGCCGGACTGAAAGTAGACGCCGTTGAGGACGGCACGGATGCCGTTGCCAGAATGAACGAGGCTGCGGAGGATGAGTATGATCTGATCCTGATGGATATTCAGATGCCCAAAATGGACGGTTACACCGCCACCCGGGAGATCCGTACATTGAGCAGCAATAAAAAGGCAAACATTCCCATTGTGGCCATGACAGCCAACGCTTTTGAGGAAGACCGCCAAAAAGCATTCAAAGCAGGGATGAATGCACATATTGCAAAACCGATTGATGTGAACATCCTGATGGGAACACTGGATAAAGTTTTTAAACAGAATTCGTGATCGCGTTTAAATAGCGTACAAAGGATCTGTACGGCAAAGTAAAAAGCATATACAGCTGCGTTTATGGCGAACGACCTCTCGGCGGTTCGCAACGCGATGCTGTATATGCTTTTTTCATTGGTTTCTTAGGGCAATACCGCAAAGAGCGCCGTGTAAGCCGGGATGCAAGCGGATCGTATCAGATGGCCATTGCGGATATGCGCAATCTGTCAGCCGCCCAGCTCCACCATGCGGCGGATGCAGCGCCCGGCTCCCTGCATGACGTCCTGCGGCAGGGTGATTTCCTCGCCGCCGCTGCCCTGCAGGCAATGGTAAATGTCCATCAGGGTGGTCAGTTTCATGTTCATGCAGGTAAGCTGCACGGCCAGCGGATAGAACCGCTTTTCCGGGCAAGCATAGGAGAGGTGCTCCACGATGCTGTTTTCCGTGCCGATAATGAACTCTTTGGCATCGGACTTTTCTGCATAAGCCATAATGCCGGTGGTAGAGCCAACATAATCAGCCTGCTCCACGACCTCGGGGCGGCATTCGGGATGAACCAGAAGCAGCGCCTCCGGGTGGGCAGCGCGGGCTTTGTCTACACCCCGCAGATCAGCCAGAGCGCCGGCTGGAACTATGATACCGCCGCGATGAACCTCATGGGCTTCACCACGACCTCCGACGTGACCAAGGCGGACGCCGCCGCAGGTGCGACGAAGCTCGACGCCGCCGCAAAGACCGCCGTGAAAAACGGCCTGCCGTACATCGGTTACAGCTATTCCGCAGCGTCCTCCGCCTCTGACCTCATCGCCGGTGTGGAATACACCGAGCTGGACGGCGCGATGGACTGCCTGACCCCCGTTGTCTATCCCAACAAGACCCTTGTGAACGCGAGCTACATTGCTGACGGCGACGATATCCTCTACGCCTACGGCCTCGGATACTTCTCCAAGGTCCCCGCCTCCGCGACGGTCCTCGTCAAGAGCGATAAGACCAAGACGCCCACCGAGGGCTTCATCCCCACGAATACGGCCGAGCGCGCAGCCGGCTTCAAGGCCTACATGAACGGCGGCGTGCAGGGCTTTGCCTACAAGGAAAACGGCATGAACGTTGTCCTCTTTGCAAACTCCCTGACCCATAAGGTCCACCAGAGAGACGAATATGCCTACCTCAGCAACTTCCTCTTCTCCTCCGTCCTGAGCGACAAGAACTATGACGGCTCTGCGTCCCTGCCCTTTACCGACGTCGCCGACGACGCCTATTACGCCGACTCCGTTGCCTGGGCCGTTGCCAACAACGTCACCTCCGGCGTGAGCGCCACGAGCTTTGCCCCCAACGCGAGCTGCACGCGCGGCCAGATGGTCACCTTCCTGTGGAGAGCCAACGGAAGCCCCGAGCCGAAGTCCACGACCACCGCGTTCACCGATGTCAAGAGCGGCGCGTACTATGAAAAGGCCGTTGCGTGGGCGGTGGAAAACAACGTGACCACCGGCACGAGCGCGACCACCTTCTCCCCCGACGCGACCGTCACGCGCGGCCAGAGCGTCACCTTCCTGTGGAGAGCGAACGCCAGCCCGGCTGCGGCCAGCGCGAGCAGCTTCACCGACGTCGCCGCGAGCGCCTACTATGCCTCCGCCGTCAACTGGGCGGTCGAGAACAATGTGACCAACGGCACGAGCACGACCACGTTCTCCCCGAACGCCGACTGCACGCGCGCCCAGATCGTCGCGTTCCTCTATCGCGCGATGGCGAAGTAAGCAGTCTCCAAAAACGAAAAATACGCTGTGGATGATTCCACAGCGTATTTTTTGTTGCTTAGATTGCGATTCGTTGTCAATTTTCGCGCAGGACCTCGCACAGCGCCGCGTGCAGGGCGGTCAAGTCGATGGGCTTTGATAAATGCCGCGACACGCCGCAGGCGCGCTCGCGCTCTCTAAAAACGAGCGCGCGATGGCGCGGTTGATCGCGTTGTCCTCCACGAGCAGGACGCGCCTGCCGCGCAGCGGTGTCACGGTACTTTTCACTCTCCATCCCTCCGAAACGTTGTTGGTTTGCCGTTCCTACGGGTCCTCTCAAGGTTTTATTGTAACAGATATCTCCAAAATATCAACTAATATGTATAATAAATATTTCTAATGGAAAACTTGCGCCGTGTAAACTATATAGGGCAAAGGAGGCGCGCGGCGTATGTTGGATTTCTCGCAAAGGCTGAAACAGCTCCGCAGGGACAGGCACCTGACGCAGGCGCAGGTGGCAAAGCGCATCGGCGTGACCGCGGCGATGGTCTCGTCGTATGAGACGGATATCCGCCTGCCGTCCTACGAGGTCATGGTGCGTCTGGCGGACCTGTTCGGCGTCACAGTGGACTACCTGCTCTGCCGCCAGGACAAGCGCTTTCTCGACATCTCCGATTTGAGCGAGGAGGAGGCCGCGCTCGTGTGCGGCATGGTGGAGCTGCTGAGGAAAAAAGACGGAAAGAAGTAGAAGAGACGCTTTTGCAGTGAGCGTCTCTTTTTTGCTGCCATCAAAGCTCTTGCCGCCGCTTCCCCGTTGCAATATCGGGGGAAAACCGGTATAATGGCGGCGAGAGATAGCCGACACGGTCGGCAGTATGAGGAGGACGAGACCATGTTCAGACCTGTTCGCAAAAAGGCAAACGAGATCAGCGTGGAGGAGGCGAAAAAGCTCCTGCACGAGGCTCGCCGCGGCGTGCTGGCCGTCAGCGGAGACGACGGCTACCCCTACGCGGTGCCCATCAACTACCTGTACGACGAGGACGCGCAGGAGATCATTTTCCACGGCTCCAAGGTCGGCCACAAGGTGGATGCGCTCAAGAGAAGCGACAAGGTCTGCTTTACCGTTGTGAGCGGCGAGAGCGTCGAGATCGAGGACGAGGCCTGGGCCCCGTTTTTGAAGAGCGCCGTCGTCTTTGGCCGCTGCCATCTCGTCGCGGACCGCGGCGAGAGCGACGCGCTGTGCAAAAAGTTCGCGATGAAATACTACCCCACCGAGAAAATGGTCGACGACGAAGTCGCCGCCTCCGGCAAAGCCGTCCAGATGTTCCGCATCAGCATCGACCACATCAGCGGCAAAAAGGTGCAGGAGAGGTAATGAAAAAAGAGACGCGAAAGCGTCTCTTTTTCATTGCGATAAAATACTATCAATTTGCTGAGAAAATATAAGGAAAGCACTGTAAAGCAAAAAACTATCATTTTTTGATAAAAGAAAAAACCCTTGAAATCAGAGGACGCTCGCTTATCTCCGGACTTCCCACAACGCTGGTTGTTTCATCCGAAGAAATCCGCGAAGCATTAGACGAGGTTGCAACTCAGATTGTTGACGCCGTACACTACGTTTTAGAGCGCACTCCTCCCGAGCTTGTCGGCGATATTTCCGAAAACGGCATCACCCTCACCGGTGGGTGCAGCCAGATCTGGGGCATGGATCTGCTTATGGCCGAGCGCACGGGCATCGGCTGCGTTCTGGCGGACGACCCCGACGCCTGCACGGCCTACGGCGCGGGCAAGAGCCTTGCATGGATCAACCATATGCAGGAAGGCCCCATCAACATTGCCAGAAAACGGGCGATGCGTGGCTGATATGGAGAAAAAAGCGAGGATCGGGCGAAGCGCCCTGCTGATTATTGGCATCATCTATACCGCCTTGGGCGGAACGTTTGTGATACTGGGCGTTGCGCTGGCGGCGCTTCTGCGGGACAGCGACGCCTTTATGGTCGGTCTCATTTTCGGTGGGATCGGCGCCATATTCCTGATTTTGGGAATCATCTTTCTCATTGTCGAACTCTGCAAGAAAAAGCGGTCGGA
>OGUO01001939.1_pt1 | contig 13106 bp, 8 predicted proteins | sample 1553641 | NCBI WGS metagenome assembly OGUO01 (sample SAMEA2579980, study PRJEB22360) | human gut metagenome | biome: human gut; feature: human-associated habitat; material: faeces | place: Denmark | collected 2008/2010 | reverse complement strand
CCGGATGTTCAACCGCCTGCCAGCAGTTGGTTGCCCAGCTGCCGCCCGCATGGGGCTGCGGCACGGCGTTCACCTGTTCATAACCATACTTTTCGGCAGCTTCCTGCTCGATGACAATGGCGCGATTCAGGTGTTCGCAGCACTGGGCCGCCAGATAGACGCCCTGCGCTTTGAGCACCGGCAGAATACCCGCCAGCACAGCCGCGGCGGCTTCCATGCTGCTGTCCTTGCCAATATGCCCGCCAACAATCTCGCTGGAAGAGCAGCCGACCACAAAAATATCCCCGGCGCGCAGGTGTGCAACCGCCAGCAGTTCTTCCGCTGCCTGGCGTGCCTGCGCCGTAATGGCGGCGCAATCCGGTTTTTGAACGGTGTTTTGTTCCATAATCTACCCACCTTTTTCATTTACTGATTCGGCATTATTATAACACGGGATGCAAGGTTTGTACATTCTTAAACGGTTCTAAAACAATCTTACCCCCATACAAAAACGGTGCAGCAAAGCCGCAGCCTGCTGCACCGTTTTGGGGCACTGCTGAAAACAAACTTATTCTCAGCGCTTGATATCGTAATTCATGTCCATCAGGTTGCGGATGGTGGAAACATCATCGGTGATGTTGGCATCGCCGTGGATGGTGTGCTTGATGGCGGAGCTTGCCACCGCAAAGTTGACCATATCCATCGGCTTGTAGTTGTGCAGCATGGCGTAAATCAGGCCGCTGGCAAATGCATCGCCGCCGCCTACACGGTCCAGAATATTAAAGGTAAACAGCTTGCTTTCAAAGGTATGGTCCTCATACCACATAAAGGCTTTCAGGCTGTTCTCGGAGCCGGAATGGGCATAACGCACATGGCGGGCAATGCACTTGATGTTGGGGTAACGCTCCACAAAGCGCTGGAAGATCTCGTCCTGCTGTTCATAGCTGGGCTGTAGGGGCACGCCGTCTTTCCAGTCGCCCTGGGCGTGGTCGGCATCGTCTTTCCACAGGTGGTAAGGCTCAATGCCAAACAGAACATCCACATAGGGCAGGCACTTGGTGCAGTAGTCACGGGCTTCTTCCCAAGTCCACAGGGTGGAGCGGAAGTTGCCGTCAAAGCTGACGGTCAGGCCCTTTTCCTTGGCTTTTTTCAGGCAGGCCATCACAAAATCGGCGCAGTTCTGGCCCAAAGCCGGGGTAATGCCGGAAAGATGCAGCCAGTCAAAGCCGTCCAGAAGGGCGTCCAGATCCACTTTGGAAAGGTCATACTCCGTAAAAGCGGAGTGCTTGCGGTCGTAAGTAACCTTGCTGGGGCGGATGCCGTAACCGGTTTCCAGGTAATAGGTGCCCAGACGGTGGGTCGGGGTTTCCTCCGGGGTGGAAAGGATCATCGGGGTGCAGTGCACATCATTGGAGCGCAGCCAGCGCACCGCACTTTTGCCCAAAGAGTTGTTGGGCACCACGCTGAAAAACGTGCTGTCCACACCCAGGTTGGCAAGAGCCAGGGCAATGTTGGCCTCGCTGCCTCCATAGCTGGCTTCAAAGTTGGAAGCCATACGGATCTTTTCATAGTTCGGCGGGGTCAGGCGCAGCATGACCTCACCAATCGTAATAAATTTAGCCGGGCTGTCGTTATGCAGGAGCAGGGGGTTAAAATGTTCCATAACATCTACCTCTCTTTTCTGGCCCCACGGGCAAAACCAGGTCATGGCCCGCCGCAGAGTTTGTTATGTCGTATTTATTGTACCGTATTTTCGTCCCGGTTTCAACGATTTTTACACAAACTGCGCTCATATTTTGCGTTCCTTTTCACTGTTGCACAAAAAGTGCGGTACCGGGCGGCAAAAAACATCGCACACCCATGATTTTTTGCCGCCCGGTTCGAATTGCATTTTAATGCCTTTTATTGTATAATAGTAGAAACTGTGCCCTGGCGGCGGCTGCCGCGCGGGGTGTTGATACAAGTGCCGCACAAAACAGCGTTCTGACGTTTTATGCGGGCCATAAATCTGGAGGGAGCCAAACATGGCCGAAACAATGCAGGTCTCCGCGCAGCGCGCCTGGACCCACCTGAAAAAATACCAACCGCTGATCCATGAACTTGTCAGCCGCGATCTGAAAGTCAAATACCGCCGCAGCTTTCTGGGTTACATCTGGAGCATTTTGAACCCGCTGCTGATGATGCTGCTGCAAAGCATCATCTTTTCGTACATGTTCCGCAACGATATCCCAAACTTCCCGCTTTACCTGATCTGCGGCAACACCCTGTTTACCTTTTTCAATGAGACCACCAGCATGGGCCTGACTTCTGTTATCCAGAACGCCCCGCTGATCAAAAAGGTGTACATTCCCAAGTTCATCTTCCCCATCAGCCAGGCGGTTTCCCGCTTTGTCACCATGCTGTTCAGCTTTGGTGCGGTTCTGCTGGTCATGATCTTTACCCGTGCCACCTTCTATTGGACCATCTTTTTGAGCTGGCTGCCGCTGGTGCTGCTCTTCTTTTTCAGTTGCGGGCTGGGGCTGCTGCTTTCCGCGCTGGCGGTGTATTTCCGTGATATGATGCACCTGTACAGTATCCTTACCATGGGTTGGATGTACGCCACCCCGCTGTTCTACCCCATCACCGCCCTGCCGGAAACCCTGCAGAAACTGATGAAGCTGAACCCGCTGTACCACTACATCAACCTGTTCCGCAACCTGATGATGTACGGCAACATTCCCGGCCCCAACACCTGGATTGCCTGCATTTTTTGCGCCGTTGCCTCTATGGCTATTGGCCTGTTGGTGTTCCGCAAGCTGCAAAAGAACTTTATCCTGTATATCTGACGTGAGGTAACGTATGGACGAGATTATTAAAGTCAATGACGTTTCCATGCGCTTTAACCTTGCGCAGGAAAAAACTGAGACCCTGAAAGAATACACCGTAAAACTGCTGACCCACAAGCTGTTTTTTAACGAATTTTACGCACTGAAACATGTTTCTTTCAGCATGAAGCGCGGCGAATCCCTGGCGCTGATCGGGCGCAACGGCAGCGGCAAAAGCACCATGCTGAAAGTGATTTCCGGCGTGATGTACCCCTCCGGCGGCAGCGTTGCCGTCAACGGCGAAATTGCCCCCATGATTGAGCTGGGCGCCGGTTTTGACATGGATCTGACCGCGCGGGAAAACATTTTCCTGAACGGCGCGGTGCTTGGCCACGACCGGGACTATATGATGGAGCATTTTGACCGCATCATTGAATTTTCGGAGCTGAAAGATTTTGTGGATGTTCCGGTCAAAAACTTTTCCAGCGGCATGATCGCTCGTTTGGGCTTTTCCATTGCCACTGAAGTACAGGCCGACATTCTGGTTTGTGACGAAGTGCTGGCCGTTGGCGACTTTATGTTCCAGCAGAAATGCCACCGCCGCATGGAAGAGATGCTTTCCAACGGCACCACGTTGCTGTTCGTCAGCCATGATATCAACCAGGTGCAGCAGCTGTGCCAGCGCTCCATCTGGCTGGATCACGGTGTTCTGCGCGGGGATGGGCCATCGCGTGAAGTCTGCGCGGACTATGTGCGCGCTATGGAGGCCGGTGAAACCTGATGGAAAAGCTGCTGACGGTTTCGGTTGCCGCCTATAACGGCGCTGCCACGCTGCAAAAAGCGCTTTCATCCTGCCTGGTGGCGGATGAAAGCCTGCAGGCGCTGCTGGATGTGATCATTATTGATGATGGCTCCACCGATGGCACCGCCGCGCTGGCGCAGGCCTTTGTGCAGGCACACCCCGGCAGTTTCCGGCTGGTGAGCAAGGTGAACGGCGGGTACGGCTCCACGCTGAATACCGCGGTAGAGCTGGCCTCCGGGCGGTACTTTCGCACGCTGGACTGCGATGACTGGTTTGACACCAATGCTTTGCAGACCCTTTTGCGCCGCCTGCAAAACTGCACGGCGGATGCGGTATGCACCAACTACCGCACCGTGCAGGAAAACGGCAGCGGAAAGGCCTTTGATGTCTGCTGCAAATTTGATACAAACCGTGTGTATGCTGTGGGTGAAGTGCAGCAGGCCACACCTGATTTGTGCATGGAGATGCACGCGCTGACCTTCTGCACCAAAACTCTGCGCGCCGCATGGCGCCCCATGCCGGAGCATTGCAGCTACACGGATATGGGCTATACGTTTGTTGGCATGGCTGCGGCGCAGACCATCTGCTTTGTGCCGGTGGTTCTGTACCAGTACCGCCTGGGGCGGGATGGCCAGAGCGTGAGCATGGCCAGCTACCGCGCCCACACGCAGGATTACATCCGCGTAGCGCGCATTCTGTTGGATGTTGCCGAACCGCTGGCCGCACAGCCTGCCCCCGCCGGGCGGGACCTGCTGCTGGTGCAGCGGGCGCGGGATGTGGCGCAGTACCTGATTGAGCTGTACCTGCGCTTTCCCCCCGACCGTGAAACCGGCCTGGCCCTGCGCCGGTATGACGAGATGCTGTGCCAGACTTACCCACACATCGCTGCCATGATGACCAACAAAAACACCCGTCTGCTGCGGGCCGGGCGTTACCTGCCCTACCGCACATTGAGCGCATGGGCGCGCGGAAAACAATCCAACGGCGGCATTTTATAATGCTGTGCCGGATACTTGAATACTTTGCCGGATATGATAAGGCAAGAAGTGAAAGGAGAATACCGTATGCTGCTGCAAAAGCTGCTTTGGCCCCGCGTGGGCATATGCACCGAGGACCGACTGTATTACCGTATGAAAGCCCCCAGCTTCCGCGATGAGGGGGATATCCTGCGCATTGAGCAGGGCGAACGCGTCTGCTTTGATACCTACTTTAACAGCGTCAGCGCAGACAAATGGCGCCGCTACACCGCCGCGCAGAATTTTTCGCTGCGGCTGAAACTGAGCGGCAAGCTGCGCGTTGTGCTGTGCAGCCGCCATTTCATCAACAGCCAGAGCGTGCGCGCCGTGCTGGCCGAAAAAGTAGTGCAGGCGGATTCCGTGCAGGAATTCTGCTTCGATTTTCCCAAGGGCGCTGACGGCATGCTGTTTTTTGAGCTGCAGGCCCTGAGCGGCAATGCCGCCTATTGCGGCGGCGCTTATGAGTGTGATGCCGCTGAAAAAGATGTGCAGCCCGTCAAAATCGGCGTGGATATCTGCACCTTCCGCCGGGAGCCGTTCGTTATGGGCAACATTGCCCGCATGCGCAGCGATATTTTAGAAAACGCCGCCAGCCCGCTGTACAACCACCTGGAAGTGTTTGTTTCCGATAACGGCCAGACGCTGGATTACGATAAGCTGAACAGCGATACCGTGCATGTTGTGCCCAACGCCAATGTGGGCGGTGCCGGCGGCTTTACCCGCGGCATGATCGAGATCCTGAAAGCCAACGAAAATGGCGCAGGCGTTACCCATGTACTGGTCATGGATGATGACATTGTGCTGGATACCGATGTGCTGCTGCGCACCTACACCCTGCTGAGCCTGCGCAAGCCGGAATATGCGGATGTATTTGTCGGCGGTGCCATGCTGCGGCTGGACCGCCCTAACATTCAGGTAGAAAACGGCGCCGCCTGGAACCAGGGCCAGTTGATCAGCCACAAAGCCAACTTTGATCTGACCAAGGTTGACCTGTGCGTTGCCAATGAGCTGGAAGAACGCCATGAGTATAACGCCTGGTGGTACTGCTGCATCCCCATTGCCGTTGTGCGGCCGGACAACCTGCCCATGCCCATCTTTATCCGCGGCGATGACATTGAATACGGCCTACGCAACTGCAAACGCCTGGTCACCCTGAACGGCATCTGCGTATGGCATGAGCCGTTTGAGAGCAAGTATTCTTCCTCGATGTACTACTACATCCTGCGCAACCAGTGCATTGACAACAGCATGCACTGCCCCGGCTATGATGCCAACGCCCTGAAAGCCGACCTGCGCAGCCAGGTGATGGGCGAAGTGAACCGCTACCGCTATAAGAATGCTGACCTGCTGATCCGCGGCGTGCGCGACTTTTTGAAAGGCATTGACTGGCTGGAACAGACCGATGCCGAAGCCCTGCACAAAGAGATTATGGCATATGGCTACAAGGCCCAGCCGGTGGACCAGCTGGATGTTCCGTTTGATTATTCCCGCTACCTGTACGCCACCAAAGAGGAAGAAAAAAACAAGGGCAAGCTGAAAAACCTCAAGGTCAAGCTGACCCGCAACGGCTGGCTGGTGCCCCCCACCCGCGAAAACACCGTTGTGAGCATGATGCACATGACCGCCTACAATGCTTACCGCGTGCAGAAGGTGCTGAACTATGATTCCAACTCCCAGAAAGGCTTTGTGACCGAGCGCAGCAAGGAAGAATACAGCCGCTGCGTGCGCGAGATGAAAGCCTGCATGAAGGAGATCGACGCCCAGTTTGACGCTGCCGCCCAGAGCTACCGCGAGCGCTGCGGCGAAGTGCGCAGTCTGGACTTCTGGAAAAAGTATCTGAACCTGGACAAGTAATTTTACCGGGCCTATCCCCGGTTTTCCCCGGAAAGGAATCTTACACTTATGGCCAAAAAAGAGGCAAATTCGTTTGTTCTTACCATTGCGGGCATTGCTGCTGCCACCGTGATCGGTGTGGTCGGGGTCAAGCTGACCCCTGCCCCGCATGTGATTTTCAGCCTGGCCCCCAGCGCAGAACCACAGGCTACCGCTGAGCCGGAGCCCATCAGCTGCGTGCTGGCCGGTACCGGGCAGGTTGTGGATTTTGCGGATCCCGGCGCAGAGGAATATGTTTCCCTGCTGGATACCGACAGCCAGAGCCTGACCGAGCGCTATGCCCTGCCCGCTTTGGAGCGGATGACCCAGTCCGACACCGAAAGCCTGATTGCCCCTTTGCAGGTCATCCAGCGCATTCAGACCCTCGGTATTGACCCTGCCACCTTTGATACCCCGGAGGCCAACTGGAAAAACCTGTACAACTCTGTCATGACCCGGCTGGCTCCCCTGGCCACCGCCGAAACCGCCCAGGCTGTGAATTTTACCGGTTCCAGCCTGGCAGAACTGAATGACTTTCTGGCAGCCAACCCCGGCAGCACGGTGGAGGTCATCTCCCCTGCTCTGGTGATGGATGCCACCCTGGTGGTACCCACTGGTACGATCCTGCACGGCAACGGCGCAGTGCTGACCCCCGGCAATGAAACGCTGGACAAAGCCATTGTTCTGGACCAGGCGGAAAATACCGCCGTGACCGGCTTTGTCATCAACGGCGGGTGCAATTACGGTGTGTATGTCAAGAATTCCAGCAGTTTCTATCTGGCTGACCTTGACATCAGCAATGTTTCCCTCAAGGGCCTTTGCGTTATGGGGGAGAACACCGGCTTTGCACTGGTCAATAACAGCATCCATGAAAACCAGAATGGTGCCATCTTCCTGAACGGCGAGATCAGCAATGGCGTGATCGAGGGCAACCGCATTGAAAATAACTCTGGTGCCCGCAACCTGACCGCCGGGCTGGTGCTCTGCTCCATGCCCATTGAGGACATTGAGACCGCCTACAATCCGTTCCCGGATGAAATGCTGTACGATATTTTACAGTCTCCCCATCAGCTGGTTGTGCGCGGCAACACGGTTGCACAAAACCATTCCTCCGGCATTTATTCGGAAAGCGGCTACCTGAACTATTATGTAGAGAACACGATCTACAAGAACGAAAAAGAGGGCATGTGCCTGGATTACGGCTCCTTCGGCAACTACATTACCGGATGTGAGATCCGCCAGAACGGCGGCCGCAACCGCATGAGTGATGAGGATCTGGAAGCTGACTTTATTCTGGATCAGGGCCGCATGGCGGATGGTTCCTCCCCCGCCAAGCTGCCCGGCATCTCGCTGGATAACACCGCCTACAACACCATTTACGGCAACATTGTGCGGGACAATTACGGTTCCGGCATCAAGGCTGTGCGCTCGGCGTTCAGCAACACCATTCTGTGCAACCAAATCATTGACAACAACCGGGGTGCCAGCGATACCTTCCACTTCTTTGGTATTGAGCTCAGCACTGACCTGAACGCGGACGAAGCCGTGCAGGGCCTGGATTTTACCCCCTGCTATGAGAACATCATTGCCCGCAACACCATTTCCGGCGGGCATTACGCCGGGGTGTTTATGGGCGAAGATGCGTTCATGAATGATATTTTTGACAATACCTTTATGGACTGCACTGACTGGGCTATGGAATCCCTGAGTGAAAAATACAACTCTACCCTGAACAATATGGCAAACATGCCCACCCGCGGGATCGAACTTTCTAACGGTCAGGGCTGATGCCGCGAGGCTGCTACATGAAACAAACACTGCAAAACCGTTTCCCGCGCCGGTGGCTGCTGCTGGCTTTTGTGCTGAACTTTGCCATTGCCGCGGCTGCACTACTGCCCTACATGATACGGGACGGCGGCCTGCTGTTGGTTGCGGCGGATTTTGACGCAGAACAGCTCTCCTACAACATGCTGTGCAACAACGCCATCAAAAGCGGCGAAGTGCTGTGGAACTGGCGCATTGATATTGGTTCGGACTTTGTATCCTCGTTCAGCTTTTACACCCTTGGCAGCCCGTTTTTCTGGCTGAGCTTTCTCTTCCCCGCCAGCGCGTTTCCTTATCTGGTCGGCTGGATTTATATGCTCAAATATGCTGTTGCCGGGCTGACCTCGTTTGCCTACTTCCGCCGCAGTGCCAGCGAGAAAAGCGCCCTGCTTGGCAGTGTGTTGTATGCATTTTCCGGTTTTTCCTGCATCAACGTGGTGTTCTATCACTTCCATGATGTGATCGCCCTGTTCCCGCTTTTGATGCTGGGGCTGGACAAACGCATGCAGGAGGGCAAAAAAGCTCCGTTCCTGTTTGCCGTTACCATCAACGCGCTGGTCAACTATTACTTCTTTATCGGGGAAGTTTTCTTCCTGGTGTTTTACTATATTACGCGGTATCTTTTTGGCGGCGAGGACGCACGCCCCGGGGCGGATCTGCGCAAAAATGCCCGCAAAATTCCGGCCTGCATCCTGGAAGGCTGTCTGGGCGTCGGCATGGCGGGGGTACTGTTCATCCCCTCCATTGCGGCGGTGCTCAATAATCCCCGCGTATCGGATCACATCAGCTTGAGCCAACTGACCTTTGACTGGCCCAATTACCTGCAAATGCTGCGGGCGCTCTTCTTCCCGGCGGAGAATATGTTCAATTTTTCCGCTGTGGTGCATGATAACTGGTATTCCATCGCGGCGTACCTGCCCTTGGTAGGCGTCTGCCTGGTTCTGGCTTATCTGCTGCGCTGGAAGTGGGACTGGCTGCATGTGCTGCTGGTGGGGCTGTTCCTTGGAGCAGCCAGCCCGGTCAGCAACAGTCTGTTCGTCATGTTCACCAGCGAGCCGTACCGCCGCTGGTATTACATGCTGGTGTTCCTGCTGGTGCTGGCCACCATCAAGGTGCTGGACCATCTGCAGGACTACCCTTGGCGTGCGGGCTGCGGTATTTCAGCTGCAGTCAGCGCCGCTATCACGCTGTATCTGTACGTCAAGCGCGATACCATGGTATACCGCAAATACTGGCTGGTTGTGTTGACATTGATTGCCATCGGTGGCGTGGTTCTGCTGTTTGCTGCCCTGGGCGGGGTGCGGCGGCTGCGCCTGCGCCGCCCCATGGCTGCCCTGACGGCCTGCACTGCTCTGGTTGCTGCACTGACCACTGGTTTTACCGTGGGCACCTATCAGCGTGCCTACACCCAGACGATCGGCCTGACCACCACAGAAATTTATGATAATGTCATCCACAGCGGCGACGGCCTGCCTGATGCCCTGCCCTACCGCTATTATTTCTGGGAGCCGTATTCCAACCGCGGCATGGCGGCTTACCTGCCGGACCGTACCTCCTTTTTGAGCACGCTTTCCCCCTCCATCTTTACACTGTATGATGCCCTGGGGGACGAGCGCCACGCCATTACCCCCGCCGGGCCGGAGGGCACCAACGAGCTGCTTTCCGTTGGGTATTATATCCGCAACAACTCCGACTGGCCGGATGAAATCTACACCAGTTTTTCCAACGGTCACGAGCAGATCAACGTCTATCAGGATTCCCACGCCCTGCCCATCGGCTTCTGCTATGATACCTACATGACCCGCAGTGAGTTTGACGAGATTGACCCCGCCGAGCGCGCCCACTCCATGTTAAAGACCCTTGTGGTGGCAGACGAGGACGAAGCCACGGTTTCCACCATACTGCGCCACTATGATGCCGCGCTGGATGGTAAGATCAGCCAGGAAAACAAGTATGCCGACATGGACAAGCGCCGCGAAGCCTGCACCGATGTGTTTGATTATGGCACAGACTATTTTTATTCCGAAATCACATCCGGCAGCGAGCAGTACGCGTTTTTCAGTGTTCCCTATGACAAGGCGTGGAGCGCCACGGTCAACGGCGAATCTGCAGAGATCCTGAACATCAACGGCCTGATGGCCGTCAAGGTGAATGCCGGTAAAAACTGTATTCGTTTCCACTACTCCCCCACCCCGCTCTGGCGCGGGATCGGGGTCAGCGCCATTAGCATTCTGCTGACGGCAATTTACCTGCTGGCCGGGCGGCGCAGCAGAAAAAGCAAAAAAGAGGTGCTGTAAACCATGAAGGCTACCCGCGAAAATCCAATCCTGTACATCGTGATCCCCTGCTATAACGAGCAGGAGGTTCTGCCCATTACCAGCAAGCTGTTTTTGAAAAAGATCACCGACCTGGTTGCCGCCGGTAAAATCAGCGATGACAGCCGCGTGCTGTTTGTCAACGATGGCTCCAAGGACAAAACCTGGTCCATCATCTGCGACCTGGCCAAGAGCGACAAGCACTACATCGGCATCAGCCAGAGCCGCAACCGCGGTCACCAGAACGCAGTGCTGGCCGGTTTGATGGAAGCCAAGGACAAGTGCGATATCACCATCTCCATTGACTGCGACGGTCAGGACGATATCAACGCCATGGATGCCATGGTAGATGCCTATGTGAACGATGGCTGCGAAGTTGTGTACGGCGTGCGCTCCAAGCGCGATACGGATACCTTCTTCAAGCGCTTTACGGCAGAAAGCTTCTACAAGCTGCTGAACGCCATGGGTGCGGAGGTGGTGTACAACCATGCGGACTACCGCCTGATAAGCAGCCGTGCGCTCCAGGAGCTGGCGAAATTCAAGGAGGTCAACATATTCCTGCGCGGAATGATCCCCCTGGTCGGATTCAAGAGCACCTCGGTGTACTACGAGCGCAGCGAGCGCGCCGCCGGGAAATCCCACTATCCGCTGAGCAAAATGCTGGCGCTCGCCTTTGACGGGATAACCAGCCTGTCCATCAAGCCCATCAAGATTATCTTCGTGCTGGGACTGATCGTGGCGCTGATCAGCTTCGTGGGGATAATCTGGGCGGTCGTGGAGGCAATACTCGGGAACACCGCCAGCGGCTGGGCGTCCACCACATGTATCATATGCTTCCTCAGCGGAGTGCAGCTTATCTCCATCGGGGTCATCGGCGAATACATCGGGAAGATCTACATGGAAGTAAAGCACCGCCCCAGGTACATCATCAGCGAAAAAACCTGGAAGGACGACAAATAAACTGACAGGGCGAAATGAGATTCGCCCTGTTTGCTTTATTTACACACATCTGCGATGATATCCGGCAGGAGGCGCTGCTCCCACAGAAACCACCTTCCGTCCCCCCTCATGCGCAGCTTGACGGGACGCGGAGTATCCGAGCCGCCGGAGAGAACGAGCAGCCGCATATACCCCTGCTCCGCGCCGGAATTGTGGTCGCTGCACACGCTCACGGTAAACGGTCTGCCCGGAATGTAGCCGTTCTCCGGAACCGCCCCGGCGAAATACGAGAACGGAACGTACTCCCTGCCGTCCCGTAAGCCGTTGTCCAGCAGTGCGATATCCTGCCCTGTCAGCGGATACGGCTCCTTCAGCCAGTTCAGCATTTCCGTGCCGACCGCCCTGTCCGCAGCGTAGGCGCACAGCGCGCACACGGTCAGCGCCGCAGTCTTGAACGGATCAACCAGATCAGCCTCCGGAAGCGCCCGCATTTCCTCGAGGCTCTCCGGCAGCGCCGCAAACGAGAACCTCTCGACGCGCAGCCCGGCAACGGATTTCTTCGCCGGTAACTCTGCGGAAGCCGCGCTGTACAGCCTGTCAAACAGACCCATGTTCATTCCTCCTTTTTCCGGGGCGGTGCCTGATTCCTCCCCGTGAATGCGGCGGCACTGCACGCGCCGCCGTTTTCTCCTCCCGACAGAGATTCCCTGCCTTTATACTATTTTATATTATAACAATCAGAGTGTCAACCTCAGATTAATGCTTTTCCGATTTTTTACATATTCGCCAATTCCAACGCCGCAAAAACAGCATTTCGACGAAATCCGCTCTATAAAAAAAGGCGGTGTGTTACTGCCAGGCAACACACCGCCGATTATTACTTCTTGTATACTCCCACCAGTTTACCCGACTGGTAGACCGCGATCGTACCGCCGCTCTGCACCACGTGGTAGTGCGTCCTGGTGACGGGATCCACGGCGTTCACCGGAATGCCCTCCGGGGGCTTCCGCTTGCAGAGGGTGTACCTCTCCCCGGCGTAGGAAACCCAGTCGCCGCCGCTGAACACGATGGTGATCTCACGCTCCGGTGCGGTTTCCTCCGTGTCCAGCGCTTCATCGAGGGTCATGCCAAACTCCGCCGTTTCGTCACAGACGTATTCCTCGGTGGACATCTCGGAATCCCTGTCGGAGCTTCCTCCGATTTCCCCGGTCGCGCATATCTCAGCGGAGCCGAATCCCCAGGCTTCCCCGGTGTATCCCTTGTCCGGAAGCTCCGTGATGCTGTCCGAAGCGGAATCGTCCGGCTCGTCGCTTGCGGGCGGTTCCGCCGTAACGGTACTGCCCTTGTTGGGGGTGGAGTCCACCCCGGTGTTCGGGATAAGATCCGGCATTACGTCAATGCTGTTGTCCGGAGCGTCCTCCGCAGTCTGACCGTACCCCGGGTCGTATCCGGCTTCGGGATTCGGCATATTATCATCAAGGCTGCCCTCCCAGGTTATCGCAATGCTGTCGCTCGCCGTTCCTTCGATGTTTATACTGTCCTGTATCTCCCCGGG
>OGUO01001938.1_pt1 | contig 13107 bp, 10 predicted proteins | sample 1553641 | NCBI WGS metagenome assembly OGUO01 (sample SAMEA2579980, study PRJEB22360) | human gut metagenome | biome: human gut; feature: human-associated habitat; material: faeces | place: Denmark | collected 2008/2010 | reverse complement strand
TAGACAATATTGAAGACCCACATAATTTAGGGGCAATAATAAGAACTGCTAATTTAGCAGGTGCACATGGAGTTATTATATCAAAACACAGAGCAGCAGGGTTAACAGCAACAGTTGCAAAGGCTTCAGCAGGTGCAATAAACTATACTCCTGTAGCAAAGGTTACTAATATAGTTAATACAATAAAAAGATTAAAAGAAGAAGGACTTTGGATAGCAGCAGCTGACATGGATGGAGAAGTTTTCTATGAACAAAACTTAACTGGGCCTATAGGTCTTGTTATAGGAAATGAGGGAGAAGGAGTAAGTAGACTTGTAAAAGAAAAATGCGACTTTATTGCTTCAGTGCCTATGTTTGGAGATATAGATTCCCTTAATGCTAGCGTTGCTACAGGTGTTTTGGCATATGAAATTGTAAGACAGAGAATGTAAAGAAAATAAAAAGATGAAAGATTTACAACAATATACGGATGAAGAATTAATTGTACAGCTTCGTAATGGTAACCAAAGTGTGGAAACGTATCTGCTCAACAAATATAAGGGGCTGGTCTTAAAAAAGGCACATGCGATGTTTTTAGCAGGTGGAGAGACAGAAGATTTGATTCAGGAGGGAATGATTGGACTCTTTCAGGCAGTCCGTGATTATCAGCCGGATAAAAATACTCTGTTTTCGACGTTTGCAAATCTCTGCGTAGTACGACAGCTTTGTAAGGCAATCGAAGTTTCAGGAAGGAAAAAACATAAACCACTCAATGCATATGTCTCTTTAAGTGGAGAAGATTCTCCACTTTTAGAAGCATTTGATTTCAGCCAGCAGAATCCGGAAACGATTGTGATTGACAGAGAAAATACGGAGCAGATGCGTAATAAAATTCGGGAATGTTTAAGTGAATTTGAAAACGAGGTGCTGGATTTGTATCTTGAAGGAAAGACTTATACGCAGATTGCAGTACTTATGGAAAAAACACCAAAATCAATTGACAATGCACTACAGCGAATCCGTGGCAAAATCAAAGAATTGTCGCTGGATTCGCGTTAATTGAGAGGACTCATAAAAGAATCTTTGCATTAACATAAAAAATAAAAGAAATATTACAAAAAGTATTGACATTTCAAACAATTTTTGCTAGAATCTGTAATTGTGATGAACGGCTTGTGATATCACAAGTCAGGCTGCCTTGGCTCAGTTGGTAGAGCGTCGCCTTGGTAAGGCGGAGGTCGGCGGTTCAAATCCGCTAGGCAGCTTGTAAAAAACCTCTCTGAGATTTCAGAGAGGTTTTTTTGAATGCTTTACAAATAATTAAAACGAATGCCTTTTTTAAATATAGTATTCAATTGTTTCGTGAGATTTCATATTAAAGATTTCGTAGACTTTATCACGAATCATCAGGAAATCATTGGAAGTACGGTCTCTGTGTTTTGGAAGCTGTACCGTAAGGAGAGCCTTAATTCGTCCGGGGTTTGCGGACATTATGACAATTCGGTCGGCAAGAAAGACGGCTTCTTCAATATCATGTGTGACAAAGACTACGGTCTTTTTTGTGTCCTGTGCAATTTCCAGAATGTCTGTCTGAAGTTTCATTCGAGTGATGGCATCCAGTGCACCAAATGGTTCGTCCATAAATAAAATATCTGGTTCTACGGCAAGAGCACGGGCAATTGCGACACGTTGCTGCATACCACCGGAAAGCTGTGCCGGACGTTTTTTTGCAGCATGTTCGAGTCCAACCATTTTTAAATAATGAGACGCAATTTTGGCTTTCTTTTCTTTACTGTATTTTTGGGTCTCAAGTCCCAGTTCTACGTTCTTTTGTACCGTTCTCCATGGAAGCAATCCATAATTTTGAAAAATGGTGACATATTTCATGGAAGGTTTCTGAACAATCTGATTTTCGATTTTGATTTCGCCGGATGTCGGTTTTAAAAATCCTGCCATTGCATTTAAAAGAGTAGATTTTCCACAGCCGGATGGTCCAAGCAGGCAGATAAATTCCCCTTTTTCAGTATTTAAAGAAACATCATCTAAAATGACATGAGTTTGATTTTCTTCTTCAAAAGAAATTGTTACATTTGATACATCTATCATTTTTTACGCTCCAAATCCGAATTTTGTACGAATCAGTTTCTCAGCTATCCGAAGAAATCCATCTAAGATAAAACCGATGACACCGATAGTTAACATAGTTGCAAGTAAAGAGTCAAACCGCATGCAGTTTTTTGTATCCATAATCAGGAAACCAAGTCCGGACTGAGAACCAACCATTTCACCGGATACAAGGAAAATCCAGGAAGTTCCAAGTGCCAGACGAAGTGCGTTGGAAATCTGGGTAAAAATGGCAGGAAAGATAATACAAAATAATGTTTTTACTTTATTTACACCGAAGCTGTCTGCGATTTTATAATAGATTTTATCGACATTTTGAACTGCACTGACAACAGAGAGCAGAATTGGGAAAAATCCGGCGATAAAGATGATTACAATTGCAGGTACATCACCGATTCCAAACCAGAATACGATAAATGGCATGAAAGCAACGGGTGCAATCGGGCGGATAATCTGAAGAATCGGATTAATAAAGGTAAATACACGCGGAAAACTTCCAAGTAACAGTCCAAGCAGAATTGCCGAAACAGCAGATGAAAAATAACCGATGGCAAAACGAATAAGACTGGTTTCAATATGAAGAGGAAGTATAACAGAAGAAGTACTTCCCGGCAGTCCGGTTGTACAAAGCTGAATGAATGCCTGTAATACTTTATATGGAGACGGAAACAGGGTTTCATTGGTGTGGGCGAGGGTGCAGGCTGTCTGCCAGAGCACCACTACAACCACAAAAGAAAGAATCGTTCGTATTGTCTTTTTTAACATAATCTTTTGTCCTCACAATCTGGATACTGATTTACTGGTAAATGAAATCATTGTAGGACGGTGGATTATCGTTGATTCCGTATTCTTTTACTTTTTCACTTAATTGTTCATAATCATCAAGTGAGATGTCAAGGTCATCGTAATGAATCCATTCTAATGAGACATCAAGAGTTTTTTCGTCCTGTCCTAAGTATTTTTCAGCTACTTCTTTTGCGATTCCTTCGTCCAATAAACTTCCGGCTTCTTTGTATGTAGAAAGAAATTCGTCTGCGGCCTCTTTATTCTTATCAAGGAATCCGCCGTTAAATACGAGTGCACAGCAGATAGAATCCTGCCATAAATCAGTGGAATCATATAATACGTGACCGTAACCCTGTACAACAGCCTGTGCGCCAAATGGTTCTGCAACACAGTATCCATCAATGGAACCGCTTGCAAGGGAAGAAGGCATTTCAGATGGAGCAAGCTGTACCACATTGATATCATCAATACTTAAGTCGCCAAGTGCAAGCATGTCATTTAATAAGATATTGTGTGAGGACTGATTAGAAGGAATTGCAAAAGTTTTTCCTTTTAAATCACGGACATCTGAAATATCATCAGATACGATGACAACATTTCCGTCTTTATGACCAAGAGCAGCAGCCTTTAAGTCAATTCCGTTACTTACGGCTCCCATTGCAAGTTCAACGAGAACAGAAGCACCATCGATTTTTCCGGAGTTCAGTGCATCCATTAAATCCGTCCAGGAACTGAATTTTTGAAGAGTGACTTCAATATCGCTGTCTGATTTTTTATCTAAAAGTTCTTTTGTCTCAAACACAGCCAGTGCATGTGTGATTGGCAGATAGCCTAATGTAATATTGGTTTTTGAAGAGTCTGTTTTTGTAGTGTCAGCGGCTGAGGTAGAGTCTGGATTTGTGGTACCGCAGCCGGTCAGAGCACTAAAAGAAAGTGTAGCGGCTAAAGCAAATGTAAGTAAGCGTTTGAATTTCATGGTTATACTCCTTTAATTATAGTTAAATTCCTAATTGTTTTCGTTTTTCTTTCATATCTGCGACAATTTTTTCGCCAAGTGCAACAGGGTCGGCATCGACAATCATTGCAGAATGAAGTGTTTTTTTCGTTCCTTCTTTTAAGAACTCAATGACTTTAGAAGAACCGTGAATTGGAGCTTCTACACAATGGTAGGAGCTGATTCCGTTTAAGCGGAAGCCAAGAGCGGCATCGATTCCTTTTTCATTGGACCATTCCGGTGAGGAAAAAGCAAATGGCATTTCGTAGAGTGCTTTGTTAAATTCACCGGCAATTCCTCCGAAAATACCAGAAGAACGGGTATTGTCAATACATTCTCCAACATGCCATACGGGAGGCATATCCGGATTTAAAAATTCTCTTAAACCATCCCCGCATTTACTGTAGGCAAATTCAGAAGTCTGACAGTATCCCATTTTCATAAGAGGGAAGGAAGCACATCCGTTTGTGATAATAAGTACGTTATTTTTTAACAGTACATCACAGACATCTAAGATTGCTTTTTCATAAAGGACTTTTGGATTGTTACATCCAACCATATTGACTACTCCGAGAATCTTGCCGGAGCGGATGGCGTCGGCAATCGGTTTGAAACTGCCGTATTTTTTACAGATGTATTCAACAGAAAATCCGACTTCTGCTTCCACTTCGTGTTTTGGAATAAAGACCGGAATGCCTTTTCTTGCTTCAAAACTTTCGATGGCACGCATGACAATCCGTTTTGCAATTGCTTTGGTTTCGGCAACATTGGAGTGATGGTGGTCATATCCGATGTGTTCTGCACCTGGAAGGCGGGCAGAATCATGAGTAGTAACAACCGTTGTTTTAAAACAGCGTGCTACATCCATGATAGCCGGATAAACTTCCTGTACGTCGGCAACCCAGAGGTCAAGCGCACCTGTTCCAAGTACCAGTTCTGCGCTGACGGCATTAGAAAGAGGAATGACTCCTTCATAGCGGTACATTGCGGAGAGACCGGAACAGCAGATTCCATAAAACTGGATACCTTTTGCTCCTTTTTCTTTTGCAAGGTTTAAGAGTTCTTCACTTTGTCCGGCTTTTACAATTTCTTTTACCAGAACTGGAAGATGTCCGTGAACTGCAATGTTGACATAGCCTTTTTTGAGGGCACCGATATTTACTTTGGAAGTGACACGGTCACCGACACCGAGCAGGGCATCTGTTGCAATGGAAGTGGAAACGACCCCGCTAAAAGTAAAAGCGAGTCCACAGCGCAAAAACTGTTTCATAACACTTTCCCAGTCGCCATCTGTCGCACATCCGGTTTTATGATAAGCTTCAAAAACTTCGTGGTAAGCACTGATTGGAAGAATATCAAGGTCTTTCCATACTTTCTGGCGTTCTGGAGCTGCACAGGCAGAAATGACTTTGTATTCATCCGGCTCGGTTCTGGATAAATCATCAAGCAGAGTATCTGCAAGGTCAATTGCAATGTTTTTTAACGTACGTTTTTTAGTTTTGATTCCGAAGGCTTCTGCCATGGAGCGTACTTTGTATTCTCCGATGATTGGAAGGTCAAGTTTGCCCTGGGCAGCCCATTTTAACATTAAAAGCAATTCTCTGGCGTGCATCCCGTGCTGGGCAGCACCGGCAGCAGCACCACGCAGAAGATTTCTTGCGACAATTAAGTCGGCATCTGCACCACAGACTCCGCGAGGAGACTTCGGGGTGATTTTACAAGGACCCATGTTACAGATACGACAGCAGGTTCCGCTTAAACCAAAGGTACATTGTGGCTGTTGTTTATCAAAACGGTCAAATGCAGTGTCATATCCAAGCTGTTCCATTCGAAGCATCATTTCTTTTACAGCAGGGTCTGGAACATTATCAAGCACATCCTGTTTGGTTGGAAAGGTTTTGCGGTAAGCAGAAACCGCTTTCCTGTAGTCCTCGGTAAAGACTTCTTCATGGCTGTGTTCATATTCGTTGCCGTTTTCATCAATATGCTTATGAGTATGACCGCTGACCGGTACTAAAACCTTTGGTATTCCGTTTTTATCAAAGCCGATAATGGCTCTGTGGTTATGTGGTTCAACAACGGTGTTAAATGTTTCATCAGTTGTATTTTTATTTTCCATAAATTAATTCTCCACTAAATTACTTGGTTTTTGGTTAACGAGATAGTACCACTAAAAACATAGTTTGTCAATAGGTTTAGGGGGATAAAGTGAAAAGTTGTGAAAAAAATGTGAAATAAAAATAAGAAACTTGACAGAAAAAAACACTGGTGTTATATTACAAGTAGAACAAAAAACGGAAGGAGGAGGAAACAATGGCTGTAAAACGAGATTATTATGAAGTGTTGGGAGTGTCGAAAAATGCAGATGAAAATGCGATTAAGAAGGCATACCGAAAACTTGCGAAGAAATATCATCCGGATACAAATTCAGGCGATGCGGATGCTGAAAAAAAATTTAAAGAAGTTACAGAGGCATATTCTGTTTTAAGTGATAAAGAAAAAAGAAAATTATATGACCAGTTTGGTCATGCTGCGTTTGATGAGGGAGCCGGCGGCGGAACTTATCAGTCGCAAAATCAAAATGGAGGATATCAAAGAGCGTACCATTTTAATTCCGATGATATGGGGGATATCTTTGGAGATATTTTCGGGGATATGTTCCATGGAGGACAGAGAAGTGGAAGAAGAAGCAAGAGCAGCTTCTATCAAGGCGGTTTTGGAAATGGCTTTGGAGGCGGTTTTGGAGCGGATTTCGCGCAAAAAGGTGAGGATTTGAATGCAGAAGTGACCGTTACATTTGATGAAGCGGCATTTGGCTGTGATAAGAGAATCCGCCTGTCTTTACAAAATGGTCAGACACAGACTTTGGAGGTGCATATTCCAGCAGGAATTGAAACCGGAAAGAGTATCCGTTTAAGAGGAAAAGGAATTGTATCTATGAAAGATGCTTCGGTACATGGAGACCAGTATGCAGAAGTAGAAATCTTGGTTCCAACGGATTTAAGTGTAGAAGCACGGCAGAAATTAAAAGAATTTGAAGCACTATGCAAAAAAAAACAAGATAATCGGTCAGTAGCATAAGGAAAACCGCAGTATCAAGAGAAAATGATACTGCGGTTTTTGCATGTTTAAATACTTTGTAAAAGTTAGTTTCTTTGATAAATCTGAACTAATTTTTTGATTTTATTTTGTAAATCCGAAGTAAATTCTCCATCTAAGAGACGCCATTTCCAGTTGGTTCCTAAAGTAGATGGAGTATTGATTCGGCAGGTGTTGTCAAGTCCCAGATAATCCTGCATTGGAATCATACAGATACGTGCAGGGCTTCCCATAACACGGCAGATAACTGACCAGTGCAGACTGCGGTCAGAAGTTGTATAATCATGAATATAATCGCGTAACATTTCTCTGCCCTCTTTTGGGATGTCCTGATACCATCCGATTAAAGTCGCATTATCATGAGTTCCGGTATAGACAACAGAGTTGACCGGATAATTATGTGGCAGGTAATCACCTGCACATCCGGTATCTCTGGAATCAAAGGCAAATTCAAAAACTTTCATGCCTGGAAATCCGCTTTCAAAAACCATCTGGCGGACACTATCCGTTACATAACCTAAGTCTTCTGCGATGACGTCACGTTCACCGAGAACTTCTTTCATACGGTGGAATAATTCAATTCCGGGACCTTTTTCCCAATGACCGTTTCTTGCAGTGGTATCTCCATAAGGAATAGAGAAATATTCATCAAAGCCACGGAAATGGTCGATTCTGACTACATCATAGAGATAAAATGCGTAAGAAAGACGCTGCATCCACCATGCATAACCGGTCTGGCGGTGATAATCCCAGCGGTAAAGCGGATTTCCCCATAGCTGTCCGTCGGCGGCAAAGCCATCCGGAGGGCATCCGGCAACCGCAAGCGGAACATTTTCTTCATCTAACTGAAAGAGTTCCGGATGAGCCCAGGTATCTGCACTGTCATAAGCAACGTAAATCGGGATATCACCGATGATGCGGATACCGTTTTCATTTGCATAAGTTTTTAATTTTTTCCATTGAATAGAAAATTCAAACTGCATGTATTTCTGGAATTCGACTTCAAAATAAAGCTGTTCGCGGTAATAGTCAAGGGCATATCCGTAACGTTTTTTGATATCCTCCGGCCACTTATCCCAACATTCGTCTTGAAAGAATCCCTTTACGGCCATAAATAAGGAGTAATCATCGAGCCACCATGCGTTTTCTTCCTGGAATGTCTGGAACTCTGGATTTTGGGAAATATTGCTTCTTTCATAAGCTTTTCGAAGCAGTTTGTAGCGGGCTTTATAAAGTTTTCCGTAATCAATAAAACGAGAATCCGAACCAAAATCAGCAAGGTTACATTCTTTTTTAGTCAGAACGCCTTCTTCAATTAAGGTATTTAAATCGATAAAATAAGGATTTCCGGCATAAGTGGAAAAAGACTGATACGGGGAATCTCCGTAACTGGTTGGTCCAAGTGGCAGAATCTGCCAGTATTTTTGATTGGCCAAAGCCAGCTGGTCTACAAATTCATAAGCTTCTTTTGAAAAACAGCCGATGCCGTATTGGGACGGCAGGCTGGATATCGGTAATAAAATACCACTTTCTCTCATAATATAAAAACTCCTTTCTTTTGTCGCAAAAAGCTTCTTCCTGGTTAGAGCTATGTGTGAATAAAGATATTCTAACACAGGGAGAAGCATTTTTAATAAAAATTAAAATTCTAAAATTAAAGCCTGATATCCATGAAGTGTTACTTCGTTTCCGTTTAATACAACATCATTATAGTTGTTTAAGAGAACGGATTTATATGGAGCTGGAAGAGCAATGGTCTGTTCTTGTGTCTGATAGTTTCCGATAACAAGAAGCGTCTTGTCTCCTTTTCTGTAATAAGCCATCAGGTTATGGGTATCTTCAAGATACGGAATGACATCACCATAAACGATTGTTTCCTGATAAGCAGGATCCTTTCTAAGTGCGATTAATTTCTTATAATAAGAAAGAACTGAATGGTCATCATGTAACTGGCTTTCTACATTAATCTGGGTATAGTTCGGGTTTACCATCAGCCATGGGATGCCTGTTGTAAATCCGGCATTTGTGCCGGCATTCCACTGAACCGGAGTTCTTGCATTATCGCGGTTATAAAGGGAAATAATTTTTAAGGCTTCTTCTTCGGAGTATCCGGCTTCTGTCGCTACATGGTACTGATCAAGTGCGGAAACGTCATCAACTTTTTCAAAAGGAATTACACCGAGATTTTCCATACCAATTTCCTGTCCTTGATAGATGAACGGAAGTCCACGAAGCATGAAGTATAATGTAGCCAGCATTTTTTTGCTTTGGTCGGAACACTCTCCTTCCGGAATATAATAGCTGACACCACGTGGTTCATCATGATTTTCAATAATGTTAGATAAAAATCCGATCGAACCGATTCTTTTCTGAGAGTGGAAACAACATTTTTTATAATCATCTGGAGTAATGCGGGTATTTGCATACCAGCCTTTATCACTTTTTCCAAAGGAAGTGCCGGCAAAATCAAACATGGAAGAGAAGTAGCCGTTATCTCCGATGAAATCCGGAAGTTCTGCGTCTTTTTCATTAAAAACTTCACCGACGGTAAATGCATTATGAGGCTTAAAGGTTTTGTCACGCATTTCGCCTAAAAATTCACCAACACCCTTTGCATCAGCAAGCATCTGGTCGATACAGCTTAAATTATCATCGCGGTCTACCGTGTAGTCTTTATAAGGAAGTTTCTTTTTGATGTTGATGATAGCATCAATACGGAAACCGCCAAGTCCTTTATCTAACCACCAGTTGATGTTTTTGTAAACTTCTTCGCGGACTTTTGGATTTTCCCAGTTTAAATCCGGCTGTTTTTTGTGAAATACATGCATGTACTGCTTGTCAGGATGTCCTGGAAGTGGTTCCCAGACCGGACCTCCAAAATAACTTCTCCAGTTACATGGAAGTTCTCCCTCTTTGCGGTCTTCAATATAGAAGAAGTTTCCATATTCTCCGTCAGGGTCTTCACAGGCTTTTTCAAACCATTCATGTTCATCAGAACAGTGATTTACAACCAGGTCCATTAAGATATACATGTCACGTTTTTTGGCTTCTTTTAAAAGATGATCCATGTCATCCATTGTGCCGAAGCAAGGGTCAATTTGATAGTAGTCAGAGATATCATATCCCTGGTCTGCAAATGGAGAAGAGTAAATTGGAGAAATCCAGACAATGTCTACTCCTAATTCTTTTAAATAATCTAATTTTAAGGTGATTCCTGGCAAATCACCGATTCCGTCGCCGTTGGAATCATAAAAGCTCTTCGGATAAATCTGATAAGCAACTTTATTGTGCCACCATTTTCTTTCCATAGCGTGTATCCTCCTGATTTTTTTATCAATTTTCGTTTCGCTCATTACTTATGCGGATAAGTAATAGTATAATGACAAAAAATGATTTTGTCCTACGAATATCTGATGAAAAACTACGTTATTTTGACTTGTGCGTTTGTGAAAAAGACTTTCGATACTGCAGAGGTGTCATTCCGGTTTTTTTTCGGAATTCTTTTAAAAAATTTCCGAGATTATGAAATCCGCAGTCAAGACAGATGTCCATAACTGGACGCTGGGTATCCTGAAGCAGAGTAATGGCACGCCCAATGCGGTATTCATTGATATAGGCGACAGGAGTTTTGCCGATATATTTTTTAAAAAATCGGCAGAAATACTGTTCATTTAAGCCGGCATTTTGAGCAAGGGTATGCACATAAAATTTTTCACCATAATGCTGATGAATGTAAGCAAGTGAATTTTTAATAATTTCAACCCGATAATCATCATCCGTATGCTCTTTTACGGATAGAAGCTGATATTGTTCTAAAAAGGCAAGGATTTTTAATAAACCGGCACGAATAAACAACTGGGAGGCTAAATCGTTTGTGACCATCTGATACTCGTTGATTGGAGCAAATCCATTTTGATAAAACGCATTTACAATTTCAAGATATTCTTGTTTTAATCTGGAAAAAACAGGATGTTCCGGTTTAATACAGCGTGGAAAATAGAGCTCTCCCTTCATCATGGGCTGTAAAATTCGGCTCTGTGCGATATCATAACTGTCAAAATTTAAGATTCTCGGATGAAAAACGACAGCTGATTCTTTTACAGAAGTTTTTGCTAAAATAGAATGGAGTTCACCAGAATTTACAAAATAAAAACATTCATCTGTGATGGTGTAAATATTCATATTGATGACTAATTTAAATTCGCCTTCCATAAAATAAAGAATTTCAAGTTCATCGTGCCAGTGGTGTTTGACACCGTTCCAGTTCTCATCATCATAAGTCTCATAAAGACCACAGGGAAAAGAAAAGGTTCCGTGGTCTTTTTGTTCTTTTAAAGTCGGGTTTGTGTTTGACGGCTCAGTCTTTTGCATGATACATTCCACCTTTCTGCTTTGTAAAACACAATAATCCACTTAAAGTGATAAACATTGTAGCAAATTCCGCAGCAGGAAATGCCAGCCAGATCCCGGTCATTTTAAAGCAGGCAGAAAGCACAAAGGCAAAGAAAATAGTTGCAACAAATCCACGTGAAATAGAGGCACAAAAAGCATATTTAACGGATTCTACAGCACTTAAGGCCGCAGTTCCGACGATGTTAATTCCAGCAAATAAAAATCCGATAAAGTATAATCTTAAGCCAGAGTCTGCATAAGCAGCAAGCTGCAAATCGTGTTCACTGTTAAAGACAGCGGTGACAGCAGGTGCAGAAAAGAAAATAAAAATCATCAGCAAAAAACCAAGACCAAGTGCAGTGGTGAGAGCCATTTTTAAAAGGGAGCGGACATTTTGTTCTTCTCCTCGTCCATAGGATCGACTGATAAGCGGCTGAGACCCTTGTGCAATTCCATTAAACAGTGCAACAGCGACCAAAGAAGTATTGGCGACGACTCCATAAGCAGCAACACCGGTATTTCCGGCAAGATTTAAGATAATCATATTAAAGGTAACTGTAATAACGCCCGAAGAAATTTCTCCAACAAAGGCAGAAACTCCAACCTGACAGGAATAAATCAGCTTTTTGATGGACGGCAGGACAGGAATCAATTTAATCGTGGATTTCCTGGAAAAAAAGTGAATACAGCAGATTAAAATTCCGACAACCGGAGAAAAACCGGTAGCAAGAGCTGCCCCTTTCATAGCAAGACCGAGAGGAAACATTAAAATGTAGTCAAAGACAATGTTAAATAAACTGCTGAATAACGTAGCAGCCATGGCGATGGATGGATTTTTATCATTTCGCACAAAAGCGTTGCAGATATGGTTCCACATAAAAAATGGGGAAAAACACATAAAAATCCGTGTATAGGAAGTTCCGGTCTGAATGATTTCGGCATCGCCGCCAAGCAGTGCAACTAATTTATCCGGAAGAAAAATCCCAATAAAGACAAAAATTAAGCTGATAAAAAATGCACAGATTAGTGCATGGAAAAAGTATCCGTCTGCATCCGGATTCTTCTTTCCACGTTCAATCACAAAGCGGATAGCAGAGCCCACTCCAATCATTGCCCCAATTGCAAAAATGAGATTATAAAGTGGGAGTACCAGGTTTAGGGCGGTGATACCATTTGAACCGACTGCTTTTGAAATAAAATACGTGTCTGCGAGAATATAAAGCGACATGCCGAGCATACCAAGCATATTCTGGGAGACATATTTGGTGAATTGTTTTAACATAGTTTTGAAATACCTTTCATTAGATATAATTCTAATAGATATGGTAGCAAAAAGTGGCGGATTTTGCCAGACTTTCTTTTTAAAAACGCTTATGCTATAATGGATAATCATAAAGATTGGAGCAAAGGCATGAGTAAAAAAGAGAAGAAAAAAGGCAGAATGGGAGGCATTATCCGTAATTTGGTCCTGATTATCGCAGCCGCAGTCTTTTTATTTTCTGCTTATCAACTGGTCATGATTTATTTGGAGTATAAAAAAGGTACGGATGAATATGATAAAATCAGACAGTATGCGGTAGAAAGTCCTGTAAAAGAAGAGACAAAAGAAAATGATGAAGCAGAAGGGGAAGAAGAGGGGGAAGAGGTTCAAGAACCTCAAGGACCACAGATTGATTTTGAAGCGTTAAAGGCAGTAAATCCCGATGTGGTTGGCTGGATTGAAATTGAAACAC
>OGUO01001933.1_pt1 | contig 13130 bp, 8 predicted proteins | sample 1553641 | NCBI WGS metagenome assembly OGUO01 (sample SAMEA2579980, study PRJEB22360) | human gut metagenome | biome: human gut; feature: human-associated habitat; material: faeces | place: Denmark | collected 2008/2010 | reverse complement strand
ACAGAAGCTTCAGCTTCATCACAAAGACACCACCGGCAGCAGTTCTTATTAAGAAGGCCTGCAAGATCCAGTCCGGTTCAGGTGTACCGAACAAGACAAAAGTTGCTACAATCACAAAAGCTCAGGTTAAAGAAATCGCTGAACTGAAGATGCCAGACCTGAACGCAGCATCTCTTGAGACTGCTGAGAGCATGATCGCAGGAACATGCCGTTCCATGGGTGTAGTTGTAGAGGAGTAGAATACAGGAGAAGATGCCTGCGGGCATTGAATCAGATGTAACTACCTTATTGCAGGATTCTTCCAGCCGACCTTTTCCGGTGTCCTCGGGGGAGAGAGTGCTGAAGAATCGATTGTTTAGTAAATTCATGTAAAGTGGGAGGGGCAAGTTCCCGCCAATACCACAAGGAGGTTATTATAAAATGAAACGAGGAAAAAAATATATCGAAGCTGCGAAACTGATCGAAAGAGGAAATCTCTATGATCCTGCAGAAGCAGTAGCATTAGTTAAAAAATCAGCAACAGCAAAATTTGATGAGACAATCGAAGCTCATATCAGAACAGGTTGTGACGGACGTCACGCAGATCAGCAGATCCGTGGTGCTGTAGTTCTTCCGCACGGAACAGGAAAGAAAGTTCGTATCCTTGTATTCGCAAAGGATGCAAAGGCAGAAGAAGCAAAAGCAGCGCCGACAGAGGTGGCTTCCTGTACAGCCAGCGGACTCTGGACGACAGTCCTGAACTTTGCATTCAAGGACACTGCCTGGATGAATGCAATCAACAGTGTGACCGTCAATGGTACAGTGTATACGAACAAAACGATCAGCAGCTTTGGAAGTGATACCAATATCTGGGATATAGGAAGTGCAACAGGAGCTTATGGAAGCTACACAGCGCTTAGAATTGTCAGTCCGGATACCTATCCGCTGACTGTTGATATCACAGCAGCCGGTTATCAGAAGCTGACCATGCAGGTGACAAAAACAACTGTAAGCTATCAGGATGTTTATACAGCAACCATAGTACCGCAGCAGCCGGTAGAAAAGACTTACAAAGCAACTGCAGCAGCTGCAACACACGGCAAAGTTACTCTGAGCAAGAGCGAAGGCATCAAAGAAGGCGAGACAGTAACTGCAACCGCAACACCGGACGAGGGATATGAACTGGATACCCTTACCGTTGCCGCTGCAGACAGCAAAGCAGTAGCAACACAGGCTACCAAAACAGGCTGTACATTTGCCATGCCTGCTTCTGATGTGACAGTTACTGCAACCTTCAAAGAAGAAGCACCGAAAACGATCGATCTGAGCCAGGTAAGCATCGCAACAGATACATTCGGAAATGACTGGGAAGTAACTTTTAAAGATGCGAACGGCTATGTAAAAGTGATCACAGAAGTGAAAGTAAACGGAACAACATGGGAAGAAAAATCCTACAGTATTTCTTCCGGTGGTGCATATAAGAAACATACAGACGATAACAAACTGGTATTTGCAGCAAAAGATTACAGCTCTGCACCGGTGATCCCGGTATTAAAGAGCGGTGATGTGATCACCATTTCCGCAAAAGGTTATGAAGATTTTACAGCAAAACTGGTTATCGACCTTGACGGAAAAGCATCTCTGGTAGCAGATGACGGAAAGAGAGATCCTTATGAACTGCATGTAAAGATCGAAGGTACTTTCGATTCTGCCCTGGTAGGACAGGACAATTACGATGCAGTATCCAGCGCCAGTGTCGGTGGCGCTTCCAGCAACAAAAACAGTGATGTAACGGTATACGGAGCAATGCTGGAAAAAGGCAAAGAACCGACCGATAGCGACTGGAAAGAACTGGACAATATGTCCCAGATCAAACTGGACGGTAAAAAATGCAGCGTAAGTATCGTACCGGATACTGCAAGCGGAACACCGGCTGACAGCGACAGCGGAATGCAGGGTGTCTATATGACCATCAGCAGTGCCCTGACACTGAGCGGTACACCGAAGGATGCCGGTAACTATCTGATCTCTGTAAAGATTACCGATCAGCAGGGAAGAGAAGCAGTCAGCAATACCTTACCGTTCCATGTATACACCGGAGAGGAAACTCTGGCAGACAGACTGGTAACAGATAACTTCAAACAGTATGAAAGCGGTCTGTATGCATGGGATATCATGGAACCATGGGCAATCAAAAACTTTGGAAGCAATGTGGATGGTGAAACAGAAAGCGTTCGTGTTCCGAAAGACCTGGAAGCATGGTTCGGATCTCATGTGAGCGGAACTTACGGATATCTGGGTTATGATCTTCCGTGGAAACAGGTAGTGAGTGGAGACATTCCGCAGACCCTGTATATTCCGGAAGGATGCAACCTGACACTGACCAATATGAAGATTCTGAGCAGCGTTCGCATCGTCATTGAAAATGGCGGAAAACTGACACTGGATGATTCTGTGGTACAGGGTATCATCGATGTACAGAGCGGCGGTACTTTCTCCATGAACTACAGCAGCTACAACAACGAATTTACCACAGGTGCATCTCTGTGTGGACAGCTTCGTCTGGCAGATGGCGCAATCCTGGAAAATGCAGCTATCTACTCTCATGCAAACTATCTTGCAAATGGAAACCTGACAGACCGTACCACTTCCGAGCCGGTAGTAACCGCAACCGGAAATGTTACGATCAAAGGCAAAGTATTTATCAAGGGCGATGACGGCGGAAGCGATATCGGACAGATGGCCCTGCGCGTATCCAACGGAACTCTGACACTAGAAGACGGTGCGGAACTGGTAGCTTACGGTGGAAGCGGCAAGACACTGCTGTACACTGAAGGAGGAACAGCAATTGAGCTGGATAATGCAACGATCACAGGAAACGGAAAAGTAACAGCAATCGGAGGAGATGTACTCTGGGGCAATGGCGGAACAGGTGTAACCGGAAACGGAATCATTTCCACAAAGGAAGCATTCCTTCAGGGAGCAACTGCAAACACTTCCAAAAAAGCCGTACCTGGAAAAGCAACCGACGGTAATGTAAAAGTGACAAGCACAAGCAAACACATCGAAGACGGAACCGAGATCTCCGGCGCAGACAACGATCCACTGGCAGATCTGTACTGGAAGACTGGAATTAACCCAACTCCGCCGCTGGATAAATTTGTAACAACTCCGGCACTGTCTATCAGTGATGTGGAAGTTGCAAATACAACCTATACCGGAAGTGCACTGGATCTGGTTGTAACAGCAAAAGACGGAGAAACCGTACTGACAGAAGGAACCGATTACTTCCTTACGTTCAAAGATGCAGACGGAAATGAGATTTCCGCAGATTCCATTGTACAGGCAGATACTTATACCGTAGTAGTAAATGGTGTCGGAAGTTATGGTGGAATACAGGAAATCCAGTTTACCGTGGAACCAAAACAGACCACTCTGAGCGTGACTACAGATCCGGCTTCTGCAACATACGATGGAACAAGCAAAACTCCGACCGTGGAAGTAAAAGACGGTGACCAGACACTGGTTGCAGGAACGGATTACAAAATCACTTACATTTACGGGGAAGAAACAAGTGCGAAAGATTTTGCAGGCGCAGAATTTGTAGAAGCAGGCAGCTATAAGCTGGTCATCACCGGAATCGGCAACTATGCTGGTTCCACCGGAGAAACTGTTTTTGAGATCAAAAAAGATTCCACCGGAACCGATGACACCAACAAAGGTGATGATAAGAAAGACGATACCAACAAAGGTAACGACAATACTTCCACCACCGATAAAAATGACGGAAATACAACAACCGATAACAACAAAACAACAGGAAAAGATAACCAGACGGTATTAAAAGATGACACAACAACCAGCAATACAAACAACACAAATACTACCGCCAAGACATCCACCAGAACAAACAGCGTGAAAACCGGAGATACCAACAACCTGTATATCTGGATCACACTGCTGGCAGTTTCCTGTGTTGCACTGGCAGGTCTTGTAGTATATACAAGAAGACGTAGAGCAAAATAAAAATATGAAATGAAAAAGATGTGGGCATCATGCATTATCCGGCATGATGCCCACGTTTTATGTTGCATTGCATATCAATAATTGGTCCAGTGGACCAATTTTGATTACGGGCAAAGGGCGAACGTTGACATGGCTGTATTGCTCTGGTAGAGTAATAAAAACAGAAGGCATCCGGCAGGGTGTGGTTGGGTTATCAAAAATTCTGAAAAAAGGAAAGGCGAGACAGAAAAATGGAAAAGCAGAAAATACTGGATCAGATCAAAGGGGGACTCATCGTCTCCTGTCAGGCGCTGGAACATGAGCCGCTGTATACGAAAGAGGGCGGTATTATGCCACTGATGGCGAAGGCTGCTGCACAGTCGGGCGCTGTGGGGATCCGTGCAAATACGGTGCGGGATATCACGCAGATCAAAGAGGTGGTAGCCCTTCCGGTGATCGGGATTATCAAGAAAGATTATGAAGGAACACCGATGTATATCACGGTGACGATGAAAGAAGTGGATGCCCTGGTCGCGTGTGGTGTGGATATTGTGGCGGTACAGGGAACCGGTGCCAGACGCCCGGACGGAAGCAGTGCACCGGAATTTATCCGTGCGGTCAAAGAAAAATACCCCCAGCAGCTGGTAATGGCAGACTGTGCGACGTTGGAAGAAGGAATCGCATGTGCCGAGGCGGGGGCTGATTTTGTGGGTACTACGATGCGTGGCTACACACCGGAGACAAAAGGATGCGACGATATCGATTATGCATTTATCCATGAACTTTCCGAAAAATGCCCTGCAAAGATCATTGCAGAAGGACATATCCATTACCCGGAACAGGCAAAAAAAGCGTTGGAAGCGGGTGCATTTGCTCTGGTAGTCGGAGGGGCAATCACAAGACCTGCGGAGATCACATCAAGATTTGTTTCGGCGATCCGAAAATAAGAGAGCAAATAGAACGTTGTTATAAGAAAACAGTGACGGTTGACTTTATGTAAACCAACCGTCACTGTTTTTCTATGCTGAAATTATATGGAAAAAGTTATGTTCATATGGATTACCGTTCACCGGCTGTGTCCAGACCCATCACCCATTTTCCGTTGGTAAAATCCGGAATATCAACGACAGCACCGCCTCTGGCTACAGACATCTCGGACAGGGCTGTGATCGCCATCCAGGAAGCTGCATCGTAGACATCTACCGGCATCGGGCTGTCTTCGCGCAGGCACTGGAAGAACTGTTCGAATTCCAGCCAGTCCATGCCGCCGTGGCTGCCCTGGACGCCTTCTTCGAGGAATTTTTTCCAGATCGGATGATCGTAGGTTTCGGCGTAGGTATCAGCATTTCCGCTGCACTCTTTTCTCCAGTCAAAATCGTGATCGCGGTCTTCTTTGCGGTCGATGAAGACAGAATCGGTGGCTTCTTCGTACATGCCTTTGGTTCCGCGGACATCTGGGACCGGACAGTGAAGTTACGGCTGTAGTATCTCGGCAGGGTGGTGTCGAGGGTCAGTTGGATGGTTTCTCCGTTGGCACAGCGGATCATTGTGGTGATGATATCACCCTGGGCAAAATGTGCCTGTTTCAGTCTTTCGTCATCGCTCTTATTCTGCATGATGAACTCATGGAGTCCTGCGGACTTGGAGGCGAAGGAAGAAAGGGTGAGCATCCGGTTTCCGTGGTTGATATTCAGGATCCTGGCGATCGGTCCCAGATCGTGAGTCGGATAGTTTTCGCAGTTTCTGGACAGATAATTTCTAAGGCGGTAATGTCTGTTCTCTTTTCCGAATGCGATTTCGTCTCTCAGATCATGCTGATATCCACCGGCGCAGTGAACTATCTCACCGAGAACACCCTGTTCTACCATATTTAATACCATCAGTTCGCGGCGGCCGAAGCAGCAGTTTTCCAGGAACATGAACGGTGTTTTAGTTTTTTCATAAGCATCGACCAGTTTGTAGCAGTCTTCCAGAGAGTAAGCGCCACCGACTTCCATGGCTACGGCTTTTCCGGCATACATGGCAGCAAGGGCGATCTCTACATGAGATTCCCAGGCGGTTACGATGATGATCGTATTTACCTCTTCATTTGCGATAATATCTTTATAATCGGTAGATACAAAAGGCGTCGGCTGTCCGGCAGCTTCCACTACTTTCGCTCCTTCCCGGGCGCGATCTTCATAAACATCGCAGACAGCGACAACCTGTTCTTTCTGAGCCAGAACAATATTTTCCAGCAGATCTTTTCCGCGGCATCCAAGGCCGATATATCCGATTTTAATATTTTCCATTAGAGTCTCTCCTTTATGTGTCTTTGTATAACCATTTAGTAGATAGAGTTCTGCGAGGTTTTTTGCTCTCGTAACTGCGAATATGCCGAATGATTATATTCTGAGGTTTATTATACACAGATACCGGGATTTGGCAAGGAAAGTAAAATCTAAATATTATGAAAAATCGTAACTATTCAGTAGCCACTGTCCACTGTGAAGGTACTGAACAGTTACGAAAAATCAAAGAAAAGTGAGTGAGAATCTTGTGTTTTATGTGGGAAATTTCTATAATAAAAGAAGAATCGTTTGAAAAAAATGAGAAGATTTCTGAGGGCTACAAACATAATGTAAAGGAGACAGGAAATTATGAAATTTACCAATGGTTACTGGCTGCTTCGTGATGAGATGAAAGCTGCCTATGCAGTAGAGTACGGAAGTCACCGGGTATACGGGCAGGAACTGACGATGTATCTGCCGTGTTCCCATATTGTGGATCGGGGAAGCTGTCTGAATATCCCGCTTCTGACGGTGACACTGTCCAGTCCGATGGACGGTGTGATCAAAGTGTCTGCGGTGCATCATGACGGAGCCGTATATAACGGACCTTTTGCAAAGATTTATACCGGCGATGCGCATGTGCGGATCGAGGAGAATGAGGAGCAGCTGATCTATCAGACGGGCTCTCTGAAAGCGGTGATCGATAAAGCACCGAATGGATACAAGATGGCATTTTATGAGGGAGATACTTTCCTCACAGAGTCGAGTTTCCGGAATCTTGCCTATATGCAGAACACAAAAACCGGGAAAAACTATATGCTGGAGCAGATGTTCCTCGATGTGGATGAATATGTCTACGGACTCGGGGAACGTTTCACGCCGTTCGTAAAAAACGGACAGGTAGTGGAGATGTGGAACGAGGATGGCGGAACTGCCAGTGAGATTGCCTATAAAAATATCCCGTTCTATGTGACAAATAAAGGCTACGGTATCCTGGTGGACAACGAGGGCGATGTGGCGTATGAGATCGCCAGTGAGAAGGTAGAACGGGTCCAGTTTTCCGTGGAGGGGGAACGTCTGGATTATTATGTGATCAGTGGAAAAACGCCGATGAGAACCGTAGAAAAATACACAGAACTGACCGGAAAACCGGCACTGCCGCCGGCATGGTCGTTCGGATTGTGGTTGACGACTTCTTTTACTACGAATTATGATGAGGCGACCACTTCCGGTTTTATTCAGGGCATGGCAGACCGGGAGATTCCGCTGCATGTGTTCCATTTTGACTGCTACTGGATGGATGCCTATGAGTGGTGTAACTTTGAATGGGATCCCGCGACATTCCCGGATCCGAAAGGCATGCTGAAACGGTATCATGATCGCGGGCTTCACATCTGTGTATGGATCAATCCGTATATCGGACAGAAATCCTGTCTGTTCAAAGAGGGAAAGGATCATGGCTATCTGGTTAAGAAAACAGACGGAAGCGTATGGCAGACGGATCTGTGGCAGCCTGGTATGGCACTGGTTGATTTTACGAATCCGGATGCTGTGGCATGGTATCAGGGAAAGTTAAAGACGCTGCTGGATATGGGCGTGGATTGCTTTAAAACTGATTTTGGTGAGAGAATCCCGGTGAAAGAAATCGAGTATTTTGACCATTCCGATCCGGTGAAAATGCATAATTACTATACTTATCTGTATAATCAGGCAGTTTTCGAATTACTGGAGCGTGAGAGAGGAACCGGCGAAGCTGTACTGTTCGCGCGTTCTGCCACCGTCGGTGGTCAGCAGTTCCCGGCACACTGGGGCGGTGACTGTTCTGCAAGCTATGTTTCCATGGCAGAGACTCTTCGTGGAGGACTTTCTCTGTCTCTGGGTGGATTTGGTTTCTGGAGTCATGATATCAGTGGATTCGAGAGTACCGCACCGGCGGACATCTACAAACGCTGGTGCCAGTTTGGCCTGTTAAGTTCTCACAGCCGGCTGCACGGTTCGTCTTCTTACCGTGTGCCGTGGATGTTTGATGAAGAGGCATGTGATATTCTGCGGGAATTTGTCAATCTGAAATGTCGTCTGATGCCATACCTGTACGGGCAGGCTGTGCGTTCACACAAAGAAGGCCGTCCGGTGCTGCGCCCGATGTTCCTGGATTTCCCGGAGGATCGTGCATGTGATACCCTGGATCGGCAGTATATGTTCGGCGATTCTCTGCTGGTGGCTCCGATCTTTAAAGAGAACGGTGAAGTGCAGTATTATCTGCCGGAGGGAACCTGGTATAATCTGATCACCGGAGCAGAGGTGAGTGGAGGAAAATGGCAGAAAGAGACGCATGATTATCACAGTCTGCCACTGATGATCCGTCCAAATACAGTGCTTGCTTTGGGCAATAATGACCAGAAACCGGATTATGATTATGCGGATGGTGTTAGCCTTCTGGTATCCGCGTTTGATGAGGGAGCCGAAGCGAAAACTGAGATACCGGATCTGAAAGGAGAGACGGTGATGACGGTGACTGCGAAACGTGTGGGAGATGAGATTCACCTGCATGTGGAAGGCGGAAATGGAAATTATACGGTGAGGAGCCTTTCGGGTTGCAAGGTAGTTGTGGAAGCGTAAGAATCTGCGGGGACAGAGAAGAAATACCGAAGCGTATCCGTAGAAATGTCAGAAAAGCCATAATGCGAAAATAAAATTGTAAAATTATATCACCACAAAGAAAAAGCATGCATACAGAAGCGAAAAAATCCTGTATGCATGTTTTTTTGATGCATTGCATATTAAAAATTGATCTGGTGAATCAATTTGCTTACATAAGATGCGTAGAACACTGCTGGATGTATCTGGATTCTGTGTCGGTCGTGGGAGATTGCAGTTGAAAAAGTCCTGTGTGCGGATCAGTTACCGGCAGCCGTACCGCGCTCCGCCCAGCGAAACCACTTTTGTGGAAATTCAAAGACAAACGGGATGCCAAGCACGATCGCCACCGCGATCTTCAAAGTCTGGAATCCACGGTCGGAAGCTTTGGCCAGCTGATCTGTCACGACATAATAGGCAGTCCAGTAGATCCCTGCTCCCGGAACCAGCGGGAAGATGCCTGCAACGAGAAAGATCGTCACCGGACAGTGGCGCCGGACCGCACTGAGCCTGGAGAGAAAAACGACAAGAACCGTGGCAAAAAAGGTGGAACCGAAGAGCCCGCAGCCAGCTAGCAGTAACTTGTAGCAGATCCAGCCACAGCCACCGGCCAGACCACAGTTTACATAATATTCCTTTGGTACCTGAAAGAGCAGGGCGAAAGCGATCGTACCGACAAAAGCGGTAAGAAATTCGAAAATCAGATGTACGGACATAAAGATAACCTCCTGAGAGATAGATAAATATATTTGATTTACGCAAGCAATAAGTAAGCTTCGCAAAGCGTATGTTATCTCGTTTTATAAAATCCGCCGGGACGAAAGAAACCCATGCATTCATAGAACCCCATGAATCACGGCAGAATCGCACCGCCCACAAAATGGTGATACCCGATCATTACAAGACCGACGCCCATTGCGATACTGAACGTGACAAGCAGTGCGTCCAGCATGCGGACCGCACCGGCAATATAGTCCTGGTCGGCGATATCGCGGATGCCATTCGTAAACGCCACACCGGGAACCAGCGGGATGATGGAACCGATGATAATCTCACTCAGATGATGTCCCAGTCCCAGCTGATAGATCAGCACAGCGATGAAAGTCACAAACATGCCACCGGATATATTCGTTGCGATTTTGGAAAGCTGTCCTTTCACCACGCACAGCAGATAGACATACAACAGAAGCCCCGCGATAAAAGCCACGATACAGTCCACCGGATCGCCGCCGAAGAGATAACAGAAACATCCACTGCCCACGCCGGAAGCAAGGATCTGGTAGAGATTCCGCTTGGCAGGCATCTGCTGGATATCCTGAAGCTTCTGATAGGCTTCCTCCGGTGTATAGAATCCGTGTTCAATCTCACGGGAGAGCTGGTTGACCGCAGTGACACGGTCAAGCCGGGTAGCACTCAACGGGATGTGGCGTACCCAGGCAAAGTTTTGATCCGAGTTGCTGTCAGCCGTGAGAAAAAAACCACTGCTTAGGACAAACGGATCACACGATTCGATGCCGTAGGCATGGGCGATCCGGTCGATGGTTTCCTCCACACGGAAAATCTCCGCTCCGCTCGCCAGCAGGATATCCCCGGCAAGTGCCGCCACATTTAACGCCATACGGTTATGTTCTTTTTCTACAGTTTCCAAAATAAAATCCCCCATTGTACACAAAAGATGCGGATACAGAAATAGAAAGATTCGGGATGTATTCGCGTATGGTATGACTCTAACACATTTTCGAAAGAAAACAAAGAAAAACCGATGCATTTTCAGCAGAAAATCAGGAGACATTTCACCATGTGGATGAGGAAAAGCAGCAGGAATCGACGGAAACGGTGGGATTTTTTGCTTGTTTTGAAATAGGTCTTGACGGGGGGAAGGAATATCTGTAATATATTCAAGAAGTACGCCCATCTGGTTGAAAAAGTTGGTGGGTGAGAAATGGAAAATAGAAAAGAAGTAACCGGCGGATCGTGGGTTGACTGTGGGATGGCGGTTATGAAAAAGAGGATAAGTATATGAAGAAAGATTGGGAAAACGTGACACTGATGCCGGAGTTTGACGAGCAGGGTGTTGCCTGCTATCGGCTGGATGGCGGGGATTATCTGAATGAGTATTATGTGGTTTCGGAGGCGGAGACGCGGAAGCTTCTGAATACACCGGAGATTGTTGGGTATGAGGTTTATAACTGCCTGATTCCTTCTACTTCTCAGATGTTGTATTATCTGAAAGAACAGAAGAAGGTGACGACGGCAAATATTTTATCGATCCTTCGCGGTGCGCTGAATTATCCGCTGGAGGAGAGCTGCTACCGGGAGCATATCCGTGTGCATGATATCAGTTTCTTATCCAGTGAGCGTGTATTTCAGGAGGAAGAGATCGCAGGGCTGGAGATCAAGTACAGCAAGCTGACGATGGTTCCGGACAGCACATTGATGATCGGGGATATTATTGCGAGTGGGGAGACGTTGATCCACTGTCTGCGGTATGTGACTGATTTTTATCGGAATCACGGGGCAAAGCTTCGGAATATTATCATCTTTACGATCGGTGGAACGAAGGGAATCGAGATCCTGGAGGATCTGACCCGGGATATTCGGGAGTTCTGGCCGGAATTTGAAGGATTTATCACGGTATATTATGAAGGAATCTTTGGAATGTACTCGGATAAAGGTGTGTCAGGCATCAACCTTCCGAATGTCGACTTCTACTGGAAAGGCGGTATCGTGGCTCCGGAATTTCGTCGGGAGACACTTTCCATGTGCAGTCCTCTGTTTGAAAAGTGTATTATCTATGATGGCGGTGCGAGACGTTACGAGATCCATGAGCATGTAGAAGAAGTGCTGGAGTTCTGGAACGGGATCAAAGAGCGCGCCGGTCAGATTGATTTTGGAACTTTACTGGAAGAAAAACTCGGTTATGAACTTCCAATCAGTTACGAAGACTGGCTCCATGCAAACCATTATGAAAAGATCCGTCCGGCAGATACAAAATGGCTGTATCGTCAGGAACAGGGATATGTGGAGAGCATGAAGAACATTACATTAGAAGAACTGGCGCAGCAGCGGATCGATGAATTTACCGGTGCACTGCGTAAATATATTCTGTAATGGAATCAGCCGAAAGACAAATAAGGTTATGGAAACAAACTGAGACGGGAGAAAACAAATGAAAAAAGAGACAGAACAGAAAGTAGATATTGATTATGCGGATCGCGTCGTACCGGAGGAAGGAAAGAAGGGCTTTGTGACCATGTTTATGATCATGCTGGGATTTACCTTCTTCTCCGCGAGTATGTGGGCAGGTCAGCAGCTGGCAGCAGGACTGGATTTCTGGGGATTCTTAAAATCTCTGCTGTTCGGTGGAGCAATCCTTGGTCTGTACACCGGACTTCTTGGTTATGTCGGAGCGAAGACAGGTATGAGCATGGATCTGCTGGCGCAGAAAGCCTTCGGAGAGAAAGGTTCCTATCTTTCCTCTGCAATGATCAGTTTTACACAGATCGGCTGGTTCGGTGTTGGTATCGCCATGTTTGCGATTCCGGTAGCAGGAGAATTATTCGGTGACAGTAAAACTGCCATGTGGGCACTTGTTATCGGAGCCGGTGTGTGTATGACAGCTTCCGCTTACTTTGGTATAGATTCTCTGACGGTGATCAGCTATATTGCAGTGCCGCTGGTAGCAGTACTCGGTACAGTGGCTATGGTCATGGCGATCCGTCAGGGCAACGGAACGATCGTGGATCAGTTCGCCGTATCCAGCGGTTCGCTCACCGTCGTTGGCGGTGCCGGTCTGGTTGTGGGATCTTTCGTATCCGGTGGAACTGCAACCCCGAACTTTACCCGATTTGCCAAAGATGCGAAGACAGGAACGATCGCAACGGTCGTGGCATTCTTTATCGGAAACTCCCTGATGTTCTTCTTCGGAGCAATCGCCTATATTTTCGTAGGCGGAAATGATATCTTCGAGGTTATGATCCGTCTGAATCTGTTCTACATGGCAGTTCTGGTACTTGGTCTGAACATCTGGACAACCAACGACAATGCCCTGTATACTGCCGGTCTTGGTCTGGCAAATATCTTTCATCAGAAGAAAAAACCGATGGTTCTGGTATCCGGTATCATCGGAACTGTGCTTTCTGTATGGCTGTATTATAACTTCACAAAATGGCTGAACATCCTGAACTGTACGCTGCCGCCGGTAGGTATCATCCTGGTACTTTCATACTTTATGAATAA
>OGUO01001928.1_pt1 | contig 13143 bp, 11 predicted proteins | sample 1553641 | NCBI WGS metagenome assembly OGUO01 (sample SAMEA2579980, study PRJEB22360) | human gut metagenome | biome: human gut; feature: human-associated habitat; material: faeces | place: Denmark | collected 2008/2010 | reverse complement strand
TGCGTCCAGAATTTTGGGGTTTTTGCGCGGGGGAAAACACCCGCCGCACCGGCGGGAAATACTGCCACTATCACGAAAGAGGCAGGTGGCGTCATGCGGGGCAGAGTGGAGATCAGCGGCATCAACACAGCGAAGCTGCCTGTGCTGAAAAACGATGAGATGACGGCGCTGCTGCGCCGCGCCCACGCAGGTGATACAGCGGCGCGGGAGCAGCTGATCTGCGGCAATCTGCGGCTGGTGCTGTCGGTGCTGCAGCGGTTCGCGGGGCGGGGCGAGAGCGCCGACGACCTGTTCCAGGTGGGGTGCATCGGTTTGATGAAGGCCATCGACAACTTTGATGTGGAGCAGCCGGTGCGGTTTTCGACTTACGGCGTGCCCATGATCGTGGGGGAGATACGCCGCTATCTGCGGGACAACAGCGCCCTGCGGATCAGCCGCAGTATGCGGGACACGGCCTACAAGATCCTGCGGGCCCGTGAGGCGCTGCTGGTGGAGACGCAGCGGGAGCCCACGGTGGAGCAGCTGGCGCGGTATCTGGACATTCCGTGGGAGGACGTGGTGTTTGCCATGGACGCGTTCAGCGATCCGGTGAGTTTGTACGAGCCGCTGTATGCCGACAGCGGGGACACGGTGTGCGTCATGGACCAGGTGCGGGACGAGAAGAATACCGACGAGAGCTGGCTGGACCGCATCGCGCTGAAGGACGCCATAGCCCGGTTGGACCCGCGGCAGCGGAGCATACTGGCGCTGCGGTTCTGCCAGGGGAAGACGCAGATGGAGGTCAGCAGCGAGATCGGCATCTCACAGGCGCAGGTGTCACGACTGGAAAAGACAGCGCTGGGCAGCATCAGGAAGAATATGTGAGTATCCCCCGGCTTCGCCGGGGGATACTTGTGCCTTTTGCGTCTTTTGAAAAACGCCCTCTTTTCTTTTGGAAAAGTTTGGTGTATACTATACACTGAATGAGTATTTGCACCGGAGGTACTGACTATGTTTGATAATCGACGGGAGATCATGCAGGACGTGTTTCTGACGTATCTGCCCGCACAACGCTTCAAAACCAGCCGCATGACCGTGCAGCTGATCGCGCCTTTGCAGAGAGAGCCAGCGGCGGCCAACGCGCTGCTGCCCGCCGTGCTGCGGCGGGGCACCGTCCGCTGCCCGGATATGGAGAGCCTGTCCGCCGCGCTGGATACGCTGTATGGCGCCAATGTCGACTATACCGTCCGCAAAAAGGGTGAGCGCCAGTGTGTGGGTTTTGCTGCCGGCTTTATCGACGACGCCTTCACGCCCCACGGCGAGAAGCTGCTGGAGCCTGTGTCGGCGATGCTTGGCGAGCTGCTGTTGGACCCTGTGACCCACGGGGGACGTTTTCTGAGCAGCTATGTGGAGAGCGAAAAGGCCAACCTGATCGACGCCATTCGGGGTCTGAAGAACGACAAGCGTGACTGGGCGGATATCCGGCTCATGCAGGAGATGTGCGCCGGCGAGCCGTACAGCGTGCTGCGCCTGGGAGACGAGGAGACGGCCGGGCGTATCACCAACCAGTCACTGTATGTCCATGGGCAGGCGCTGATGGCGTCCAGCCGGGTGGAGGTCATCTACTGCGGCAGCGCGGAGGCGCAGCGTGTGGAGGACGCAGTGCTCACGGCGCTGGCGGCGCTGCCCCGCGGCGCCCAGACGGCGCTGCCGGAGGTGCAGCACATACAGGCACCGGATACGCCCCGGCGGATCGTGGAGACGATGGACGTGACCCAGGGCAAGCTGGCCATGGGCTACCGCTGCAGCAGCGACGACTATCCGGCCATGGTGCTGGCAAATCTGATTTTCGGCGGCACCAGCAACTCCAAGCTGTTTTTGAACGTGCGGGAGAGGCTGAGCTTGTGCTACTACGCCTCCAGCAGCTATGCCCGCAGCAAGAACATTCTGACCGTGTCCAGCGGCGTGGAGACCGCGGACTTTGAACGGACGGAGGCGGAGATCGGCCGCCAGCTGCAGGCAGTGCAGCAGGGCGATTGGGAGGACTGGGAGCAGGAGGGTGCTCTGCAGGCCATCCGTGCGTCGCTGCTGTCACTGTCGGACTCTCAGGGTGCGCTGGAGAATTTCTATCTGGGCCAGATCGCGGCTGGGGTCGAGGAGACACCGGAGGAGCTGGCCGCGGCGCTGGAGCAGGTGACAAAGGAGCGCATCGTGGCGGCGGCACAGACGGTGAAGCCGGATACGGTGTACTTCCTGCGGGGAAAGGAGGAGGCGTAACATGGACAAGAAGCTGTATCCCCGCATCGGCGAGGAAGTGATATGGGAGACGCTGGACAACGGACTGCCGGTGTGCATCGTGCCGAAGCAGGGCTTTTCCCGAAAGTACGCGCTGTTTGCCACCCGTTACGGCGGCATGGATATGCGCTTCGAGCTGAACGGACAGTGGCTGGACACTCCGGCGGGCATCGCCCACTATCTGGAGCACAAGATGTTCGACACGAAGGACGGCAACGCCCTGCAGGAGCTGGCGAAAAACGGCGCGGAGCCCAACGCTTTCACCTCCAACGCCATTACGTGCTACTATTTTGACTCTACGGAGAAGTTTTACGAAAATCTGGAGATACTGCTGTCCTTCGTGTCTGTGCCCTATTTCACCGATGAGAGCGTGGAGAAGGAACAGGGCATCATCGGCCAGGAGATCGGCATGATCGAGGACAACCCCGAGTGGCAGGTGTACAAGCAGATGATGCAGGCGCTGTACCGCAGCAGTCCCGCGCGGACGCCGGTGGCCGGCAGCGTGGAGAGCATCCGCGAGATCACGGCGCAGACGCTGTACGACTGCCACAAGGCGTTCTACACCCCGGCCAACATGTGCCTTGTGGTGGTGGGCGATGTGGAGCCGCAGCAGGTGCTGGACATCGCCCGGCGCGTGCTGCCCAAGGACAGCGGCGAGCTGATCGAACGGGACTACGGCGCGGAGGAGCCTACCGAGGCGGCGCGAGCCTATGCGGAGGAGCACATGGAGGTGTCCATGCCCTCGTTCCTGGTGGGCTTCAAGTGCCCGCCCCAGCATGGGGGAGAGGAGCAGCACCGGTTCGCCGCCATCGGCGAGCTGGCTTGTGATGTGCTCATGGGCGAGTCCAGCCCGCTGTATGCGCGGCTGTACAGCCAGGGGCTGATCAACGGCTCCTTCGGCGCGGCGTTCGACATCCTGCCCGGCGCGGCCTACGCCTACGCCGGCGGCGACAGCAAGGATCCCAAGGCCGTGGCGGAGGCGATACTGGCCGAGGCGCAGCGGCTGGTGACAGAAGGCGTGGACGGTGACTACTACAAGCGGATCGTCAACGCCAACTTCGGCGCGGCACTGCGGGAGCTGAACGCCTTTGAGTCCATCGCCGTGTCCATGGCGGAGGGGCGGTTCCAGGGGTATGACCCGTACCGCTTCCCGGAGATATACGATGACATCACCGCGGAGGATGTGCGCGCGTTCCTGCGGGAGAACTTCACGCGGGCGCACATGGCGCTGTCGGTGATCGCGCCCAAGGAGGGATAATATGAACGTGAGGATCATGGCGGACAGCCCCATCCGGTTTCCGGGGCTTTTCGGGGACTGGGCCTTTACCGGCTCGTCCGTAGCCTTCCATATCGGAGGAAAGGCCATTTATTGGTACGGAATCATCATCGCGCTGGGCGTGCTGCTGGCGCTGTGGTTCTGCATGAAGCAGAAGGAGAAGTACGGAATCACCGAGGATAACTTGATGGACGGCGTGCTGTGGGGCATTCCCCTGGCTATCGTGGGGGCGCGGCTGTACTATGTGCTGTTTTATCTGGACCGGTTCAAAAAAGCGGATGGTTCCTTTGACTGGGCGGAGTCCGTGGCTATATGGGACGGCGGGCTGGCTATCTACGGCGGCGTGATCGCGGCGGTGCTGGTGTGCTTCGTGCTCAGCAAAAAGCGGGGCTTCAAGCTGGGAGCGCTGACCGACCTGATCGTGATGGGGCTGCTGATCGGGCAGGCCATCGGGCGCTGGGGCAACTTCATGAACCGGGAGGCCTTCGGCGCGGAGACGACGCTGCCCTGGCGGATGCAGCTGACCACCACCGCGGGGACGCTGGTGGAGGTGCATCCTACGTTCCTGTACGAGAGCCTGTGGAACGTAGTGGGGCTGCTGCTGATCGTCTTTATCGTGGCGAAGGGGCGCCGCTTCGACGGTGAGAACACCTGGTTCTACTTCCTGTGGTACGGCATCGGACGGTTCTGGGTCGAGGGGCTGCGGACCGACAGCCTGTACCTGTTCGACTGGACCATCGGCGGCGAACCCATCCGCGTCAGCCAGGCGCTGAGCCTGGTGATGGTGCTGGTGTCGGCGTTTATGCTGTTGTACAACATCAGGCTGCATCCCCACAAGCCGGAGGAGCTGTATGTGAATATCGCCGCGGCGCAGAAGGCGGCAGAGGGCGAAAGCGCGGACGGCAGCGCGGAGTGACGCGATGCGGCTTCGGCGCGGTGTACAGGTCCATTGCAAAACACCATATGCAGCCCGCTTTCGGAACGGGCGGCGCTGTAAAAAAGAACACCCACGGCTGAAGCCGTGGGTGTTTTGTCTGTATCAGTGCCGCCGCGCGGTGAGGTAGTGGTTGTTGTAGTACGTCTCGGACAGGGAGGTGATCACCACGCAGTGCCCGTTGTAGTAGGAGGACGAGGCGTGGATGAACTGGTCGCCGCCGATATAGATGCCCACATGGGAGGCGGTATAGCCGTAGTCCTGGAAGAATACCAGATCGCCGGGCTGCAGATCGCTGCGGGAGACCTCGGTGCCGTAGCTGAGCTGGCTGGTGGCGCCGTGGGGCAGCTTGATGCCCGCCTGGGCGAAGACATACATGGTGACGACAGAGCAGTCGAAGCCGCTGGCAGAGGAACCGCCGTAGACGTAGGGCACGCCCAGATACTGCTGGGCGATGGAGACGATGCTGCTGCCGGAGGCGGAGACGGCCGGCGTTGCCGGGGTCTCGGCAGGTGCTTCGGCGGGAGACCCTTCGGTCGTTGTATTCTCGGCGGGCTTGTCCGCCGTGCCGGTCAGGGCGGAGGTGGGGCAGATCAGCACGTACTGCGAGGCCACATAGCCGCTGATGCCGTTGTAGGTAACGGCGAACCAGCCGCCGGGCTCAATGCCGGTGACGGCAATGACCGTGCCCTGAGATACGGTGCCCAGAGAGGTGCTGCCGCTTTTGGCGGCGGTACGGATGTTCAGCACGTCCGCGGTGACACGTCCGGCGCCGTTAAGGCCGGAGGCGGTGTCGTAGCGGGTGACATACTGGGCAGCCACATAGCCGCGCTTGCCGTCGAAGGAGATACGGTACCAGTCACCCTCCTGGGCGGTGAGCTCGATAACGGCGCCCTTGTCCAGGGTCTTGAGGATGTCATAGCCGGTGCCTGCGCCGCTGCGCATACGGACGCCGGTGCCGGAGATCACGCCCAGTGCCTGAACGGCGGTGGAGACGGGCGCCTCGTCGGCCTCGGGCGTCTCCTGGGGCGGTTCTTCCTCGGCGGCCTGTGCGGCAGCAGCCTTGGTGGCGTCCTCATTGTTGAGCAGGGCATCCTCGGCGGTCTCGCCGCCGGGATGGGCCGTCAGCTCCGCCGCGCCCAGCAGGCCGGAGAACAGTGCTGTCTCGGGAGAGGGCTCAGTGGTGTCGATGGGCAGGGCGGAGACGGAGGCAACGGTCAGGGGCACGGCGGGGGCGGCGTCGGTCATGCTGGCGGCGGCACCGCCGAAGTTGACCACCGCGTCACCGCCGATGACCAACAGCGTGGCCAGAGCCACTGCCAGTGCGGAAAAAATACGCTTCATGGCTTACAGCTTGCCGGCGAGGGCACGCTCCAGCCAGATGCAGCCCACATCCATGGCGGCATAGAGGCTGTCCTTCTCGGATTTCTTGACCACGCGGTCCCGGGACTTGAGGTCCGGGTCGGTCAGCTGAAGCTGGACGGATACACGCTTGGCCACGTCCATGTCCTGCTCCTTGACGGTGTCGAGAATCTGCAGGAGGACGATGTACTTGTCTGCCATGCTGCCGTAGTAGATGAAATTGTCTACGCGGCGCAGGGGGTGGTTCTTATAGACAAGCCCTTCGGGCTTTTTGTTTTCAGCCATGATGATACCTCCGAAAATTTTTGTAACCAAATTGTAACACATTTGGACGGGGCTGTCAACGCAGGCGCGGCAGGAAAAATATGGGACTTTGTGCCGCAAAGGAAAAAGGGGCTGCCGCGCTTCTGCACGGCAGCCCCTTACAGCGGTACGCTTACAGCTCCAGATAGCTCTTCACCAGGACCTGCAGCAGCTCGTCCCGGTCGATCTTGCAGATCAGGGACCGGGCGGAGTTGTGGTTGGTGATGTAGGTAGGATCCTCGGAGAGAATGTAGCCCACGATCTGATTGATGGGATCATAGCCCTTCTCCTTGAGTGATTCATAGACGGAGGTGAGGATGTGGTGTACCTGCTGCTCCTTATCCTCTGCCGCGTTGAACTTACGGGTAAATTCGTCCATGTGGGCACCGCCTTTCTCATTTTCTCAATATCGCTTTTAGTATACGCTCTTTTCCCGGAACTGTAAAGGGGAAAAAGTGCGCGGTACAGGGGGAAATCTGCGCGGGATCAGCGGCGCAGCTCCGCACCGAAGCGCTTGGCGATCTTGTTGAGCACGCCGGAGGCGACCTCCTCGATCTCGGCGGAGGTCAGGGTCTTATCCTTGGAGCCGATGGCCAGGCGCAGCGTCAAGGACTTCTTGCCTGCCGGGACCTGCTTGCCGCGGTACTCATCTACGAAGGCCGCGCCGTGGAGCAGCTCACTCTTGATGCCGCGGACGGTCTGGGCCACGTCCTTCCACTGGACGGAACCATCCACCAGCAGGGAGATGTCGTAGTCGGTCATGGGATACTCGGCCAGGTGGGTGAAGGTGTTGGTGCGGGACTTCAGGGGGACCAGGGAGTCCTGATCCAGCTGGAACAGCATTACGTTCATGTTCTTGATGCCGCAGGCCATGGAGACCTTCTTGGCCAGCAGGGCCAGATCGCCCACCTTTTCCTCGCTGCGGTAGATGTTCAGCCAGACCACGTTGTCGGCCCAGACGGGCTTTTCGGCCTGCTTGAAGGTCAGAGCCTCCATGTGGACGTAGCGCGCCATCATCTCCACCACGCCCTTGGCCTTGCGGAACAGGGCGGTGATGTCCTTGTCGGTGGTGGCGAAGGCGCCCGCCACGTTCTTGCGCTGGGAGGGCAGCTTCTCGCGGGGATCGTAGGGGGAGGTGTAGTTCTCGTCGCGGAACACCTGCGCCGTCTCGAAAATGGAGAACTCGTTGAAGTAGCGCTCGTTCTTCACCACGGCCTTGCACAGGTTGGGCAGCAGGGAGGAGCGCACGAACCGCTCGGCGGGAGACGGCGGCGTGGACAGGGACAGAATGCCCTCTGTGCTCTGCAGCACCGCGTTGACGTAGGATTCCTCCATCCACGGATAGGTGAAGATCTCCTGCATGCCGCAGCGGATGGCCAGATACTCCTTGATGCGCCGTTCCAGATCCTTGTCCAGCTGGTTGATGGCGCCGTCGAAGGTGGTGGTGATGGGCTCGGCCTCGAAGTTCTCGTAGCCGTACATCCGGGCGACCTCCTCCATGATATCCGCCTGAATGGATACATCGCCGGTGGAACGCCAGGTGGGGACCACCACATGCATATTGTCGCCGTTGAAGGTGATGCCGTAGCCCAGCAGCTCCATTTTGTGCTTGATCTCATCCGGGGACAGGCGCTTACCCAGCCGGCGCTCCAGCCAGCTGAGCGGCACGTCGATCTCCGCCGGCTTCAGGTGCCGGGGATATTCGTCCACCAGACCGGTGACCTTCATCTCCGGGTACAGGTCGGAGAACAGCTGCATGGACAGATCCAGAGCCTGATCGCAGCGCTCCGGGTCGATGGCCTTTTCATAACGGGCGGAGGCCTCGGTGCGGTTGTCGTACCGCAGGGCGGTGCGGCGGATGCCGGCGGCCTGGAAGTTGGCGATCTCCAGAATGACCTTGCTGGTGGTGGGGAGGATGGAGTCCTTGGCGCCGCCCATGACGCCCGCCAGACCCACGATGCCCGCATCGTCGGCGATGGTCAGATCGTCGGTGCTGAGGGGCAGCTCCTTGCCGTTGAGCAGCATCAGCGTTTCGCCCGCTTTGGCGCGGCGAACGATGATGTGCCCGGCGATGTGGTCGGAATCATAGGCGTGGGAGGGCTGACCGGTGGCCAGCATCACATAGTTGGTGATATCCACCAGCGCGTTGATGGGGCGCATGCCGGTTTTCCAGATCCGCACCTGCATCCAGTAGGGAGCGGGCTTGACGCAGACATTTTCGATTTGCGTGCCGGTCATGCGCGGGCAGCGCTCCGCGTCCTCCACGGTGACGTGGAACCCGGAGGTGTTCTCCACGTTCCGGTCGAAGTGGGGGAACTGCGTCATGGGCAGGTCGTACAGCGCCGCGATCTCCCGTGCGATGCCGTAGTGGCCCCACAGATCGGGGCGGTTGGTCATGGACTTGTTGTCAATCTCCAGAATGATATCGTTCAGGTCCAGAGCGTCGGCCAAAGGGGTGCCGGCGGGGGCGTCAAAGTCACTGAGGTCCAGAATGTGGGCTTCCTCCTTGGTGGGGAACAGGTCGGCCAGGCCGATCTCCACCGCGCCGCAGATCATGCCGTAGCTGTCCACGCCGCGGAGCTTGCTCTTCTTGATCTCCACCAGGTCGCCCTCGCCGTGCCACTTGCACATGGCGCCGGGCAGGGCCACAGCTACTTTCATGCCCTCGCGGAGATTGCTGCCGCCGCAGACAATGTCCTCCACACGGCCGCCGATATCGGTCTTGCACACCTTCAGCTTGTCGGCGTTGGGGTGCTGCTCGATGGTGTTGATAACGCCCACCACCATGTCGTGGAAGGACGCGCCCAGATCGGTGGCGTCCTCCACCTCCACGGTGGACATGGTCAGGTCGTAGGCCAGCTTTTTCAGGTCGGCGTCAGCCGGCAGCTGGACGTAATCGCGGATCCAATTCAAAGATACTTTCATGTCGTGTACCCTCCCTTATCAGCGGAACTGTTCCAGGAAGCGCAGATCGGCGCTGTGGAACAGACGGACGTCATCCACGCCGTAGCGCATCATTACCAGGCGGTCCAGACCGATGTTGACGTAGAAGCCGGTGTATTCATTGGGGTCCAGGCCGGCGGCCTTCAGCACGTTGGGGTGAGGCGTGCCGCCGGGCATGACCTCGATCCAGCCCACGTGCTTGCACACACTGCAGCCCTTGCCGCCGCAGACCAGGCAGCCCATGTCGATCTCAAAGCCGGGCTCGACGAACGGGAAGAAGCCGGCGCGCATACGGACCGGAACATCGCGGCCGAAGACCTTGCTGAGGATGCTCTTGATCATCACCTTGCCGGAGGCAAAGGTGAAGTCCTTGTCCACGATCAGCGCCTCATACTGGAAGAAGGCACGCTCGTGCCGGGCGTCGGTGGTCTCGTTGCGGTACACCCGGCCGGGGTACACGAAGCGGTAGGGGGGCTTGTGGGTCTGCATATAGCGGACGGAGCCGCCGGTCAGGTGGGGTCGCAGGCACAGCTTGTCCCAGCACTCGCCCTTGTCATGGCCCGCCAGCCAATAGGTGTCCATGCTCTCGCGGGCGGGATGGTTGGGGGGGAAGTTCAGGTTGTCGAAGCCGTAGAGCTCGCTGGTGATGTCATCCTCCTCAAAGATCTCAAAGCCCATGGAACGGAAGGCGTCGTTCAGGTCGTAGCACATCTGGGTGATGGGGTGCAGACCACCGCTGAGGGGCATGGTGCCGGGGACGGAGATGTCAAAGTCCGGGTCCACCTCGGAGGCCTTCATCTTCAGCTCGTCACGGCGCTCGTCCAGCAGGGCGGACAGCTGTCCTTTCACCTGGTTGACGGCCTTGCCCATCTCGGGCCGCAGGGATACGTCCAGCTTGGGCAGCTCCTTCATCAGCTCGGTCAGACTGCCCTGCTTGCCCAGCAGCGCGGCCTTGATGTCCTGAAGCTCCGTCTCGGTGGCGACGGAGGCGATGCGCTGCTTGCCCTCGGCCAGCAGCTGTTCCAGTTTTTCTTTCATGTATTTGCTTCCTCCTCTTCAGAGTTGTTTAATGGGGTAAAGCGCAATAAAAAACACCCTTCATCCCATGTCTTGGGACGAAAGGCGAACTTCCGTGGTACCACCCAGCTTCGCGGACCTTGTCCGCGCACTCATTGCCCGGTAACGGCGGGGCCCGGCCGCGCATTTCCTCGCGGCAGCTCCCGGGCGAACACTGCGGTACATCCCAAGTCGGCTTGCAGCCGGTGGCCGACTCTCTCTGCCGGATGCGTGGGCGCAGATCTTCCCGTTCACAGCTTTTTTGCTTGATGGATAACTTATACCACAACAAAGGGAAACTTGCAAGCACTTTTTTCGCGGCGCGATACGAAAAAAGCAGGTTTTGTAATTGACATATGTGCTATACTGTACAAAAAGGCACGGGGAGGTGCGCTATGCAGGTCATCGACAGGGCATTTGTGCGGGGCCTTATGCCCGCCCGGGACCAGGGCGGACACAAAGGGACCTTCGGCAAGGTCTATCTACTGGGCGGCAGCGTGGGGTACACCGGCGCGCCGGTGCTGTGTGCCGGCGGGGCGGTACACAGCGGCTGCGGGCTGGTGTTCCTGGGCGTGCCGGAGACGGTGTGGCCCATCGCAGCGGCCAGATGCCTGTGCGCTATGCCTCATCCGTTGGCGGAGCAGGACGGAAGGCTCTCCGCGGCCGCGGAGACGGAGATACGCCACCGTGCCGCCGTCTGCGATGCCGTGGCCGTGGGCTGCGGCCTGGGGCGGAGCGAGGGCAGCGACGTGCTGGTGCGCGCGCTGCTGACGCTGGAAAAGCCGTTGGTGCTGGACGCCGACGGCATAAACGCGCTGGCGGGGCATATAGATACATTGTCCTGCCGCCGGGGCTGTGTGACGGTGCTGACGCCCCACGACGGGGAACTGGCCCGCATCGGCGGCGACATGACCGCGCCCCGTGAGGCGGCGGCCGCCGCCTTTGCCGCCGATCACGGCGTGTACCTGATCCGCAAGGGCCATCGGACTGTGGCAGCCGCGCCGGACGGCCGTCTGGCGGTGAACACCACCGGGAACGACGGTATGGCCAAGGGCGGCAGCGGCGATGTGCTGACGGGCCTTTTGACCGGACTGCTGGCCCAGGGCATGGAACCATTTGACGCCTGCTGCGCGGCGGTGTGGATCCACGGCCGTGCCGGGGATATGGCGGCGGAGGAAAAGGGACGGCGGGGCATGACCCCGGCGGATATGATAGAGAAGCTGCCCTATGCGCTGAAAGAGGTGGAATGACCGGAAAGCCCTTCTGAAAAAAGGAGGGACGGACCATGCGAAAATGTGTGCTGCCGCTGTTGCTGTGTGCGGTGCTGCTGTGCGGCTGCGGCGGTGAGAAGAGTCTGACGGTGCAGGACCAGTACCGGACGGTGGTATCGGCGGACATGGAGGCGGAGGTGGTCAGCCGTACGGCCAGCGATGACCGCGCCTTCACCCTGACGTGCCGATATGACCGGGCGGGGCAGTCTGTCACCACGGTAACGGCGCCGGAGGCGCTGAAGGGCCTGACCGCCGTGCTGGCGGACGGACAGCTGTCGCTGAAGAGCCGTGACCAGTTGCTGCCGGCAGGGGATGCCACGGATATCTGCCCGGCCAACTGTCTGCCAGAGCTGCTGCGAACACTGGCGGAGGGCTATCTGAAGGAGCAGGGCACGGAGCCGTTGGAGGACACGCCATGCCTGCGCCTGACGCTGGAGACCACCGGGCAAAGCGGCGCGGCGGTGCTATGCAGCGTGTGGCTGGACGAGAGCAGCCTGATCCCGCGGTATGCGGAGTTTTCACAGAACGGAAATGTGGTGCTGACGGTGCGAATGATATCCTTTGCCTGCACCACGGGAGATACGGAGGCGTAACAATGGAATCGACACTGAGGAGAACATGGGCGGAGATCGACCTGGACGCGCTGGCGCACAACTATCGGACGCTGCGTGACCGGGTGGGCCCGGAGGTGAAGTTTCTGGGCGTGGTAAAGGCGGATGCCTACGGCCACGGGGCCGTGCAGGTGAGCCGTATCCTACAGGCGCTAGGCGCGGATTATCTGGCGGTGTCCAGCATAGACGAGGCGGCGGAGCTGCGGTGCAACGGCATCACCATGCCTATCCTGATCCTGGGCCACACGCCCCGTGAGCAGGTGGGACAGCTCATCGATCTGCACATTACCCAGGCGGTGTCCTGCCAGGCCAAGGCGCTGGAGTACAGCGAGGAGGCGGTGCGCTGCGGCGGTGAGCTGACGGTGCACATCAAGGTGGACACAGGTATGTCGCGGTTGGGATATCTGGTCTCCGGCAGGCATTTCGACACCGGCACGGCGGATATCTGCGCGGCCTGCGCCCTGCCGGGTCTGCGGGCGGAGGGCATCTTCACCCATTTTGCCGTGTCGGACGAGCCGGATGCGGACAGCCGCGCCTATACGGAAAAACAACTGGCGCTGTTCCGCAGGGTCATCGACGCGGTGGAAGCAAAGCGCGGCCAGCGGTTCGCCATACGCCACTGCGCCAACTCCGGCGGCGTGGCGTCGTACCCGGAGACATATATGGACATGGTGCGTCCCGGCATTTTGCTGTACGGCTGCGGCGACCTGGCGGAGAAGCTGGGGCTGCACCCGGTGATGGCGCTCAAGACCACAGTGAGCACCATCAAGACCTATGAGCCGGGCACGGACGTCAGCTACGGGCGGCGGTTCACCACAGAGCGCGTCACGCGGATGGGCGTGGTGCCCTACGGCTACGCGGACGGCTTCCATCGGTGCCTGTCGGACCGGTGCAGCCTTGTGACAGGGGAGGGCGTGGCACCCCAGCGGGGACGCATCTGCATGGACATGAGCATGATCGACCTGACGGACCTGCCCGGTGTGCAGGTGGGCGACGAGGTGGAGGTCGAGGTGCTCGACGTCGATCTGCAGCGCGAGCGCATCTCCCTCGGTCTCAAGCAGACCACGGAAGATCCTTGGATCAAGCTCGTTGAGGTCTATCCGGTCGACACCA
>OGUO01001924.1_pt1 | contig 13163 bp, 14 predicted proteins | sample 1553641 | NCBI WGS metagenome assembly OGUO01 (sample SAMEA2579980, study PRJEB22360) | human gut metagenome | biome: human gut; feature: human-associated habitat; material: faeces | place: Denmark | collected 2008/2010 | reverse complement strand
CCGTGTTTGTGGCCGACTGCCTGAAAGCCACCCCTGATGAAGCGGATGAGCGCCTTGGCGTGTGGCTGGAAAGCGTTCTGCCCCAGCTGATGCAGAACCCGGAATAAGAAACAATAAGGATGTGTAAATTTTGCCAACTGTAAATATTGTACTGATTGAACCGCAGATTCCCCAGAACACCGGCAACATCGCGCGCACCTGCGCCGTGACCGGTGCCCGCCTGCACCTGGTTGGGCCGATGGGTTTCACGATCGATGATAAAAAATTAAAGCGCGCCGGTCTTGACTATTGGGGCCAGCTTGATATAACATATTATCAGGATCTGGATGCGTTTTTTGCGGCAAATCACGGCCCGTTCTTCTACTTTACCTCCAAGGGGCCGCAGCGCCATACCGATGCCCATTATCCGGATGGTTCCTATCTGGTGTTTGGCCGCGAGGACGCTGGCCTGCCGGAAGAGCTGCTGGCCGCTAACCAGCAGCAGTGCGTGCGCATGCCCATGCGCAAAGGCGAGCGCTGCCTGAACTTATCCAATGCTGTAGCTGTGGGGGTATACGAAGTTCTGCGCCAGTGGGACTTTGCCGACCTGGAAACACACGGCCAGCTGACCCGATTTGAATGGAAGTGAGAACAAAGATGAGTGATGTGAAAGTTGCTTTTTTAACGGATTCCTGCTCCGACATTCCGCAGGAACTGACCGATAAATACGGCATTGATGTGATTGGGTTCCACATTATGCTGGACGGCAAGGAATACCTGGAACGCAAAGACATAACCAACAACCAGTTCTATGAGATGATGCGCCAGTCCAAAAGCGTACCCACCACCGCCGCCATCACCCAGCTGGAATGGGTGGATATCTATGCCAAATATGTAGACGCCGGTATACAGGACCTTGTGCACCTGTGCATCAACGCCGGTGGTTCCAGCACATACAATAACGCCGTAAAGGCTGCCGAACTGCTGGAAGACGAGCGCCCCGGCCACAAGATGAAGATTCATCTGATCGATTCGCACACCTACTCCATGCCGTATGGCTGGTATCTGTGCGAGTGCGCCCGCAAGGTGCGTGCCGGTGAGCCGCTGGATGCCTGCCTGCGCGAAATGCAGGACAAGCTGGCCCGGGTGGAAATCTGCCTTGCTGCATACAGCTTAAAGCAGATGAAAAAATCTGGCCGTGTTTCCGCCGCCGCTGCCGTTGTGGGCGATTTGATGGGCATCCGCCCCATCATCAGCCTGAACGATGGCATCAGCAAGGTGGAAGCCAAGGTGCGTGGTGACAACAACGTGCCGCCTGCCATGGTCAAGTGGGTCAAGAGCCGCGTGGACGATGTGAAGAAAATGCCTTACATGGTTGCTTACACCAGCTCCACCGCCAAGCGTGACGAACTTGTCAAGCTGTGCAAAAAAGAGTTTGGTCATGCGCCGCTGCTGGTGTTCCAGCTGGGCTGCGTTGTGAGCGCCAACACCGGCCCGGATGGTATTGCCATTGTATTTGAAGGCAAGCCCCGCCGCCTTGTGGATTACGCGGTGCCGCTGCCGTAAAAAGGGGTTGCTTTTTTCTGCTCTTCCTGCCGCTGTGTGCGGGAAGAGCATTTTTGTTATGGTGTAAGACTTGTAAAACGGAGGATGTATGGAGCAAAAAAGTTTAACCCTGCGGGAGTGCCTGATCGGTGACCGCACCTTTTACCGCCATGTTGCGGTGGTGGTTCTGCCTATTATTGTGCAGAACACCCTGTCCAACGTGGTCAGCCTGCTGGATAATGTGATGGTTGGCCAGGTGGGCACCCTGCCCATGAGCGCCGTTGCCATCATCAATCAGCTGCTGTTTGTGTTCAACCTGTGCATCTGGGGTGCGCTGGCCGGGGCGGGCATTTTTGGTGCCCAGTATTACGGCCAGGGCAACATGGAGGGCGTGCGCCAGACCCTGCGCATGAAACTGCTGATTGCGGTCGGCCTGCTGGTCATCGCGTTCGGAGTGCTGCTGGGGGCCGGGCGGCCGCTGATCGAACTGTATATTTCAGCCGACACCACCGCCGCCGATGCCGCCGCCACGATGGAGTATGCCCTGGGCTACCTGCGTGTGATGCTGGCGGGGCTGATTCCCTTTGCGCTGACTCAGGCTTACGCCAGCACCCTGCGGGAATCCGGCCAGACAACGCTTCCCATGCGCGCCAGCATGATTGCCATGGGCATCAACTTTGTGTTCAACAGCCTGTTGATCTTTGGCCTGTTCGGCTTTCCTGCTTTGGGCGTAGTGGGTGCCGGTATTGCCACTTCGCTCAGCCGCTTTGTGGAGTTTGTCATCGTGGTCAGCGGGGCGCACCGCAGTGCCGAGCGCTACCCGTTCATGGAAGGCGTGTTCCGCAATTTCCACATTGACGGCAATCTAGCCCGCCAGGTGGCGATCAAGGGTTTCCCCCTTCTGCTGAACGAATGCCTGTGGAGCATGAGCCAGGCCATGCTGCTGCAATGCTATTCGAGGCGCGGCATCCAGGCCTTTGCCGCCATGAACATTACCAGCACCATCACCCAGATTTTTAACGAAGTTTTCCTTTCGCTGGGCAATGCCACGGCCATTCTGGTTGGGCAGGAGCTTGGTGCCAGCCGCATGACCGGTGCACGCCGCACCGCATGGCGGATGATCACCCTGAGTGTTTCCAGCTGCGCGGTGATGGGCACGCTGCTGGCCCTGTTCAGCCCGCTGATCCCCCACATTTACAACACTGAACCCGCCATCCGGGAGCTTGCTTCCAGCGTGATCCGCACGGCGGCGCTGTGCATGCCGCTGTTCGCCTTTGCCAACGCTGCCTACTTTACGCTGCGTTCCGGCGGCAAAACGCTGATCACCTTCTTTTTTGACAGCTGCTATACCTGGCTGATCAACTTTCCCATTGCCTTTGTCCTCAGCCGCTATACGGCACTGCCGCTGCCCATCGTTTACCTGTTTGTGAACGGGGTGGATCTGCTCAAGTGCATCATCGGGTTTATTCTGGTCAAAAAGGGCGTGTGGGTCAATAACATTGTGGCATCCAGCCAGGATGTCCCGCAGGCAGACTGATGGCGGGAGAAAAACGCATGAACATCCAGATTTTTGGCACCAACAAAAGCTTTGACACCAAAAAGGCGCAGCGCTGGTTCAAAGAGCGGCGCATCAAGTTCCAGATGGTGGACCTGAAAGAAAAGGGCCTGAGCCGCGGTGAGTTTGACCGCGTGTGCCAGGCCGTGGGCGGCTGGCAGGCCCTGGTGGACGAAACTGCCAAAGACCAGGATACCCTTGCCCTGCTGCGCTGGCTGGACGAAAGCCAGCAGGCTGACAAACTGTTTGAAAACCAGCAGCTTTTGCGCCAACCCATTGTACGCAATGGCCGCGCCGCCACAGTGGGGTACCGGCCGGAGGTTTGGGAGAAGTGGGAATAAAGTTCGGAGTTCGGAGTTCGGAGCATTGTATGCAGGCTGAGCCTGCCTGTAACTGCTTTTTCTTGTAAATTTGCTTATTCTTGCTTTCTATTTGCTTCTTTGTTTGCTTTTATCTGCCCTGCATTTTGTGCTTCTGCCGGAATGCAGGGTTTATTTTTTATAGGAGATTGACATAACGAACGGAGTTTGTTATAGTGCTTTTAGGTTCCTATTTCATGTTGCTTTTTATGGTATTTTTTTACTTTTGTGAGGTGTTTTTATGGCATATATTTTTGTGAACGTCAACCGTTCGGTTGGCACCATCAACCCCAACATTTACGGTCAGTTTTCGGAGCATCTGGGCCGCTGCATCTATCAGGGCATTTATGTCGGTCAGGCTTCTGATATTCCCAACACCAACGGCATGCGCAATGATGTTGTATCCGCGCTGAAAGCCCTGCATGTGCCCGTGCTGCGTTGGCCGGGCGGCTGCTTTGCTGATACCTATCACTGGCGCGACGGCATTGGCCCCAAGGAGAACCGCAAAACCATTGTAAACACCAACTGGGGCGGCGTGACCGAGGATAACAGCTTTGGCACCCATGAATTTATGGAGCTGTGCCGCCAGATTGGCTGCGAAGCATATTTCAGCGGCAATGTGGGCAGCGGCACCGTGCAGGAATTTTCGGACTGGGTGGAATACTGCAACATGGGCGGCATTTCCCCCATGGCATCAGAGCGCCGCGCCAACGGGCAGGACGAACCGTTCAACGTAAAATACTGGGGCATTGGCAATGAAGCCTGGGGCTGCGGCGGCAGTATGCGTGCCGAGTATTATGCCGATTTGTGCCGCCAATATTCCACCTACCTGCGCAACTACTCGCCGGAGCACAAAATCTTCAAGATCGCATCCGGCGCCAACGTGGCGGATTACCACTGGACCAAAACCGTGATGGAGCGCGCCGGGCAGGCCGTAGATGCGGTATCACTGCATTACTATACCGTGCCCCATGAGGATTGGCAGCACAAGGGCTCGGCCACAGACTTTACCGATGAGGAATACTATACCACCCTGCACAAGACCCTGCAGATGGAAGAGCTGGTGGAGAACCACACCCGCATTATCAAGCAGTATCAGGGCGACCGCAAAGTGGGCCTGGCCGTGGATGAATGGGGCACCTGGTACGATGTGGAACCGGACACGAACCCCGGCTTCCTTTACCAGCAGAACACCATGCGCGATGCGCTGGTGGCGGCCATCAACCTGAATATCTTCAACAACCACTGTGATACCGTCTGCATGGCCAACATTGCCCAGATGGTCAACGTGCTGCAGGCCATGATCCTGACCGAAGGCAGCAAGATGGTGCTGACCCCGACCTATCATGTATTTGAAATGTACAAGGGCCACCAGGGTGCCAAGCAGCTGGAAAGCTATGCGGAGACCACCCTGCTGAACCACGATGACCAGGCGGTGCCCGATCTGCATGTCAGTGCCAGCCAGCAGGCAGACGGCAGTATTCTGGTCACTGCGGCCAACCTGAACGATACGGCAGCTATCCCTGTTACCTGCATGCTGGGCGGGGCCAAGCCCACCGGTGTAACAGCCCGCGTTCTGGCCGGTGCCCCCGCCGCCCACAACACCTTTGCCGCGCCGGAGCAGGTTGTCCCCGCGGAACTGAACACCAGCCTGACGGCGGACGGCTTTACCGCCACCCTGCCGCCGTGCAGCGTAGCCGCTTTTGTGGTGAACCAGTAATGGAAGCCCAGCCCAAGCGCTGCCGCCGCTGCTTATTGCAGGATATGGCGGACGAAAACGACTATTACGCCAGCGTGGTGCGCTACCGCGCCACCATGCCCCGCCGTGTGCGCACCCCGGATGCGGAATACACTGCCCGGCTGGAACATTGCCGCACCTGCCCCAGCCTTAACGCCGGGACCTGCATGCAGTGCGGCTGCTATGTGGAAATGCGCGCCGCCCGCACAGACATGCACTGCCCGCTGGATAACGCGCCCTGGTAACAAACCTCTCTATCATTTTTCCCCGCACCGGCAGCCCGCCCGGTGCGGGATTTTTTGTCTGCAAAGGCAGTATTTTGCTCTTTTGCTGCAATATTATGCCCCTTTCCCCCTTGTATCCCCCGTTTTCATTTGTTATAATAACAATTTGTTGAGCAACTTAGGATTTTAGGCTCCGCCTGGTTTTCAGGCGCAAACCCACCCAAGCCTGGCGGTCTTGGGCACGGTCAAAATCTATCCGCCGGAGTGTAATTTTATGTCTACTAGCAAAAACAAACTGTCCGATCAAACCCTGGTACGCTGCGCCATGATCGCCGCAGTTTACACCGTGCTTTGCCTGGTATTGCAGCCGTTCTCTTACGGCGCGGTACAGGTGCGCGTGGCCGAAGCATTCTGCCTGCTGCCGGTGTTTGGGGCCGAATACATTGTGGGCGTTACCCTGGGCTGCCTGCTGGCAAACCTGCTGGGTTCCACCATGGTGGATGTGGTGTTTGGCACCGCCGCCACCCTGATTGCCTGCCTTGCCACCTATGCCCTGCGCAATGTGCGCTGGAAAGGGCTGGCAATTCCGGCGTCTTTCCCTCCTGTTATCGCCAATGCACTGATCGTTGGCGCGTTTGAAATCACTGTGTTCTTCTCGGATTCTGCCCCCACGGCCACCATGGCGGTATTCAACGCCGTTGCTGTTGGCGTTGGTGAGATCATCAGCTGCTGTGTGCTGGGTGTTGCCCTGGTCAAGCTGATCGAGAGCAACGAATCCCTGAACAAAATTTTTGCAGAACAATAACCGCTTTCCCTGTATTCATTAAAAGGAGCTGCCATGAAACCGAGCCTTGTTTTATGGGACTGGAACGGCACCCTGCTGGATGATGTTGCCCTTTGTGTGGACGCGCTCAACCGTCTGCTCCGCATCTATCATTACCCGCAGCAATACAGCCTTGCCCAGTACCGTGAGATTTTTGGCTTCCCGATTGAAGATTATTATATTCGCGCAGGGTTCGATTTTTCCAAAAACTCCTACAAAGAGCTTGCCGATGATTACATGCAGGATTACCTGGCCCGCGCCGGGGCCTGCCCGCTGGCAGAAAGTGCTGTGCCCGCCCTTTCCCTTTTGAAAGGTGCCGGGGTGCAGCAGGTCATTCTTTCGGCTTCCAACTTGCCGGTTTTGGAACAGCAGGTCACGGAGCGCGGAGTGCGCCCCTACTTTGACCGCCTGCTGGGGTTGGATAATATTTACGCCCGCAGCAAAGTGGAAGTCGGCCTGGCTTATCTGACTGAACTGAAGCAGCGCGGTGCCGTACCGGCGCAGGCTATTATGATCGGGGATTCTGTCCACGATTTTGAGGTTGCCCAGGCGCTGGGCGTGCGGTGTGTGCTGCAAACCGCTGGGCATCAGAGCGCACAGCAGCTGCGTGCCACCGGTGCCCCCGTTGTTCCGGATGTTTTGGCCGCTGCGCAGTATTGCCTGAACGAACTGTAACAAGTTTTGGGATAGGAGATCATAACGAATGACGGATAGCGTAAAAGGCGCTCTGCTGACAATGTTCGGCGGCATGTGCTGGGGTGTTTCCGGCTGCGTGGGGCAGTATCTGTTTACCCGCCAGGGCATGGATTCCACCTGGCTGGTGCCCATCCGGCTGTTTTTGGCCGGTGTGATTCTGTGCATCTATTACGGTGTGCGCAACTGGCGCCAACTGGTGAACCCCTGGCGCAGCTGGCGCAACGCGCGCGACCTTGTGATCTATGGCCTGGCTGGCGTCAGCTTTTGCCAGTTCACCTATTTTTTGACCATCCAGCTTTCCAGCGCCGGTGTGGGCACCATTTTGCAGGATCTTTCCCCCGTGCTGATTCTGCTGGTGGTCTGCATCCAACAAAAGCGTGCGCCGCGGCTGTTTGAGGTGTTCTCCATTGTGCTGGCGCTGGGTGGTGTATTTATGCTGACCACCCACGGCAGTCTGACCAACATGGCGGTTTCGCCCGCTGCGCTGGTCGTTGGTATTATCAGCGCGTTCTGCGTTGTTATTTACACCATATGGCCCCAAAACCTGCAAAAACAGTACCCCACACCCATGCTGCAGGGTTGGGCATTCCTGATGGGCGGCACCTTCTTTGCGCTGGTGTTCCGCCCGTGGCGGATGAACTACGTACCCAACGCGGCCGGCATTGCCGGTATTGCGGCGGTCGTGCTCATCGGCAACGTGCTGGCGTTCAGCTGTTACATGAGCGGCGTCGTGTACATTGGGCCGCAGAAATCCAGCCTGTTCAGCTTTGCGGAACCGGTTACGGCGGCCATCATCAGCACGCTGGTGCTCGGTTCCCCCTTTACCGTGTGGGACGCCATCGGCTTTGTTTGCATCTTTTTGATGCTGGTGCTGCTGTTCATCAGCAACGAAAAGCAGGCCAAAAGCGCTGCAAGCGCATGATAACCGGCCAAGTTTCAACAAAAGCCGCTGAAACAGTTTAATATTTGCATTTTACACCCGCGCAGGTTTGACACAGTACCCTGCGCGGGTGTATTATATTAAAGTATAGCATTGTATCCAACAGGGGTTCCCCTGCTGATCCATTCGCCGCCATGCGGCAGAAATACAGGTGTTTACTTATGTCTTTTATGGAAAAACTGTTCGGTAATTTTTCCGACAAAGAGCTCAAGCGCATCAAACCCATTGCCAACAAGGTGCTGGAACTTGAGCCCGAAATGCAGAAACTTACTGACGAAGAATTACAGGCCAAAACCCCTTATTTTAAACAATTATTAGCTTCTGGAAAAACACTTGATGAAATACAACCAGAAGCATTTGCTGTTTGTCGTGAAGCTGCAAAAAGAGTTATTGGACAATATCCTTATAACGAACAAGTCTTTGGTGCTCAAGTATTACATGAAGGCGATGTTGCTGAAATGAAAACTGGTGAAGGTAAGACTTTAACAGCAACTATGGCGGTTTATACCAATGCCTTAAGTGGAAAAGGTGTCCACGTTGTTACTGTAAACGAATATTTAGCTTCCCGTGATGCTGATTGGATGGGACGTATCTATCGCTTTTTAGGCTTAACAGTAGGTGTTAACCTTCGTGAAAAAAGTACACAGGAAAAGCAAGAAGCATATAAATGCGATGTCACATATACAACTAATTCTGAAGTTGGTTTCGACTATCTTCGCGATAATATGGCAACTGATCCTAAACAAAGAGTTTTACGCGAATTAAATTTTGCCGTTATCGATGAAGCCGACTCTATTTTAATTGACGAATCACGAACACCACTTATTATTTCCGGTGGTAGCGGAGTTACAGCTTCAAGTTATGAAATTGCTGACCGTGTAGTAAAATCATTAAAAAAGAATACTGATTTTGAAATTGATATTAAGAAAAAATCATGCTCTTTAACTGATTCTGGAGTTGATAAAGTTCAAAAAGCTTTTGGAGTAACAAATCTTTATGAACCTCAACATTCTGATATGGTACATAGAATTCATCAAGCATTAAAAGCAAACTTTACTATGAGCAGAAACGTTGAATACATGGTAAAAAATGATGAAATTGTTTTGATTGATACCAATACAGGACGTACTATGGAAGGACGTGAATATTCAGATGGTTTACAACAAGCTATCCAAGCAAAAGAGCACGTTAAAATTAAACCTGAAACTATTACATTAGCTACAATTACTTATCAAAATTTCTTCCGTTTATACAACAAATTATCAGGTATGACTGGTACTGCTAAAACCGAAGAAGAAGAATTTAGAAAAATTTATAACATGCGAGTTATCTGCATTCCAACACATAGACCTGTTCAACGTATTGATGATGTTGATGCTATTTTTGCTACCGCTCAAGATAAATACCAAGCCCTCTTAAAAGAAATTGAAATGAGACATGCCAAGGGTCAACCAATTTTGGTCGGTACTGCTTCTGTTGAAAAGAGTGAAATTATTCATGAACTTTTAGAAAAAGCAGGTTTAAAACATGAAGTATTAAACGCTAAAAATCATGCTAGAGAAGCTGCAATCATTGAAAAAGCCGGTGAAAAAGGTGCAATTACAGTTGCAACAAATATGGCTGGTCGTGGTACAGATATTAAAATCAACGATGAAGTTAGAGCCTTAGGTGGTCTTGCTGTTTTAGGTACTGAAAGACATGAATCTCGTCGTATTGATAACCAATTACGTGGACGTTCAGGTCGTCAAGGTGACCCAGGTTATTCCAAATTCTTTGTATCCGCAGATGATGATTTAATGAGACGTTTTGGAAACGCTGATATGTGGAAAAAGAATATGATGCGCCTTGGTGGAAATCAAGCAGTTGAATCTCCAATTTTAACAAGAACTATTACTTCTGCCCAGAAAAAAGTTGAAGGCATGAACTTTGATACACGCAAAACACTTCTCGATTATGATGATGTCTTACGTAAACAACGTGAAATAATGTATAAGGAAAGAGACTTTATCTTATTCTCTGATTCAGTTTCTTCTTTGCTTCCTGATTACTTTAAAAGAACTGGAGCAGCTATAATTAAAGAATCCTTAAAGGATGAAAATGATCTAAAAAATTATTAAAGAATTTAGAGCCTGAATATTTACCTACAGGAACCTTCAAAAATATCGAAGAATTTGAAGGAATGGTCGAAGAAGATGCCGCTGATACTTTAACTGAAATTTTAAAACAAGCTTATGAAAATAAGAAAAAAGATTGGAATGAAGAAGAGACCAACTATGTTGAAAAAACAATTATCTTGCAACAAGTTGATAGAAGTTGGACACGACATATAGATAAAATGTCAAAACTCCGCGAAGCTATCTATCTTCGTTCTTATGCAAATACAAATCCTTTGCAAGCATATACTAATGAAGGTTATGATATGTTTGAAAAAATGCGTACAACAATATCCATCGATTCTATTAAAATGCTTTTAAAAGTTCAAATTCGTCGCCGTACACCAGAAGAAATTGAACAAATTAGAAAGGCACAAGAAGAAGCAAGGATGAAAGCTGAAGCAGAAAAATTAGCTGCTCAAAAAGTTGCAGAAGAAGCAAAAAGACTTGAAGAAAGTCGCAGAGTTTCTTCTCCAGACCTTGCAAGATCAATTTTTGAAAATGCTAGACAAGAAAATCTTTCATCTTGGGGTATGCCTCAGGTAACTCCTTCACTTCCTACTTCTGCAATAAATGATGCTAAAGCACCAGAAAACAATCCATCACTCCCAAAAGAAAACAAAGAAGAGAGTAAATAAATGAAAGAGCTTTACGAATTGAATTCGAGTTTCCAAACACTTAAAGAAGAGTATGGAAAACTCAGAGGTTGTCTTTGACCAAGATAAACTCAACAATGATATTTTAGAATTAGAGAAAAAAACTTCTGATCCAGATATTTGGAAAGATAGGGAAAAAGCAACAAAATTAACTTCTACTTTCGCTCGATTAAATGAAAGAAGAGATACTTTCTTGAGTTTAGATAAAATTCAAGAAGACATTGAAGGAATGCTTTTGCTTTTAAAAGAAGATGATGACCATGATATCCATTTGATGGTTGAAGATGAAATATCAAAATTTAAGAAAAAATACAAAGAATTTTCCGAGGATCTTCTATTAAATGGGCCTTATGATTCTATGTCTGCAATTTTAGAATTTCATCCAGGTGCCGGAGGAACAGAAGCACACGATTGGGCCAGCATGCTATTAAGAATGTATATACGTTATGCTGAAAGCCATAATCTCAAATATAGTCTCGTCGATATGCTTGAGGGAGAAGAAGCTGGCATTTCATCCGCAACATTGCTGATTAAAGGAAAAAATGTCTACGGGCATTTGCGCAGCGAAAACGGCGTACATCGTTTAGTTAGAATCTCTCCATTTGATGCATCGGGCAGTAGACACACTTCTTTTGCTTCAGTAAATGTCATGCCTGAAATTGATAAATCTGTAAAAATTGATATCAACGAAAGCGATCTTGAAATAGATACATATAGAAGCCAAGGTGCCGGTGGACAAAACGTCAATAAAACTGAAAGTGCCGTTCGTATTACCCATGTACCTACTGGAATTGTTGTCACCTGCCAAGTCGAAAGATCACAAATACAAAACCGTGAAATAGCAATGGAACTTTTAAGAGCTAGATTAAAAGCCAAATATGATGAAGAACAAAATGCTAAAATCGGTGCTGAAAGAAGACTTAAAGTTGGTACTGGCGAAAGAAGCGAAAAAATTAGAACCTACAATTATCCACAAAATAGAGTTACCGATCATAGAATTGGCTTTACAACACAAAAACTTGATCGTGTAATGGAAGGTGAATTGGATGAAATTATTGAAGCTCTTTTAACTGAGCATCAAAAAGATTTAGTCTTGGAGTCAATGAAAAAGTGAAAGCTTATGAGTTTCTAAGAATATTAACTAAAAACTCAAAATACGACTATTTTGCTAGTCGTCGTTTAATCGAGCGCTTATTTTCATTAAAATACGAATTAAGCAGCGAGCTTGAATTAGATGATAATATACTTCAACCTATTTTAAAAACTATAAAGAACAACCCAAATTATCCTATAGATTATTTAATTGGTGAAGTGACTTTTTATAAATTGAAATTCAAAATTACTCCAGCCGTATTGATTCCACGACAAGAAACTGAAGAATTAGTGGATTTGATAATCAAACGCTATGCATCAACTAAAAAATTTACCAATATTTTAGACATTGGAACTGGAAGTGGAGTTATGGGTATTTCGCTCAGCAAACAATTAAATATTCCTGTTACATTATCTGATTTATCTGTACCTGCTTTAAAAGTTGCAACATTAAATGCCAAACATAATAACGTAGACTACGAAATTGTGCAAAGCGATTTTCTATCCGAATTTCTTAGAAGCAAAAAAACGTTTGATTTAATTGTTTCAAATCCGCCTTATATCGGAACAGATGATGAAATTGGAGAAGAAATAAAATACGAACCAGAAATGGCTTTATTTGCTCCTAATAATGGAATGGAACCATATTATCGAATTTTAACAAATCTTTCCAAAGTTCTTTCAAAAGATGGAATAGCTTTTTTTGAAACTTCAGCGTTGCATCATGATGAATATTTGAAATTCAAATCTTTTTTTCCAAGATTCAATTATGAATTTTTAAAAGATTATTCGAACAAATGGAGATTTATGATAGTAACAAAAAAGAATATTTGAGGAGCTGAAAAATGAAAAAATGTTATACCTTTATCGCTGATGGAAATGAAGAAGGGGAATATATCAATGTAGTTGATATTTTAAAAAGAGCTGGAATCGAAACAAAAACAATTTCTATAACCAATTCTTTGGATGTCAAATTCTCTCACGGAATTGTCATTAAAGCTGATAATCTTTTAGAAAATTCTTCCTATGAAGATGCTGATATATTATTTTTTCCCGGTGGAATGCCTGGAGCGGCAAATTTGTCAAACAATTCAAAAATTATCAAATTAATTGATAAACAATTAGAAAATAATAAAAGAATAGCTGCAATTTGTGCAGCTCCTGCAGTAATTTTAGGGCATCACGGATTTTTAAAAAATAAAAAGGCTACATGCTATCCTGGATTTGAGCAATATTTAAAAGATGCTATATACTATCCAGAAAAAGTTATAACAGACGGATTAATATCTACAGCAAGAGGTCTAGGTGCAAGTATAGATCTTGGATTAGAAATAATTAAATTATTATTCGATGAGAAAAAATCAATTGATATTGCAAAACAAATTCAATATTTAATTTAAATT
>OGUO01001922.1_pt1 | contig 13178 bp, 7 predicted proteins | sample 1553641 | NCBI WGS metagenome assembly OGUO01 (sample SAMEA2579980, study PRJEB22360) | human gut metagenome | biome: human gut; feature: human-associated habitat; material: faeces | place: Denmark | collected 2008/2010 | reverse complement strand
AGGGCAGTGAGGTAACTGCATCGGAAGAAATTGCAAAAATGGAGCTCCCAAAAGCAATCCCGGAGGATGTCAAACAGATTATTGGAAACTGGAAGGGAATCCTGTCCCAGCTTACCGGAATTACCAAAACCTATCTGAATAAGGCAGTTCCAACACTTGGACCAAATAACTGTCTGCTTCTGGTATTTGAAGATCCGAATGCGTATGAGTACATTTCGGAAAATCGTTCAGAATGTCAGGACAGTCTGAAAATGATGATTGCAGAGCGGATTGGAAAAGAAGTGGAACTTCAGGTGAAACAAAATGACACCGGACACGCGAGTGAGGAGATTTATCCGGATCTCAGACAACTTATCAATTTTGAGATTGAAGAAGATGATTTCTAATTTCCAGCTGGACGAATCTGGAAAATTATATTATCATGTAGCATAGCTTCATGATCGCTATCTATACGAGCCTTGCTCGACAGTCTTTATATATCATGAGTTGAAAACAATTATGGAGGAATTACAATGGCAAAAAGAGGTGGATTCCCAGGTGGTATGCCTGGAAATATGAATAATCTGATGAAACAGGCACAGAGAATGCAGCGTCAGATGGAGGAAGCTCAGAAAGAGTTAGAAGAAAAAGAAGTAACTGCAACAGCAGGCGGCGGAGCAGTTGAAGTAACAGTTTCTGGAAAACATGAAGTGACAAAGATCAAATTATCCGAGGAAGTTGTTGATCCGGATGATATCGAGATGTTAGAGGATATGATTATGGCAGCGACCAATGAGGCGCTCAGACAGATTGAGGAGCTGTCACAGGCTTCGATGGCTAAGATTACAGGAGGACTTGGTGGTCTTGGCGGAGGCTTCCCATTCTAATGGAATACTACGGAAGTCAGATTAATAAGCTTATCGAGGAGCTTTCAAGGCTCCCGGGAATAGGTGCTAAGTCGGCACAGCGTCTTGCATTCCACATTATTGGAATGCCTAGAGAGCAGGTGGACAGTCTCTCAAGTGCCATTGTAAATGCCAAGACGAATGTAAGATACTGTAGCTGCTGTTGTACACTGACAGATGAAGAGCTGTGTCCAATATGCAGCAATCCAAGCCGCAACCACAGGGTTATCATGGTTGTGGAAAACACGAGGGACATGGCAGCGTATGAGAAAACACAGAAGTACGATGGTGTGTATCATGTCCTTCACGGTGCTATATCTCCGATGCTTGGCATAGGACCTAACGATATTAAACTCAAGGAGCTTATGAAGCGCCTTGAGGGTGATGTGGACGAAGTTATTATTGCCACCAATTCAAGTCTGGAAGGGGAAACAACGGCAATGTACATAAGCAAGCTTGTAAAGCCTACCGGAATCAAGGTAAGCCGTATAGCGAGCGGCGTGCCGGTTGGCGGTGACCTGGAGAATATAGATGAGGTGACACTGCTTCGTGCACTTGAGGGAAGAACACAGTTGTAGGGGTCATTGTCAATGCCGCAGGAGAATATTTTAGTAAACGATATAATAACAGATCACAGAGAGCGTATGCTGAACCTTAAGAAGTATTACCCGTTCTTCAAGCTGTCGGAGGTGTCCTTTTCATGGTACAGGGAAGGGATGTACGACAGCCTTGACATGGGGTATATTCTCATGGCGGTACTGCGCTTTTTTATTGAGGAAAACAATTTCAAGGAGAGGGACGTCACCTATACGGAATATGCCGCCTTTATGAGCAGGTGTATAAGACGTGACTTCAAGCTCAATCCGCCTTCGGGGGATATGAGCATTCTTGTTGAATATATTTTTGACAAATTAAAAAATGACGGTAAGCCGTTCATTTTCCGGTATTTTGATCCGGTTGACAGAAAGAAAAAGATATCAAGGGTGAGACTTATCGAGAGCCGCATAGAGGACGGAACGGTATGGTATTCAATCAGCCCGGAGGGAATCGAGTTCTATCTGGACACGAAGGAAATCAAGGACGAGAGCAGGATAAGCGTTGAGCAGCTCCTTCTTGAGAAGATGATACAGTCTAAGGATTTCAAGGGTGGAACGGATGTGGTGCGCCGCATAAACAAAGAGGTGGACTGTCTGTGGCTCAGGAAAAACCATGTAATGTCGCTGCTTGCCTCGGATATTTTTTCCGGGCTTGAGGCGTATGAGGATTTTTTTGCCACAGGAGTAAAGTGGTTCGAGGAGGAGCAGAAGCTCTTTATAAAGAATTCAGAGCTTATACAGGCGGCTCAGAAAAGAGCGGAGACGGACAAAAATAATGATGATTATGCCTCGTATCTCAAGATAACGGGAGAAATATACCAGCTTGATACGGAGCTTAAGATAGCCATGAATAATCATCTGAAGCTGTTGTCAGCATGCACCCGGCTTGGGATAATGGCAGATGAGATGGTAAAAAAGGCGAAGCTTGGAAGGCTGAGACCGAGCTTTGATTTCAGAAATGCGCTGGAGCTTGCCATGAAGAAGGATGACATAACACTTCTTGGCATGCTGGTGCGCCCTATAATGGGACTCAACACCAAAAAAACCTTGGGGATAAAAAGAATCGAGGACCTGATAACCTACAAGCCGGGACGCGATGACAAGGCGGAGCTTATCACAGACACCATTCCGGAGAATATCGTATATGATGATGAGCTTGAGGATGAGAGAATACGCGGCAACTATTCGGCACTCATAAAGGTTCTGTTATCGCTCCTAAAGAGAAGGAACTGCATTGACCTCAGAACCTTCAACGAATATGCTGCAAAGATTTTTGGCGAGGAGCTGTTTGAGAACGGTGATTACTACTCATTCATAGTACATCTGTGCCAGAAAAAGGAGTACAGCTTCGAGGCGGACAGACAGAAGCCGGAGACATTTCTTGACGAAATCTTCCATGACTGTGCCCAGACCCCGGAATACGCTTCCTGTCTCGGAACCCACTTCACCATAACCCCCGCCGCCCCACCCGATGAAATCGAGCTTGCAGAAGGCTTCACGATATCAAACATACTTTTTACAAAACAGTAAACAGCAAAAACTAAAACAACGCCAATATAGTTAAATTACACAACGTCCGGGTAGAAAATAAAGTAGAAAGGAACACACACACATGGAGCAACGCAATCTGGAAAAAGCCCTTGAGCTTGCCGCCGCATTGATAAGAGGAGACAGAGTGAGCGCGTCAGGCGGCAATGTGGCACTCTATGAGGAATATTCGTCCAATTCGCAGGTATATGATGCGCTCAGGCTGATTTTAAAGAAGTTCGGGCTGGAGCTTTATGAATATAATAATGCACTGTTTGTCAGTGCGGATGAGGATAACGCCGGCATGGGAGATGCCGGCTTTGGCTTTACTAATGAGGAGCTGAGGCGCGCTCTTGGTGTCAGGGTGAACAAGGAACTTTTTTTGTGTTATCTTATAATATACTGTACCATGACGGAATTCTATAAGACGTCGGGCAGCTACACCTACACGGAGTTCGTAAGACATGAGGATGTCATAAAGGCTGTTGACAGCGCTTTGGTGAAGGTTATTGACCCTTCGGCAGGGCTTGTGCTTGATGATGTTGAGGAGAACAGCTTTAAAACGCTTGCGCTGCTGTGGGATGAGCTTCCTGTCACGTCGACCGATGACGTTCAGGGACAGAGAGCCGCCAGAAATTCCAAGACGGGCTATGTTAAACTTACGTTTAACTTTCTTGTGGCTCAGGGGCTTTTCGTGGAAAATCAGGATAAATATTATCCGACAGACAGGTTCAAGGCTATGGCGGAGAATTATTACAGTATCAACAGAGGCAGGCTATACGAGATATTAACAAGGGAAGAACAGGAGGCACAGAATGCCACAGATTAACAGAATCAGGGTCAACAATATAAAATATAATTTTGGCACTCAGTTCTACGATGATTTTCTGATGCGTTTTTCGTGCAGGAACACCATATATGACCTTGCAAACGGCGGAGGTAAGAGTGTGCTCATGCTTCTTCTGCTTCAGACGATGCTTCCGAACTGTACTCTTGACGAGAAGCAGCCTGTGGAGAAGCTGTTCGTGCAGCCGGGAGGAAGCACCACGATACATTCGCTTGTGGAGTGGAAATTAGATTCCTGCGATGTAAAGAACGGATACAAGTACATGACCTGCGGCTTCTGCGCGCGTAAGGCGAGGGCAGGTGAGGACGCCGAGGGCGAGCAGAAGACGGGAATAGAGTATTTTAACTACTGTATTTTTTACAGGGAGTTCGGGGACAATGATATCAAGAATCTTCCGTTGTCCGATGGCAGGGAGAGAATTACCTACAATGGGCTGAAGGCATACCTGCGCGACCTTGAGAAGAAGGACTTCGGTGTGAAGGTGCGGCTTTTTGAGCGCAAGGGGGATTACCTAAGCTTCATAAATGACTATGGAATCTATGAGAGCCACTGGGAGCTGGTAAGGGGAATCAATAAGACCGAGGGACATGTCAGGACTTATTTTGAGAGTAATTACAGAACCACCAGAAAGGTTGTCGAGGATTTACTGATAGAGGAGATTATTGAGAAGTCGTACAACAACCGTATCCGCGGCGGGAACGGCGATGACGAGATGTCAGAGACCCTTCTTGAGATAAAGGATAAGCTTTTGGAGCTTGCCAAGAGAAGGGAGACGATGGACAATTATGATAAGGAGATTAAGCTCATATCTGATTTTTCCACCAAGGTGGCAGACTTCGGAAATATATTTGAGCGCAAGGAGGAGGGAAAGAACAGACTCTTTAAGTACCTTCTCATGGCGCAGGCGCAGACGAAGAAGAACGAAGCGCAGGCGCAGAAGCTTGCCGCGGATATAGCGGGTATAAGGCAGGCACAGCTTGAGGAAGAGAGGCTTATATCGGCGGCGCTTATCGCCGATGAGGAGGCGGAGCTTAGAAAGGTGCGTGCTCTGGTAGTCAGCCTTTCGGAGGGCTATGAGCAGGCAGAGAAGAGCTTCGATAAAAAGAAGGAGGAGCTTGAGCTTTCCTACGCGGCGGAGGACTATGCGGATTATGTAAGGCAGGAGAGGAGCCTTGCGGAGCTTAAGCAGTACATTGACAACCGCAGCAGGGGAAGAGAGGACCTTGCAAAGGAGCTTGAAGGTCTGGCAGCGGCGAAGCACGCATATATGGCGGAGGAGCTTTCCACAACCGGGCACAGCCTCAGTGAAACAGAGGCAGAACTGCAGGAGAGCACGGAGGCGCTTGACAATCTCAGAGAGAATTACCGCATGAGCGATAACGAGTGTGCGAGAATCGACGGAGAGCTGGCCGGATACCGGAGGCAGGTTAAGGAGCTTGAGGACGAGCTTGCAGGTAAGTTAAAAGCAACGCCGCTCCTTGTGACGGAGAATGCGCCGGCGGAGGCAGAGCGCTATGGGGAAAATATCGCGGCATTGAAGGAAGCACTTGCGGCATTGGGTGATGAGCAAGCTAAGCTTAAGCTAAAGAGCGACAGTGATATAAATGAGCATGCGCAGACAACAGCGCAGCTGCAGATTTGCAGTAACAATATAGAGAAGCTTGAAAAAGAGCTTGCGGAGGCTAAGGACAGGGAGCGGGAGCTTGCTGCGCTTGCGAAGGTGTACGGTGAGCCGGATACGGATAATCTGCTTAGGTCACTTGGAGGTATTTATGACAGAATACTTTCACAGCGTGAACAGTTAAAAAATAAGAAGAGTGAGACACAGGGCTATATAAGCGCCATAGAGAACCTTAAACCTGTAGATTCCGATGGTGTTAAGAGAATGTGCGAATATCTTTCGAGCAGATATGAGGGAAGCGTTGTGAGCGGCGCCGAATATCTGAGGGAGAAAACAAGCGATGAATGTGCCACGCTCGCGGCACGTTTTCCGTACCTTCCGTATTCCGTGCTTGCGGGTGAGGACTATGACAGTATATGCCGTGACAGGAATGTGATGGCAATGGACTGCGGAGTAGTCCCGATAATAAGACTGTCGGCAGTGGAAGCACTGTTAGAGAACGATAATGAACCGGCGGTGCCGCAGGATGATGACAACTATATGCTTGCGTGCCGTGACCTGTCATTTATATATGATGAGGCGGGACGTCAGGCGGGGATAAGGAAGGCGTCGGAGGAGCTTGAGCAGATAAATGCAGAGCTTGTGAAGCTTGAGGACAGATATGAGGCGGTAAAGAGCGACTATGAGAGGGTGAGCGGTTATGTATGCACACCACTGAAAAATACTTCCCAGCTTGAGCTGCTTCTTGCAGGTCAGAGGTCGGAGCTTGAACAACTTGGCAGCCGGCTTGAAAGACTTGCCGATATCAATGAGGGCGCAAAGGAGCGCTCCATGCAGATATCAGGTCAGAGGTCGGAGCTTGAAAGGAAACTTTCGGAAAGTATTGAGATAAGGGATAAGCTTGAGGATATAGTGCGCCTCAGTGAAAGGCTTGCCGAGTATTTACAGGAGATAAAAAAGAGCGAAGCTGATAAGGAGTCGGCAGTCAAGGCAAGGAGGCTCTCAAAGGAGCTGTGCGAGAGCAGGGAGAGGGCATTTAAGGAGCTGGAGAATAAAAGAAATATACTTCAGGAGACTATAGCTAAGATAAAAAAGACATGGGAGCGGTACGCTCCTTACTATAAGGAGCAGGCAGACACCGAAGCTGAACAGGAAAAAGCGAATGTCACGGCAGACGAGATAGACGCGAAATTTAATGCGATATATTCACTTATCACTGATGAGCTGGGTGATATAGCGGACAAGGAAAAGCTCATGTCTAACTGCACGGCGGCAATGGAAAAGGCGGAGCGCTCGATGCTTTACAGAGGTGTGAGCCTTGAGAGGGCAAAGGAGCTTGACAGCCGTGGACTTTTAAAGGAGAAGAGCAATGCGCAGATAAATGCCATGGCTGATGAGCAGGAGAAGCTCAGGCAGAACATGAAGAACCTGCAGGGGGAGCTTGATGCTGCCAGCACACAGATGAACAGGATTGAGGGAAGCTGTGAGTACGCGAAAAGAAGCTATGAGGAGCATTACGGAGAGTATATGCTTGTGGAAATAAATAATCCTCAGGAATATGCAGGGCAGCACAAGGCGGAGCTTTCGAGGCTTAAGAAGGAGCTTTCAAGACTTTCGGGGCTTGAAAAGGATAATCTCAAGGAGCAGACGGCATGTATGGTGATGCAGAAGGATCTTGAACGCATGGTAAGGACTGCCGCTCCGGATGCAGATGATATTATAAGCCGGATGACAACCGAGGGCGCGGATGAAGGCAGTGTGTCTGATGAGAAGCTCACCAACGAAATGTATGAGGAGGCAGGGCGTACCTTTGACGGTGTGTTGAAGGAGGAACAGAAAAAGCGCACTGCATTCATCAGGGCACGAGATCTGCTTGTCGATGAGCTTATGAGTCTTAATGCGTATGAGCTTGCACAGGAGGTGAAGCAGAATGTCCTTCCTCCGCAGACGCAGGAGGAGGCAGCGGCTCTCACGGATGCGCTTGGAACAACCAAGGACTGTATTGAATTAGAGCGCGGCAGAATAAGCAGGGGCATTGAGGACATGGAGCTTATCAAGAGCAATTTTGAGAACAGATGTGTCCAGATATGCACCAATATACGCTCTGAGCTTGAAAGGCTGGATAAGCTTTCAAGAATCACTCTTGACGAAGAGGCTATTCCGGTATTGTCATTACAGATTCCGTATGTGAAGGAAGAAATGTATAAAGACAGGATGTCTGTATATATTAATGAGACGGTATCCCTTGCAGAGGGCTTCAGGACTATGGACGAGAGGCTTAAATTCATAAGGGGAAGGCTCTGCTGGAAGAGACTGTTCTCCGTCATAGTTACGGACATGAACAGTATAAGATTAAGCCTGTACAAGCGTGAGAGGATAAAGGATCAGAGCCGTTATCTGCGCTATGAGGAGGCAGTCGGAAGTACAGGGCAGTCACAGGGTATATATATCCAGTTCCTTGTCTCTGTGATCAATTATATTGCAAGCATAAACGCAGGAGGAAAAGAGGCAGCAGTGCTCGGAAAGACGATATTCATTGATAATCCGTTCGGTGCGGCGAAGGATATATATATCTGGGAACCTATCTTTAAGCTTTTAAAGACCAACCATGTCCAGCTCATTGTCCCGGCGCGAGGAGCTACTCCGGCTATAACAGGACGATTCGATGTCAATTATGTACTTGGACAGAGACTTGTGGATAAAAAACAGCAGACAGTTGTGGTTGATTACCACAGTCAGGTAGCAGAGAGCGAACTTGAATACGAAAGACTAACTTTTTCACAGGAAAGTTTTGATTTTCTCTAGGTGCTGTGATAAACTGGAAAAAAGCATGTAATGTGAGGTGAACATATTGGACAAGTATGAGTTGACCATTAAGATAGAAAAACTGGATAAGCTTGTAAAGAGCGGGGATTATGTCAATGCTGCCAAGGTTGCAGAGCAGCTTGAATGGAAGAAGATGAAACAGTGGACAGTCATGTCCAATGCCATAGAGGCGTATGTTGCAACAGGGAAATATGATAAGGCGAGAAATGTGTGCATTTATGCCTATAACCGTAAGCTTGGCGGAAGGAGACTTCTGGCAACTCTTATGGAGATGTATGTCAAGCTCGGTGAGCTGGATGATGCGGAGGAGATTTATCAGGAATATGTGGAGCTGGCACCGCGCGATGTGACCGGATATATCCTTCTGTATAAGTTAAAGCGCGCTAAGAAGGCACCTGTCGAGGAGCTTATAACCATTCTTCAGAACTACAAGGATAAGGAGCTTGACGAGGAGTATGAGTATGAGCTTGCGCTTCTCTACAGCGAGGCAGGACTTACCGACAAGTGTGTGAGGGAATGTGATGAGCTGGTGCTGTGGTTCGCAGATGGAATATATGTCGAGAAGGCGTTGAGACTTAAGCAGATGTATGTTCCGCTGACACCGGGGCAGATGGAGAAGCTTGCAAGGCTTGAGAAGCTGTCCTCGCTCGGAATAAACAGCTCAGCTGTGTATGACGGCATGGGCGGTGAGCCGGCGCAGACGGAGGCTGCAGCAACAGAGGCGGAGCCGGACACAGCTTATGGGTATGATGACCGTGCGTACAATAATCATGGATACGATACTGACAACGCCGGTGCGTATGATAATGGAGAATATGATACCCGCGATATTAGTGCGTACGAACAACATGAATATGATACCCACGATACCCGGCAGGACTATAATATGTCTTATGAGCCGACAGCTGAGGAAGCAGAGGACTATGACAACGAGGCATTATATGCCCTTGATGAAGAACAGGAGCAGCATGAGCAGCAGAAGCCGGGTATCGTTGAGGAGCCTGTGAGCCATGAAGCGGAGCCGGAAGAACCGGAGCTGGAAGAACCGGAGGCTTATGCCAACGAGACGGATTCTGCGGATGAGGAGAACAAGCCGGTATACATTGATGATATAGGAAACACAACAGAGTGGTCACCTATAGATATCGATAATGCTATATCAGCGCAGCCGGAACCTGTAAAAGAAGTTAAACCACAGCCTTTAGAGAAAAAGCCTGCAAAGACAGCTATAAAAGAAGCTATGCAGAAGCTTGAGCCGGATTATGATATAAGTATAAAGGTTCCCGACTATTCAGTATATGACACCAGAAACGTGCAGCAGGAGCTTAAGGCGAATGTCAATGAGATAATGGAGGCATATAAGAACAGGGAGAGAACCGAGGCACTCAGGGAAGCGGCACAGCTTGAAGATATACAGGATGATTCTGAGCCTACGAAGGAAATTATAATCAACAAGCACCAGTGGCGCAAGGCGTCAAGGAATGCAGCAAAGACACATGACGACAATGGAAAAAAGGCTTCGCCCGGCAGTACTGTGTCCGACAGCAGGCTGCCAGATATTAATTCCATGAAAAATGCCGATATAAGAGAAGTCACGCAGCAGCTTACGCTTGAACAGATGTCGGAGCTTGTAGCACAGCTTCAGGCTGAGCAGGAGCGGAGAAGGAGGGAGGCGGCAGCAGACCGCGAAGCCAACTCTTCACAGATGGACATAACACAGTGGCTTTCCGATTTGGATGATGAGGATGATGAGAAGCAGCCTGATAATCGTGCCACAAGGGAGATTCCTGTAGCTGAGATTAAGAAGATGGTTATGCCTGTCAAATCAGAAGAGGAGCAGGCTGAGGCACCACAGCAGCATACCCAGGACAGAAGGCGGGAGCCTGCACAGACTGAGCAGAAGGCAGATGACTACAGCAAAGAGGAGAGGGAGGCTCTCGAGAGGACGGTCAGGGAGATAGCTGCGTCAATCAATAAGGATGAGGAACCGAAGGCAGAATCAGATAAGCAGGAGCCAGAAGCTGAGGAGGAAGAATTCGAGGAGATTCCGGATATAGATGACAATGAGAGCATCGAAGAGGAAAATGATGTAAATGATGAGTCAGATGAAACAGGAGGTGTGCCTGATCTTGAACATGCGATAAATGCCGGAATAGAGCAGATAATCGAGGATAATGCTAAGGCAGCTGTAGGAGTTTCTGATTCGGGAAGATATCTGCTCAAGGATGAGGAGAGAGTATATCTTGACAGATATTTATATATGTCCGGCATGGAGAAGAGGTTGTGCAGATACATCGGAGCTAAGAGAGCTGAGGCTGTGGGAAAGCTTGATAATGCAGGGCATGCAGCCATCATGGGCAGCCGCACCACCGACAAGATAGCCTTTGCGATCAATCTGTTTAAAGCACTTCATGCGTATGACGAAGACCGTGAGCAGAAGCTTGCGCGTATATCAGCGGAAAAGATAAATGAGAAGGGCTATGAGCTGTATGCGGATAAGCTCGCAGGTCAGACTCTCGTAATTGAGAATGCAGGACGGTTAAAGAGGGAAACACTTATCTCAATGATGAAGCTCAGTCGCAACACATTGTTTATTATCATAGACGAGGAGTTCGAGATAAATAAGCTTTTTGCGGACAATCCGGATCTTGCAGATAATTTCACGGGCTGCTTCTTACTCAAGCAGTATACGGTAAATGAGCTTGTGGATATTGCCAAGGATTATGCGGAGAGTCAGGGATGGAGAGTTGAGGATAAGGCACTTTTAAAGCTGTATCTGATACTCAGCCAGGTTCCGAATGATGATCAGGGTAATGCTGTTGAACTGGTGAAGGAGATAATGAACCACGCTGCAGGACATGCGAAAAACAGGCTTGGCAATAAGCTTTTCGGCAGATTCCGTTCTGTTCTTACCATCAAGGAGGGTGACTTAAGCTCAGAGGATGAGTATGAAGATGACGAGGACGAAGAGAATACGGAAGCTGAGGAGGATACGCAGCCGGATGACTCTATAGAGAATGACAGGGATAAGCCTAAAAAAGAGAAAAAATCACGGGCCTGGAAGAAGAATAAGCAGGCAGAGAAAAAGGCTTTTTCTGATGATACAGAAGATAATGACGACTATGATGAAGATGATGAGTACGACGATGACTATGATGATGACGATGATTATGATGAATAGTCGACATTAGAAAGTATGCTATTATTGGCAGACAATATTAAAATATAACCTGGAGGAGAAAGCAATGGGAAATGTAAAGGAAACAATTGAGAGCGGCAAAGCTGTTCTCGGAATCGAGTTCGGTTCAACAAGAATTAAGGCGGTACTCATTGACGAGAAGCATACACCGATAGCAGGGGGAAGCCATGAATGGGAGAACCGCTATGAGAATGGTGTGTGGACATACAGCCTTGATGATATATGGGGAGGTCTTACAGACTGTTATGCATCGTTGAAGGCGGATGTAAAGGAAAAATATGGAGTTACACTCAAAAGGCTTGGGGCAATAGGCTTTTCAGCCATGATGCACGGCTACATGGTATTTGATAAGGATGGGCAGCTTTTAGTTCCGTTCAGGACATGGAGAAACAGCATAACCGAGGAGGCATCCGACGAGCTTACTTCACTTTTTAATTACAACATTCCTCAGAGATGGAGCATTGCCCATCTTTATCAGGCAATGTTAAATAATGAGGAGCACCTTCCGCGTATTGACTACATGACAACACTGGAGGGCTTCATACACTGGAAGCTTACCGGAAAGAGGGTTATCGGTGTCGGTGAAGCTTCCGGCATGTTCCCAATTGATACTGCTGCTAAGAATTATAATGCAAATATGGTAGGCAGATTCGACTCGCTCATCGAGGAGAGAAATGCACAGGGAGACAAGGCACAGCTTCCATGGAGACTCATGGATATTATGCCGAAGGTGCTTCTTGCGGGTGATGAGGCAGGAGTTCTCACAGCAGAGGGCGCAGCGCTCCTTGATAAGGATGGTGACCTTGAGGCGGGAATACCTATGTGCCCGCCTGAGGGAGATGCCGGAACCGGAATGACAGCCACCAACGCTGTTGCGGTGAGAACAGGAAATGTATCAGCCGGAACAAGCGTATTCGCGATGATAGTCATGGAGAAGGAGCTTTCCAAGGTATATCCTGAGATTGACCTTGTCACAACACCTACAGGAAATCTTGTATCCATGGTTCATTGCAACAACTGCACATCCGACCTCAACGCATGGGTCAACATATTCAAGGAGTTCGAGGAAGCTCTCGGAATACCTGTTGATATGAATAAGCTCTTTTCGGTTCTCTACAATAAGGCACTTGAGGGAGATGCAGACTGCGGCGGACTTATGTCTTATGGCTACATATCGGGCGAGAATATCACTCACATGGAGGAGGGAAGACCTCTGTTTGTGAGAAATACCAACAGTAATTTCAGTCTTGCCAACTTTATGAGAACACACCTTTACACATCACTCGGTGCTCTTAAGATAGGACTTGACATCTTACTAAAGGAAGAGGGTGTTAAGGTGGATTCCATCACAGGACACGGCGGACTCTTTAAGACCAAAGGCGTCGGACAGGGAATTTTAGCCGCTGCGATGGATGCACCGGTGGCAGTGATGGAGACGGCCGGCGAGGGCGGCGCATGGGGAATGGCACTTCTTGCAGCATACATGATTAACAAAAATGACGGTGAGACACTTGACGATTACCTGAATAACAAGGTATTTGCCGGACAGACGGGAAGCACATTGGAGCCTGCAGCGGAGGATGTCAAGGGCTTTGATGAGTTTATCGAGCGATATAAGGCAGGGCTGGCGGTAGAAAGAGCGGCAGTAGATTCACTTTAATTTGAACGCAGAATAAGC
>OGUO01001916.1_pt1 | contig 13209 bp, 7 predicted proteins | sample 1553641 | NCBI WGS metagenome assembly OGUO01 (sample SAMEA2579980, study PRJEB22360) | human gut metagenome | biome: human gut; feature: human-associated habitat; material: faeces | place: Denmark | collected 2008/2010 | reverse complement strand
AAAGCCGGCAGGTCCCAATGCCGGACAGCGAAAACGACGACAGGCGAACAACAACGGACAGGCAAAAGGAAAAAGACAGAAAAAAGCGAACCGGACGGCGGGAAGGAAAAGACAATAAGACGATGGCGAAAAATCCGCCGCGGGGAAAAGCCGGCAGGTCCCAATGCCGGACAGCGAAAACGACGACAGGCGAACAACAACAGACAGGCAAAAGGGAAAAGACGGGGAAAAAAGCAAACCGGACGGCAAGAAAGGCAACCAAGGCGACAATGGACGAAGGCAAGTTTCGCTTTTGTCATTCACCTCTCGCCGCTCTCCCGCAAGCAGCGATTTTTTTCGCTCTCCGCGTTTGACTGATTGACATTTATGGATTTGACTTTATGTTGTATTCAGTATATTCTATATATATTCTAAAGGGGGGACGACTGTGGCAGACGACATCAACAGCTCGGCGAGTTTCGGCCAAAGCAAAAACGACAGTGAAGAATTGCCGATCATTGTCGCTCAGCGTTTTTTAAACATTTTTCGCCAGCTGCACATTTTCAGCGACGAAAGGCGCGAAGCTTTTAATAAGATGCTGCTGGAACTGCCGCCGGAAGTCAAATCCATTTTTCAGAGCCTGCCGGGCGGCACCCCGTTGCAGGAATATATGGAAGATCTGGAGCAAAAAAGCAAAGGGCTTGAGCCGGTCGCACACCACAATCACCAGAAAAACAGCAATATTTTGCAGGAAGCCCTGTCCGAAAACAGAAGCACGGGGGGAACGACCGGCGGCGAGGGAATCATCAACGGTGACAATTTCGCGCGGATTCTGGCCAGCAGTCTGGCCCAGTCAAACGCCGAAATTATCCGCGAACTGCAAAACACCCGCCCGGCGGCAACCGGCATTGAGGGCGGAAGCGGAACGGGCGGCGGCTTTGACGGCCCGATGAAACTGGTTGCCGACGAATCCTTTACCAACATCATCTCCAAAGCATTGGCCGAAGCAATCGAAAACTCAGAAAAGAAACGGCTGGAAGACAACAAAATGATTGCCCGTTCGTTTACGGAGTTGCAGGAAAACCTGACCAAACTGATCGAACAGAGCAGTCAGCTTAAATTTATTTCCGGCGGCGACGGCAAAACGGCGGCGGCTCCCATTCAGATGAAAGGGCTGGTCGACGATCTGGTCAAGGCCCAGTCCGCCTTTTTAAAAGAAACCACGAAAAGCCAGAAAGAAGAGCTTTCTTCCATCATCTCCACCGCCATCAAGGAAAGTCAGAAAGTTTCCACCCAGGCGCTGATTGAATCTTTTAAGAAAATCAGCGAAGAAAAAATTCCGACACCGATCACCTACGCCGCCTCGTCCCCGAAAGGCCAGCCGGCAATGGAATCGGTCGAACAGGCGCTGAAAGCGCAGGGAAAAGAGTTTTCTTCCATCATTTCCATGGCATTGAAAGAAAGTCAGAAAAATTCCGCGCAGACGATTATCGAAACCCTGGAAACGCTGAAAAAAGATTCGACCGTTTCGGCCGGCGGACAAAACAATCTCAAGGTTGAAGAAATCATGCGGATGCAGGCCAACCTGTTCCGTGACATTGCCCGTGCGCAAAATCAGGAGTTTTCGGCCTTGATATCCTCGGCGCTGAAAGAAAGCCAGCGTCAGTCGACGGAAGCAATCATTGCCGCACTCAGTCAGCTGCAAACGGCACCGGTGCAGACGGTGGCGGTACCGGTACCGATGCCTGCCGTCAACAGGGAAATTCCCGCCGCCTTGCAGCCCGCGGTTCATGAGCGGCCGGCGGCGCCGCAAATGCCCGAACCGACCGCGTCCACCCCGATGATCGACAAGTATCTGGACGGCATTGACGAAGAGGAAGAAACGGAAGAGAAAGCAAACGCGACGGTAATTGAGGAAACGCCGAAAAAGAAAAAGAAGAAGAAAAAGAAGAAAAACCGGGAAGCCGAAAACGGCACGACAGGAACCGTCGATGACGAATCGGACGAAATGCCGGCCGGGGAAGAAAAAACGCGACAGGAAACAAAAACGGAAATTCCGACGGCAGGCGGAGCCGAAAAGGAAAAGGCGCCGGCAGAAAGCAAAGTTTCCGCGCCGGCGGCCGATGAAACTCCCAAAGCGGCAGAAGCAGGCAAACCTGCCGCCGGGAAAGCACCGACGGACAAAACGGAAAAAGAAAATCAAAACGCCGCCCGGGAAGCGGCGGCAGAAAAAACGACGGAAGAGAAAGCCCAACCGGCAGAAGAAAAGGCAAAACCGGCAGAAAGCGCTCCCAAAGCGGACAAAACGGCAACCTCAAAGCCCGAACCTGCTGCTGCCGCGGAGGAAGGAAAAGAACCGCAGATTTCGCCGATGCTGCGTAAACTGATGACGATTTCGACCGCCTTTGCCGACGTGCAGGACATTAAAGACAGTGATCCGGGCGACGACTGGGGCTGGGGTTTCGGCGGAAGCGACAGCCAAAAGACGGACAATGCGGCCGGCGGAAGCGACGGCTATGGCTTTGAAACCGACGACGACGGCTATTGCGCAGCCGCAACTGCCGACGCCGGCGACGGCGAAGACTGGGAGTGGGAATACGAAGAAGTGCCCGCCGACGCCGAGATGAGCGGAGAAGAAGGCGAAGACTGGGAATGGGAATACGAAGAAGTTCCCGCCGATGCCGAAACGAGCGGAGAAGAAGGCGAAGACTGGGAGTGGGAATACGAAGAGGTGCCCGCCGACGCCGAAACGGCCGGTGAAGAAAACGGGGACTGGGAATGGGAATACGAGAATACCCCGGCAGCCGCGGCTGAAACGGAAGATGAGGTCTATGAAGAAGCGGCGGCGGAAGACAGCAGCCTCAGTCCGGATGAATTTGCCCAGACTTCGGAAATCGTCGTCGACAGCCTGCCGCAATTCGTGCTGCTCGGACTGGAGGACGAAAAATTCCGCGATCCTTATATTGAAAACAGTGACAATATCGGGTAAATTGAAAGGAAAACAATTTGCCTGAAACAAACGACAACCAGAATTACCGCGAAGGGAGTGACGCATAATGGAACCAAACAAAGCCGCCGGAACAGCCGACTTGTGGTACGTTGACAACTACATCCTGCTGAAAGACTATTACGACCGCACGATTTCCCGGATTGCCGCCCGCTGCGTCCGCAAAGGCAACATTGCGATCGAAGACTACCCCTTTTTCGGATACATACTTGACGTTCTGGAAGAAATCAGCGAAACCGGCGAATACATATTGCAGCACCGGGAACTGTACCCGTATGTCGAACGCAAAATCGCCGGCGGGCTGAACGGGCTGAAAAAAACGCTGATTGAATATCAGAACGAATTAAAAAGCAATTCCACTCCCGACATGATCAAGGAAGACGCGCGGGAAGTGGAAAAAATGAAGCAGGCGCTGGGCGACGTCGACAAATCGGCAGACCCGACCGTGGGCGCCGGCATGGGAATGGAACAACTGATGGAAAAGCTGATGCAGGAAAACAACATCAAGCCCAACTTCCCGGCCGAAGACGATAAAAAATAATTTTAACAGTCAACCTTATTAAAACGGAAAGTAACCGACTAATGTTTAAAATCTGTCATAATTTCAAAAAAATTACCGTTTGTCTTCTGTGGGCGGGCATGCTGGCCGGCTGCAAAACACCGGCGCCGGAACCGGAGCCGGTCGAAGCGGATCCGCTTTCCGCCGCCTCCCTCATCAACCTGCAGGATCCCAACATGATCCGCACGCCGAAAGGCGCCAGTTCGCTTGATCTGGAAACGCCGCTGCGTTGCAACGTCAACTGGAAAACGCAGGAAATGATCACCGCCCTGCCTTACAACATGAAAGCCTTCAACCTCACCCGCAACGGCATCAACAATCCGCTGCCGCGCTTTGAGGTAACCGGTTTTTCCTTCAAAACCATGCCGGCGGAAAAAGCGCTCCTGAAACTGCTTAAAGAAGCGGATATCCGGCTGGTGGCCAAAGATGCGCCTTACACCAGCATTTCGGCGGAAAATTTGCGCGGCGAACTGTCGGAAGTGGTCAAAATGATTACCGACGCGGCTGAAATTTACTATAACTACAACGCCGAAACCAAAACGCTGACCATCAGCCGCAAAAACAACTTTACGCTCTATGTGCCGAAATCGCGGCCGATCATTCTGGCACTGCTCGACGTTCTGCGCGGGTCGGGCATCACCAACATCACGACCGACTGGTCCGATTACTCAATCACCTTCGACGCCGATTTTGAACTGAGAACCAAAATTCAGGATCTTCTCGACTATTTTGAGGAAAATCCGGTGTTGATCGCATATGACGTCAGCGTATTTACCATTTATCCGTATAATGCGCAAAACGACATCGAGTGGCAAAAACTGCTGAACATCTTTGATTTCGGCACCATCAAAACCGCCAAAACCGGCGTTATCGGACGGGTGCTGACCACTTCGGACGATCTGAATTTCAAAACCCTGCAGCGGTTCCTTTCCGGCCAGGCCAGAGTGGTTAAGGCGGCAGAGGGAAAATTCGTGGTTCCCAACCTGTGGCTGGCTCGTTTCGACATCGGCAAATGCGCCGCCCGGAAGTCGCCGGAGGCTCAGGTTTCGCTCTTGGCAAAATCCTCCCTGATGCCGCAAAACCGGATTTTTTCGGACATTACGCTGGAAGGCACCGAAGGACAGATCACCCAGTTCAACATTCGCAGCAAACTGGGAGAAAATTTCCTGATCATCGGCATCCCCAACGAAATTTTCGGCATCAGCAGCCCGAAATCGGAAACGATCGTGTTTATGGTACCGAGAATCATCCGTACCTTAAAAAAACAGGTACCGACGGCAAATTAATAATTATCGCAATTAAAGGAGATTAGGGAAAATGGACAACATCAACAAAGCTCCCGGCGGAACCCCCGTCCGGCATAAGCTGAAAAAGGTAAAAAGACCGATCAAACGCCCCGTCAGCACGCCGGAAACACTTTCCGTCCCGCCTAAAACCACGGAATTTGCCGCTCCGCGTCCGGATCAAAGTATTGCTCCGGCCATGACTTCCTCCGCCGCGGCGGAGGAACATCAGGCGCCCGTGCCGGAAAAAATGGACGCTTTCAGCCTGGACGCCTTTCTTGACGGCGACAATCTGCCGGCTATTCAACAAGATACGAGATTACAGCAGAACAATTTTGAACGCGGCTTTATCCGCGACGAGGACATCAATCCGACGCCGCCCAGCTGGAAAGACAGAATGGTCGTCGGCGATTTGTACACCGGCTTTGCCGTTTTCGTCACCGCCGCCGTTTTCCTTTTGTTCGGTATCATGTTTGCCAAAATATTCTTAAGCGGTCCGACCACCGTTCAAAACGGTTTGCAAGGCGTTGTCATCAACTCGGAGGTACCGCGGGGACGAGCCCGCTGCGGCGTGGCCGAAAAAACACAGGGCTGCGTTTTGTACATTATGAATCCGCAGCGTCAGGACTTAAACGGCCGCGATTTTTACGATTTGGCCGCCCAGTTGACCGGGCGCCAGCGGTTTATGATCGAAACCGGAAACATGCGCTATTCCAGTATTAAAATCAAACCGGGCGAAATTGCGCAACTTAACATTCCGCCTTTGCAATAAGTCGTTTTCCTTCATCCCTCCCCTTGACGGGAGGGATTTTTTATACCGCACCCCGCGGCAGGCGTGTGGTGGCGAAATTGCGCAGCTTAACATTCCGGCCGTTTTCCTTCATCCCTCCCCTTGACGGGACGGATTTTTTTATACCGCTCCGCGGCAGGCATGTGGTTAAAGAGAGCTTACAGCTTTTTTCGTTCCTCTTTTCCTTCCTCCGTCTTTTCTTGCTCTCCCTGCTTTTTTTCGTTCTTCTTTTTTTTCGCTCTTTTCATCTTTCCCGTTTTGCTCTTTCCCCCTTTTTCCTCTTTTTCGTTTTTTTCCCTGTTCTTCCTTTTTCCCTCTTTTCTGCTTTCCTTTTCCTTCTTTCCGTTCTTTTTTTCCGCCCTTTCCACCTTTCCCGCTTTGCTCTTTGCGTATATAAGACTCTTTTACCGTTGTAGCAAAAACGGTCGGAAAATGCCTGACAAAGGACAAAGGCATTTTTTATGAATATGTGTACCGTTTACACATATGATGCGGACCCCGAAAATACTTTGTTTCTTCGTACCGAAATATTGAAGACCGCTCTTTTACGGAGAAAAACGCTTGAAAACGGAGAAATGCCCGGAAAATCAGCCGGCGGAAAGGTTTAGGTATTACGGAGGCCGGAGAGTGTTTTATCATATTCACATTTTACCGGGGATGCCGCCCGAATATTCCGTCAATTCAATTGCAGGCTGTTTCAAAGGCAAGAGCAGTTTGTCGATATATAAGTGTTGGGGAAATGCAAGGTTTCTCGATTGCAACCGGGAATTTTGGCGCCAAGGGAATTACGTTGATCTCTAAGAACACTCAAAGGATAGTCAAGAGCATTCGTAAAAAGACGCCGGGCAAAGTCTGCTCACACCGGACTTTGCCCCGTTTACGACGAGCCGGGCAGCCATCGTTTTGTCAGGGTGTCATGCCCTTAAGGTGTTTGCCGGCACCGTGAGGGTTACACCCGCTTATGAAGAACCCCGCGCTTTATGTGAGGCCCTTTTTATTGCGCCAGCAGCTTTTTTTTCGTCTCTCCTTTTACGGAAGATTTTTACACACCTGGAACAATCCGTCGGAAGCAGCGATAACCGTCCTCTTCTTTGGGCTGTGCCTTCGATGGTTTTGCAAAGAAAAACAAAGACATATTTCAGCAGCTGCCGGAACGCCACGCCGCAAACGCCTTTTTTGGGCGGTTACGGTTTTTTTCTTTGTACCTGCAACGGCATAAACTTATCCGGCGGACAATAAACGGCTTCTTCTTTGCCGGAAATGATTTTGACCGAAGAACGTCCGGTCTTGACGTTTATGCCTTCAAAAAACAGGCTGACCGGAACCTGCAGCACCTGGCTGATCATCCACAGACGGCTGCCGGACACGCGATTGTTGCCGTTTTCATATTTTTGTACCTGCTGAAAGGTTGTTCCTACCGAGCCGGCCAGTTCGACCTGGCTTACATGCCGAAGCTTGCGGAAATAGCGTATCCGGCCGCCGATAAAAACGTCTATCGGATTAGGCTGGTTGTTTGGCGTGCGGGCACGATAGTTTTTAACAGGGTTAGTCATAGTCTGTTCCTCAAATTTTTTACCAAAAATCTGACCACCTTTCCGTTTTTCGTTCGCAAATAAAACAAAAACCACCAGAAGGTGGTCGGAGAGGTAGAAAAATCATGCATAACTATGATCCCTTAAGCCTTTAAAACCTGAGGGTTTCTGGACATTGCTTAAAGCTCCCCGGCCTTGGCTTGGCAGGGGATATACAAACTGTACGGACAATGCGGCCGACAGTTTCACGGTATGATATCCGCTAATACCGGTTATGCGAGAGCTTTCTACGACTCCGCATCCTCTCGGATGCTGAGCAGCAACATTGCTGCCTGTTTTTCAAGTTAAACAATAATTCTGCCAAAAGCAACAACTATTTGAAGAACGGCAAAAATCCCGACATGCAGGGATACATGTACCCGGCATTTCTTCTCTCATCCCTGCGACCAAGGATATATACCGCTTTCTTTAAATTAAAGTAAAAACGGAACTTGATAAATATAACAACTTTTATTTTAAAAACGGCAACATCTAACCTTCAATTTTAAAATAAGCTTTTCGGCACGTTTTCTTCCTGCCCGCAGAAAAAACCGGTTTTGCTCACAAAACAAGCAGACTGCTATAAAAGTTTTTAAGCGCATGCCTTACCCGGCAGGAAAAACCGTTTTGTCTTTTGACCGAAAAGCAGCTAAAATGAGAAAAAAACGAAAAATTGCACCATCGTTTGCCGGCCGTCGAACATAATTACGCCAGCGCCGATCCATTCACATCATGCGCGGCAAAAGGTTCCCGCGTAAAACACGCGGTTTTTCGTATGCGGATATAATCCTCACGGTGCCGACAATGTCTTAAGGGCATAAGAGGGACTGATAAGGCGATTATTACCAGCTTGCCGTAAACGGATCAAAATCCATAGTCAACTGACTTTTCTCCGCGTTTTCTTTAAGTTGATTTCGGATATACTCGGCTATCTTTTGGGTATTCTTTTCACCGGTATCGACACAATGCCCTTTACACCAAAACTCTCGGTTTCTATATCGAAATTTCGCATTTCCCCATCTTTCGTATATCATAAGACTGCTTTTACCTTTGAGATATCCCATTATTGAGCTTACCGAAAACTTAGGTGGTATCTCCCATAACATATGAATATGGTCCGGACAAACTTCGGTTTCAACAATTCCTGCTCCTTTTCGTCGGCATGTTCCCTAAGTATAGCTCCTATTTCCGCCCTAAAACGCCTTTCTGCAATATTTCGGGACGATGGTATTTTCGGGTTCCATATTGTGTGTTCATTAAGACTGCTGCCGGCCCGTATTTCTTACAATGGCAAAGGAATTTTTATATGCAAAGAGCAAAGCGGGAAAGGTGGGAAAAGCGGGAAAAAGAAGAAAAGGAAATGCAAAGAGCGAAATGGAAAAAAGCCGTAAGTTCTCCTCAACCATGCCCCCGGCGCAGGGTTTTCCCGCTACAAAAAAGCCGAAACCTTGGGTTTCGGCTTTGATAAAAAACATGGAAATCCCCGCTCTAAGTAACTTCCGTTACCGCGCGCAGGTTGCCGTCACGGTTGATTTGCACGACTCGCAGTTTATGATGCATTTCCTCAATCGTTTTCTTGCGATCCATGGTCGGATAAGTATGCAGAATACGATCGACAAAAGCCTCGTAAGCGGCGGTCGAACTTTCCGCGTGGATGGTGGCCAGACAGTTGTCGTGGCCGGATCCCATCAGTTCCCAAAGCGCGCCGGCGTTACTGGTGGAAATTTCGCCGCCGATGATCGCGTCGGGCGTAAAACGTACCACCAAGTCGATGATTTTGGCATAGTCGAACTGGTTTGTCTGTTCGGTACGCGACATCACGATATGGGTGCGGTTAGGATGCGGAACCAGCAGTTCGCGCGTATCTTCAATGGTGATGATCCGTTTATGAATATCCAAAATCTTCAGCAGGTTGTTCAAAAACGTCGTTTTACCGGTAGAAGTCGCACCGCTGACCAGAATATGATCGCCGCGCTTGATGCTGAGCAACAGCCGTTCATAAGGATCTTCCGGATCCTTGATCGTTTTCAGCGGATTGATCTGATGAAGCTTTTCCCCCTGCTTCAAACCGTAGTCGCCCAAGCCGAAAGCCACGTCGTCGCTGTGCACGCGGATGGTAAGCGCAATGCCGCCGGTCAGATCTTCTTCGTCATACATCACGTTTTTGCCGCAAATGGCAGAAAAACGGTGTTCGCCGGGAATGCTGGCATAAACCACCGGACTGCCGGCAACCGGATCAAACGGAATTTCATAGGTGTTGGCGACAATATAAAGCAAATCGGTCAGATATTCCTTCGTCAGCTTTTCATCCTTGTACATCACCCAGGGGTAGGCGCGTTTGCCGCGCAGGCGCAGCCAGACCTGGCCGGCGCGGTTGATTGCCACTTCTTCGATATTGTCCTGATTGTACCAGTATGAAAGCGGTCGCAGAACAGATTCCAATACTTCAAAGCTCATGTAACCTCCTTAAAACAACTGCGGTACGCCGCTGCTTGATGAAGACGAAGACGACGAAGAAGACGAACCGCCGCCCATACTCGGCGGAGGCGGAGGCGTTGCTCCGACCGTCGAAGCCGGCGCGCGGCCGGACTGTTTGGCGCTGCTGTCCTCCAGCAGAACCGGCTGAACTTCAGCTTTCTCAGATTCGTAAACGACCTGAGAGGAAGCCGAGCCGCCACCGCCGCCGGCCTGTTTGATCCGACGTTCGGCCGCCTGCGTGGCAATACGGTCCTGCGCTTCCTTATCGTCGATCAGCACGTCTTTCTTCTTCATGTTGGTCGAGGCGTCGGCATCACGCTCCAGCGTTCTCAGCCACAGGTCGACTTTCGGATAGACGATGATACGGGTACCGGCCGGAACATAAGTCAGCGCACGGATGTTGGTCTTGTCGGACAGGATCATTTCAAAAATCTGGTTCATCTGGTCAATGAAATTCTGACGCGCGTCATTGGCCGCCTGTTGACGGGACGTTTCCGAATCCATGGTGCTTTCTTCTTCATCGGTCGCCATCATATAGCTGGTTGCGCTGGTTAAAAGCGTGGTAATCAGCGGCATGCCGTATTTCTTGCCAAGCTGCTGGTCAACATAACCCAGCGCGCCGCCGCGTCCCTGCGCGTCGCCGGTTTCGCCCTGGAAGGTAAACAATACGCCGTCGGGACGGATCAACCGCTGCCAGACAATGGTAATGCGCGCGGATTCCGACGCGGTTTCGGTACCACCGCCGCCGGCAGTGCCGCCGAGTTCGCCCATCAGCCGGCTGCCGGCCGGAATGACGATGTTCCTGCCGTCTTCGGCATAGACATTGCGCTCAACAAACGCCGTAATCGGCACCGGATTCTGCGTATCGATGGAACGGGCAATAACAGCCGGAATCGGCTTGTCGGCCAAAATCATTTCGCTCATGTCCACCCGCCAGGAAGAAATAACCTTGTCAATACCCTGTTCCTGCCAATCTTTCTGGTAACCGTCAAACGCCTCCTTGCGGATGCTGGAACTGATTTTGCCGACGTACATTCCCTGCCGGCGCTCGTTTTGCGCCGTCTGCAAAGCCGCCGCCCGCTGCGGATCATAACGCTCGCCCGGACCAAAACCGCCGCCGGGACCGAGGTTGCCGCCGCCGGTACCGGTGCCGTACGCGCCGCCCTGGCCGAAAGTTCCGGCCGGAACGAACATTTCGCCGGTATCGGCTTTTTTGGCCGCTTCTTCAATACCGATCAGCGAACCTTCGCCGTCCACGATCAAGCCGTCCGGCAACAATTTGCCGATAACCGTTCCCTTTTTGTCAACGACATTGCCGTCTTCCAGAATATCGCCCAGATATTCGCCGTCCGGCGTCAACGCAATGTTCAGTGAACGTTTGAACTGACCGACGTCGGCAACCTCTCGCGCGCCGACTTCCGGCAACTCCGCCGGCTGAGCGGGCTGCGGCTTCTCATACCAGTTCAATTTGGTATTGCCGATTACCGAACCGTCCAGACTGATGGCCGAACCGTCTTTGTTCAGCTGACCGATGACATTGCCGCGGGCGTCAACGATTTCCCCGCCTTCAACCGCTTCACCGAGAACGTTGCCGTTAAAATCAAGCACTTTTCCTTTGGCGTCGACATAACCGATAACTTTGTTGTTTTTGTCATAAACCAGTTTGCGCTTTTCTCCGGCCATGCCGATTACATTGCCTTCGCCGTCAACGACGGAACCGTCGGCCTGCAATTTGCCGATAACTTTTCCGTCCTTGTCAAGTACGTTACCGTTGGCGTCAATATGCCCCAGAACCCTGCCGTCGGCAGCAACGGCAAGCTGCTGCTCGTCGGCGCTGACGCGGCCGATCACCCTGCCCTTGGCGTCCACCGCCTGCAACCGGGGCGAAACATAACCGATAATGTTGCCGTCCTTGTCATAAATGGGCTGTCTTTTCACCGCTTCGTAAAACTGCAGCGGCCGGGCGCGGGCAATCACTTCGCCGGCGGCGGAAATGATGTCGCCAGAGGAACCCAGAGTGCCGACCAGCTCGTTTTCCGCATTCAGAACCCGGCCGTCGAGCCTCAGTTCACCGAGAATGGCGTTTAAATTGTCACGGATGTGGAAATCACGGTTGCCGCGGCCGATCGCTTTGCCTTCCTTGTTGACCAGAAAACCTCTGGTCAGGGCGCCAAGGTTCTGATTGCCCAGCGACAGCACCTGTCCGTCGGCGGTAATATAGCCGCTGACCAGATCATTGTTGTCGTAAATATACATGTCGTAAAGAGCATATCCCGCCTTTTCGCCGCCGATGACGACATTGCCGTCGAAATCGACCATGCCGCTCTTTTCGCCGCGGCCGTTGATCACTTCCGCCTTGTCGTTGACGGTACCGATCAACTTGTTGTCATTGCCGAAAGCAAAACGGTATTTGAACAAAATTCCGGTCGGCAGCCCGGTTTTGGAGCTGACCGAATCGTCCGGACGAATATAGCCGATGACGCTGTTTTGCGCATTAATTACGGTACCGTCGAGCGTTGACCGGCCGGTAATCACATTGTTGAAATTCATCACCGGCGCCACTTCCACCCGTTTGCCCGTCAATGCGCCTTTGCCGTCCAAAAGCTGACCGCGGCGATTGATGCAGCCGAGATTCTGGTTGGCGTAATTCAGCACCTTGCCGTTGGCGGCAACGGTGCCTACCGTATTGCCGTTAAAGTCAATTACCGCACCCGGTGTTACCGCATGACCGATAATCGTATTGTTGACGGAAAACACCTGTCCGTTGGGCAAAAGACGTCCCATGTTGACTTCGCGATAGTTGCGGACTTCGCCCTGCGCCGCCGTCACTCCGACAAACTCGCACCGCTCATCAATCACCGGCATATAAGAAACGGCGCCGCCGACAACAATGCCGCCGTTGTCAAAAACAACATCGCCCGCACCGGCTTTGCCGACGACGGAAGCGCCCGTGTCGCGAACCGTTCCGCTGCTGTCGACATAACCGATAAAACGTCCCTGAAAACCAAGCGCCAGGCTGCGGGCACGTGCTTTGCCGACAACCGGCATCATGGCGTTCGGGTTATTCAGGTCGGAAACGACTTCGTCATCGGGCAAAATTTTGCCGACGGTCTTTAACGACTTGTCGAGCAGCATGTTGCCGTCCGCCAGAATGCCCAAACTGTTGCCCCGGTCGTCAACGGCATAACCGACGTCGATGTTTTTGCCAAGAATCAGGTTTTTTTCATCCACGCCGTAGCCGTATTGCGTCAGCCGGCCGCCGATTACCGCGTTGTTATTGACCATTTCTCCGTTCGGATGCACAAAGGCGACCGTCCTGCCGCTCAAATTATAGATTCCGCCCAGCGGCAGCAGATTGCCGTCGATGCCGCCGTCCGCATTATAAACATAACCGAACGGCGACAGAAATTTCTTTTCTTCTCCGTTGACATAGGCGGACCCGATACCGTTGACACCCAGCGCCCGGTTTAAGGAATCGACGACCAGGCGGGTTTCAAAAGTCATGCCGATGCCGCGGCCGTTATAGTCGGAAGCGCGGCTGC
>OGUO01001904.1_pt1 | contig 13265 bp, 10 predicted proteins | sample 1553641 | NCBI WGS metagenome assembly OGUO01 (sample SAMEA2579980, study PRJEB22360) | human gut metagenome | biome: human gut; feature: human-associated habitat; material: faeces | place: Denmark | collected 2008/2010 | reverse complement strand
ACAGGCTGTCTATGTACCTGCCGATGACCTGACTGACCCGGCTCCTGCAACTACATTTGCTCATCTGGATGCAACAACCGTTCTTTCCAGAAAGATCGTAGAGCAGGGTATTTATCCGGCCGTTGACCCGTTGGAATCTACTTCCCGTATCCTGGAGCCGGATGTTGTAGGTGAAGAACATTATGAAGTAGCACGTAAAGTACAGGAAATCCTTCAGAAATATAAAGAACTTCAGGACATCATTGCTATTCTTGGTATGGAAGAGCTTTCTGAAGAGGATAAGAGCACTGTATTCCGTGCAAGAAAGATCCAGAAGTTCCTTTCTCAGCCGTTCCATGTAGCTGAGAACTTCACAGGTATCAAGGGTAAATATGTTCCTCTGAAAGAAACCATCCGTGGATTCAAGGCAATCGTTGATGGTGAGATGGATCAGTATCCGGAAAATGCTTTCTTCAATGTTGGTACAATTGAGGATGTCATCGAGAAAGCAAAGACTGAGATGGGTCAGGAATAAGGAGCGGATTTTATGGCAGATACATTTGGTCTTGAGATTTATGCCAGTAATAAGCTGGCGTTTGCAGGACGTGCCAAAACCCTGACAATCCCGGCTGTTGACGGTGAGCAGGCCTTTCTGGCACAGCATGAGAATATTGTTGCTGCTATCATTCCGGGAGAAATGCGTTTCGAGGAAGCTGATGGCACAAAGCATGTTCTGGCTGTGAGCAGTGGGTTTGTGGAGATGATCAATAACCGTGTGAAGCTGTTCTGTCTGACGGCAGAGAGTCCTGAGGAGATTGATATCCGCAGGGCGCAGGAAGCGAAAGAGAGAGCAGAAGAGCAGATGAGACAGAAGCAGAGTATTCAGGAGTATCATATGAATCAGCTGGCTCTGTCCAGAGCTATGGCACGACTTAGGGTTACGAGTCATAAAGAAATTTAAAGAAACAAAATATATCAATAAAAAGCATCTTTGGATGGTCTGATGAAGGCTTTCCGTAGATGCTTTTATTGCTTTGTACCATGTTCTGACTTGTTTCTTAGCTGGTGAAAATTATTTTTGCAGAGTCCATTTTCTGTTTGAATTATTTCCAATTGGAGATACATCAGGTATTTCTTTTAAAATAGCCCGGGTTCGCGGAAGACTTAATCCAATATATTCAGCAATATCACTGGTTTTTGAGATATTGTTTTTAGATAAATACTCTCTGATTTTTTCTATATTTTCCAAAGTTTTTTGGTTTTGTTTTTTATGACAGGATTTATTCGCTTGTTTTTTATCGCTTGTTTTTATCGCTTGTTTTTTATCGCTTGTTTTTATCGCTTGTTTTTTATCGAAGCTAAGAATCAGAAGAGTTCTGTCTGGATCAAATTGTTCTTCTATAACTGGTTCAACCCAGCCTTGATCCTCCCATGTGTTAAAAATGTTGGGTACTCCGCTGCCGGCACGCTCGCCGATATTGATCAGATTAAACATTTTCATGAGTACTTTGTTGCGAGGATCAGAAATTCCCCCTTTTTTCATTTGTTGTTTTCCTGTTCTGGAATATCCTGGATTTTCAAATACTATTCTGTCAGCTTCTTTTCGGACTACAATGCCTCGAACACCATAAAAGTCTGCATTTATCAAACAGTTTGCGAGGGCTTCCCTCAATGCTTCATGTACGGGAGTATCATCAATACGGTTTCCATCGATTGTTTTAAAAGGTACCTTGATATCTTTAACAAGTTTATTATATACTCGGAAGTAAAAATCACATATATTACCGGACCATTCACCGGAACTTGACTGTAAGCGATCGGTCCAGCGTATAGTTGGATCCAGAATTTCACGATAATCTAAAAAATATTCAGGGAAATGTCGTACAATGTTATATTCATCTCCAAACATTAGCATTCCTGCAGCTGTTGGATGAAGGCATTTATCAATATTGGAAATGGCAGCAGCTCCTATGCTGCGTAAATATTCAGAATCATTTAAACGGCCAAATGGATGTGCAGGTTTAAGGGCTCGATGTCTGTTGCGATATCCCTGAATGGTTTCATAATTTAGGTCGCTTATTGGAACATCATCCAGTACATCCATATCCATAGTGTTATCTGTCTGGTCGCGGAGCATGGCTTTCACCTGAAGTTTGGTACAATGATAGTCTCCTTCGTGATTTCTTCGAAATGTTCCGCCAAATATATCATCATTAATATACACAGGTTTTTGTTCTCTGTTTGCCATAGGAACATAAATCACGATGATAGTATCTTCATCCTTCTCATATATCTCTACATCCTGATCAGATAGAAGATTTACGTTGACCTTTTTTCGATTATTGATTGTATCCCAGAAATGTTTTAACAGCTTGTCCCTGTCTGTACTTTTTAAACCTGTAGTTCTCCAGGTTCCATCTTTGTTTTCGGCAACTCCCAGAATAATTACGCCGCCATAACAATTTGCAAAAGCAGAGTAAGTCTCCCATAAAGAAGAAGGAAGGCCGCCATTTGCTTTTTTTACTTCGCGCCGGTTATCTTCTTTATATAAGTTGAACTTTGTAATATCAAAAAAATGTACCATTGTTATTACCTCTTTTTGAAACCAATAATTTGTCTTTATTATACCGTACAGAACTGAAAAATGGCAATGGCTATAATTAAAGAATATTTGTCGAAATTGCCACAGGTATAGAGTGCTTCACATTAATTCTGGAAACAGATATTCTGTTTTGCGAGTACAGGATATCGGATTAGGACTGTTGTATCCAGATTTTCACGATGCATATCGATAGCATTGATCTGATGATTTTCATAGGTGGTATAATAATAAATTCCCTTTGTTGTGTTGCAACAGGAAGTGTAGAGAGTGATCTCATATTTGCCTTTTGCTACTTCGCAGCAGCCACGCTGCTGATCTACGGAGCCGAGGATGTGGAAGAACTGGCTGACGCTTTCGAGTTCGGAGTCGCCGGATCTGGAGTTCATTTTTGTGAAGGCAACTTTGGCAAAGCGGGAGGCGGAGGATAGGTCTCCCGGGAGGCCGAGGGCGCCCATACCGCGGCTGTAGGATTGGAGTTCTAATCCTGGAGCGAAGGTGTTCTCTGGTTGGCGAGGGGAGAGAGACTGGTAGTTGTTAAGCTGGAACATCTGCTGTGGGAAGGGTGGGTTATTGGTTAGTACCCCTACAGGATTTTCGTAGATATGGAGGCCGTCCTGCATGGATTCGATGACGAGGCAGCCGGAAGCATCTGCGAGGATCCAGTGGAGCTGAGCACATGGGAAGTTCTCACTGAACTGTGTGTTGGTGAGATTCATAGTTGAGAGTCTCTGGCGGGCTTCTTTTAAGGTGGCATACTGGCTGAGAATCCATGGGATGAATTCGAACTGGGCTACGTTTTCTTTGTCCGATACTGGTTCTGCATAGACTGCATTTCCTACGAAATTCAGACCTGCCATGCCGAGACCTTTTTCATTAATGGCATCATAGTAGAGTGGATAGTCTCCGGCCACATGAGCCATTCCGATGATGGCATAGTGAGAGTCAGGGGCTTTATCAGAATGACGGAAATGGAATGGGTAGTTTCGTGGTGTGATGGTGATTTCATCACCGTAGGAAAATTCATAATCAAGGGTTCTGCCGAAATAGAAATCTTTTGTTTTATAAGTTGCTGCTGTGCACATATTTTCTTACCTCCTGGTGCCAAAATAGATATACTTGTAGAACGTGTATATTTTGAAGAATATTACCACAATCTTTTGTTTTTATGCAATATACAGATTTTGTTTTTTGCACAGATAAAAATTGGATTATATTGCTGGTAAGAAAAAGAATCATGATGTATACTGGTATCAGATAATTATTCAGCAGTCCGTTATCCCGCGAGGTACTGAAAGAGTTTCAATTTCGGAAAATAAGCAAATCATAAGATTAAAAGCAAGGAGGATCAGGAATGAAGTTCACAGAAGGTTACTGGGAGAAAAATGAACGCGCAAACGCATCCTATGCGATGCAGGCTTTTACAGCGGAGGCAATTCCGGGAGGAATGAGAATTGTTTCTCCATTCCGCCAGATCACAGACAGAGGCGGTGCTCTGGATGTCGGAACTATCACTACAGAATTTACTTCTGTACGTAAAGATATCATAAGTGTAAGAAGTTATCATTATGAAGGTTATGTAAAAGGTGAGCCAAGGTATGAGCTGAATGAGGATCCACAGGAAACAGAGGTTGAGATTACAGAAGATGAAGCTGTGATGAAAGCCGGAAGAATGACAGTAAGAGTGGACTTGAAAGACTTTAAGATTACATATGAAGCAGACGGAAAAGTTCTCACAAACATCGGATTCCGCAATCTTGGCTATATGCAATATGACAGAGCTACGCTGACAAAATTCCCGGAACCGAACTATATGGCAGCACAGTATCAGCCATATATGGTGACAGAGCTTTCTCTTGCACCTGGAGAATGTGTATATGGTCTGGGTGAGAGATTTACAGCGTTTGTAAAGAACGGTCAGGTTGTTGATATCTGGAATGAAGATGGCGGTACAGCTTCTCAGATTTCTTATAAAAATATTCCGTTCTATGTAACAAGCAAACATTATGGCGTATTCGTAGACCACAGTGATCATGTTTCCTTCGAAGTTGCAAGTGAAAAGGTTGAGAATGTGGGATTCTCTGTGAAAGGTGAAGAGATCAGATATCATATTATTTACGGAGATGACATTAAGGGTGTGATCGAGAACTACACAGATCTTACAGGAAAACCGGCATTGCCGCCTGCATGGTCCTTTGGATTATGGCTTTCCACATCCTTTACAACAAACTATGATGAAGAGACGACCAATTCCTTTATCCAGGGAATGGCAGACAGAGATATTCCATTGAGTGTATTCCATTTTGACTGCTTCTGGATGAAAGAGTTCCACTGGTGTGATTTTGAATGGGATTCCAGAATCTTCCCGGATGTACCGGGAATGCTGAAACGTTATAAGGATAAAGGACTTAAGATCTGTGTATGGATCAATCCATATATTGCACAGGGAACTAACTTCTTTAAAGAGGGTCTGAAGAACGGATACCTGGTACAGCGTGCAGACGGAAGAGGAATCAAGCAAATCGACAACTGGCAGCCTGGCATGGGCCTGGTTGACTTTACAAATCCGGATGCAGTGAAGTGGTATCAGAATAAGCTGAAAACTTTGCTTGATATGGGTGTTGACTGTTTCAAGACAGACTTTGGCGAGAGAATTCCGGTCGATGTGAAATATTATGACGGTTCAGATCCGGTTTCTATGCATAATTATTATACATACCTTTACAACAAGGCAGTATTTGATCTGCTGAAGGAAGTAAAGGGTGAAGGTGAAGCAATCCTTTTTGCGAGAAGTGCTACAGCAGGCGGACAGCAGTTCCCGGTTCACTGGGGCGGTGACTGTTCTGCAACCTATGCTTCCATGGCTGAGAGCTTAAGAGGTGGTCTGTCCTTTACTTTATCAGGATTCTCTTTCTGGAGTCATGATATGGGCGGATTTGAAATGACAGCAGCACCGGATGTATACAAACGCTGGCTGCAGTTTGGTCTTCTTTCCACACACAGCCGTCTCCATGGTTCCAAGAGTTATCGTGTACCGTGGTTGTTTGATGAAGAAGCAGTAGATGTCTGCCGTAAGTTTACAAAGCTGAAATTAAGATTACTCCCATACCTGTATTCTATGGCCGTAAAATCACACAAGACAGGTATTCCGTCCATGCGTGCAATGATCATGGAATTTAACGATGATCCTGCAACCAAATATCTGGATATGCAGTATATGTTAGGTGACAGTATTCTGGTTGCACCAATCTTCAACAAAGAAGGTCATGCAGAATATTATCTGCCGGCAGGAAAATGGACTCATCTTTTAAGCGGAGAAGTCAAAGAAGGCGGAAGATGGTATGAAGAAGATTATGATTTTTCTTCACTGCCTGTATTTGTAAGAGAGAATACTCTGCTTCCGATTGGTGCTGTAGATACTACCGTTGATTATGAACTGGAGAAAGATGTACAGATTCAGGTTTATGAAGTAAATGAAACTGCATCCTGTGAGGTAGTGACGCGTAAAGGAGAGACAGCTTTTACAGTAAAAGCTGTAAGACAGGGAAATAAACTCACTCTGGAAGCTTCAGCAGAAAATGGAGGTATGACCTATCTGCTGAGAAATATTCATGAAATAGCCGATGTTACTGGTGGAAGCATAGTGAAAGATACAGAAAATGGTATTATCATTGTACCGGAAGGATGCAGACAGGAAATCGAACTCTAATTGACAGGTGCATGATATTCTTTCTGTGAAGTGCATTATAGCCGGGTTTATGTTACTGTTCAATTTGTTCTCAGTAATACACTTCGCATAGTATATTTCGGGATAGCAGCGTGTGGACAGGTAACAAGTTTATAAATATTTTAGAAATTCGACAAAAAATAGGACTGGACAAATGGATTGTCCGGTCCTATAATAATACTCACCAGAGTTCTTCTGGTGATTCAATCCCGTCAGTTCGGCGGTTAATTCCACTTTTATTTTTTTAAAATACCAAAGAAGAGACTGACTGTTTCCTATTGTATGAACAGTATCGAAACAGTTGCGAAAAATATAAGACTGGAGGTGATGCAATATGCATTTTTTCACCTTTTTCCTGTAGCGGTTGCCGGGACTGCCATGATCATGGATATCCGTACAGCAAAAGTTGATAACGGATGGATTATTTTTTCCATGTCTGTGGGACTGTTTGTCTGTATATGGCAAAAGAATATTACGGGAATTGGATTTTTTATAATGGGAAGCGTAATGCCGTTATTTCTTATGATCCTCTTTGCTTTTGGGATGATAGGTGCCGGAGATATTAAATTATTCTGCGCACTGGGAGGGATAATGGGCTGTGAATCTATCATAAAATGCATCTTTATTTCTTTTCTGACAGGTGCAGGCATTTCGGCCGCACTTCTGATCTTTAACCACAATTTCTGTGAACGTATCCTTTATTTTATTGAATATGTGAAATGTACAGTCAGTACGGGAAAGATTAGTTCCTATCGGAGAAAAAATATTGCTGCTCCTGAAAATTTCCATTTTACGATTCCTGTTTTTATAAGTGTGTTGTTATATGCAGGAGGTATCTATTGAAAAGAAATATTTTTGCAGTATGCGATCTGGAAGTGGATTATGCGCTGAACTTTATGGACTATATGAACCGGAAGAAGAATATTCCCTTTGAGATACAGGCATTTACATCTGTAGAGAACCTGATCGCCTATGGGAAACAAACACATATAGAGTTGCTGTTGATCTCCGGGCGGGCTATGTGCCGGGAAGTCCGGGATCTGGATATCGGGAAGATCATCATTTTGTCGGAAGGGGTACACCCTCCGGAACTTGACCAGTATCCAAGTGTGTATAAATATCAGTCTTCTTCTGATGTTCTCCGGGAAGTGATGGCATGTTATGGCGCCGAAAAAAAGACAGTGGCAGATCAGATTGCTGTATTAAAAAAGACAACAGAAATTATTGGAATATTTTCACCTCTGGGACGTTGTCTGAAAACCTCTTTTGCATTGACACTTGGACAGATACTTGCCAAAGAACGAGCCGTTCTTTATCTGAATATGGAAGAATATTCCGGATTTGAAGAACTGATGCATCAAAAATTTTCCTGTACACTCAGCGACCTGCTTTATTATGTAAGACAGAAAAGTCCAGGCATCATTCTGAAGCTGAACAGTATGATTCAAAATGTAGGAAAACTCGATTTTGTCCCACCGGTACAGCTGCCGGAGGACATCAGAGAAACCGCCTGGAAGGACTGGGAATATCTTTTTCAGGAACTGCTTCTTCATGGCAGCTATGATGTGATCGTAGTGGATATGGGGAATGGAACAGAAGAACTCTTTCAATTGCTGGAGTTATGTAAGTTTATTTATATGCCTGTATGTACAGATCTCATTTCCCAAAGTAAACTTCAGCAGTTTGAAAATCTTCTTGATACGAGAGGATATTCCCATCTGCTTGAAAAGACTGTAAAAATGAGTCTTCCCTTCTGTGAGACATCAGGAAATGCAGATTATCCGGAATCCCTGATATGGAGTCCGCTTGGAAACTATGTGAGAGAACTTCTTGGAAAGGAGACTTCACATGAACAGTGACTGCTTCAGAGTACTCCGACAGCGTCTGATGGAAAAGCTGGATCTGGCGAGAGAGTTATCAGATGAAGAGATTCTGGAAGAGATTGATGATCTGCTCCTGAATGGAACACAGGAAGAGGCACTTTCACTCAGAGAAAAAATAGCACTTCGGCAGGAACTCTTTTATTCTGTACGAAAACTGGATGTTTTGCAGGAGCTTATTGACGATAATACTGTGACAGAGATCATGGTGAATGGACCGGATCATATTTTTGTTGAGCGTGCCGGGAAACTAAGAAAATGGGAAAAAGGATTTACTTCCAGAGAAAAACTGGAAGATGTTATACAGCAGATTGTAGGAAGATGCAACCGGGTTATTAATGAATCCATGCCTATCTGCGATGCACGTCTGGAGAATGGTGCCAGAGTAAATGCAGTGATTCGTCCGGTTGCCCTGGAAGGACCGATTCTTACAATACGAAGGTTTCCGGATACACCGATCACAATGGAGAAGCTGATCGCTTTTGGCAGTCTTCCGCCGGAATGTGCACAGTTTCTGGCAACACTTGTAAAAGCAAGATATTCGATGGTTATCGGCGGAGGAACCGGCAGTGGGAAAACTACATTTCTGGGAGCATTGTCCAATTACATTCCAAAAGATGAGAGACTGATCACGATTGAGGATAATGCAGAACTTAAAATCCAGGGAGTGCAGAACCTGGTTCGTCTGGAAGCCAAGATGGCAAACGTGGACGGAGGTACTTCGATCACAATACGCGACCTGATAAAAACAGCACTTCGAATGCGTCCTGACAGAATTGTAGTAGGAGAAGTCCGCGGAGGTGAGACGGTTGATATGCTTCAGGCACTAAACACCGGGCATGAAGGAAGCTTAAGTACGGCACATGCAAATTCGGCAGAAGATATGCTTTCACGTCTGGAAACAATGACTCTGATGGGAGTAGATCTTCCGCTGGAAGCAATTCGAAGACAGATCGCCTCCGGAGTGGATATTCTGGTTCATCTTGGACGTATGAGAGATAAGAGTCGTAAAGTACTGGAGATAACAGAGGTTTGTGGATTCGAAAATCATGAAATAAAGACCAGGACACTTTACAGATGGCAGGAGGGAAAGGGGCTTGTACAGACAGCACAACTTCTGAACAGAGAAAAACTGGTCCGGGCAGGAGTGGAATTATGAAGCAGGATTACAGAGAATATCATTTTACCGGAAAGGAGATCGTGAAATATCTGATACAGAGCATTCTGCTCTGTGGAGCACTGGATTATCTTTTTTATCAAAATAAATGGCTGATGATACTGGCAATACCGGTGTCTGTCATATTTTTAAAGGTACGGAAGAAGCAGCTTATCCGGGAACGGAGGAAAAATCTGAATTATCAGTTTAAGGATGCACTGAATGCGTTGAGTGTGGCAGTACAGGCGGGTTATTCCGTAGAAAATGCAGTCTCAGCGTGTGCCAGAGATCTGGAGCGCATGTATCCGAAGGATGCAGATATAGTAAAAGAATTCCGATATATGGAAAGCCAGCTTAAGGTCAGTGTTCCGGTAGAAGAACTGTTTCGCAGTCTTGGTGAGCGCTGTGGAATTGAAGATATGGAGAATTTTGCGACAGTCTTTTACACAGCGAAGCGGACCGGAGGTGATATGTCAAAAATCATCCAGACATCTGCGAGAATGCTGGGGGATAAGATTGATGTCAAGAAAGAGATCGAGACGACTCTGGCAGCAAAAAAAGCAGAACAGATGGTTATGAGTCTGATGCCGGTGGGAATCATTATTTATTTGAAACTGACCTCTCCGGGATTTCTGGGAGTGCTGTATGGAAATCCCTTTGGTATTTGTGCTATGACGATATGTCTTGGGATATACAGCTTTTCTTACTGGCTCGGAAGAAGAATTGTAGATATAGAGGTGTGATATGTGGGTACATGTTGTAATATTTATGGCCACTGCCGGAATCGGTATCGCCTGGAAAGCAGGATGGCTCCGCCTGGATGGATTTGCAGACAGGGAAAGTATCCGGTTATTTCTGATCGTGGCAGTCTGTGGAAACTGTCTTGGAATGGCTCTGACGATGACCAGCGGTGTAAGAGAAATTTATACAGATGGGTATCGCCTTGAAAAAGAAACGACCGGTGCATATACAGAAGAATTTGAGGTTTCTGTAGACGGACAGGATGCAGAAAAGATTGATGTGCAGATCCCGGAGAAAGAAAGTGAAGAAGGACAGGTAGCAGAAAAGACAGAGAAAGAAGAGAGTCCGGAAGAATCCAGAAAGAAAGAACTAAGAGAAGCGATTGAGAAGTACAATGAAATCAAAAAGGATCCTGATTATTATTACCTTCCAAAAGACTGGAAGGGACAGAAACTGGAATGGCAGAAACCGGGTGATACCACAGGAACACTGATCGCAGCCTTAAGTTTGTTTGCAGCTTTTGTACTTATGCTCAAAAAAACGAGAGAAGAGCAGGAGGCATCAGCGAAGCGTGCGGAGCAGCTTCTGATGGATTATCCGCCTCTGATTCTGAAATTTACACTTCTTATCCAGGCAGGTATGACGGCAAGGCGGGCATTTCAGAAGATGGCATCGGATTATATGAGGTCAAAACCGGTAAAAGGACATTTTGCATATGAAATGATAGTACTGGCCTGTCGGGAGATGGACAGTGGCGTGGCAGAACTGGAGGCTTATCGTCGTTTTGGCGAACGGTGCGGTCAGATGAAATATAAGACTTTTTCAACGATCCTGATCCAGAATCTTCAAAAAGGAAGCAGACATATGGCAGATCTTCTGGAGCAGGAGGCAATGGAAGCGTGGGATGAACGAAAAAGAAAGGCAAGGGTTCTGGGAGAAGCGGCAGCTACGAAACTTTTGATACCAATGATCATGATGCTTATCGTAGTTATGGCGATCATTATGATTCCGGCATTTCTTTCATTTTATGGACAGTAAGTAACTATTCAGAAGGTGCTATAAAAACCTATGGAAATATCCAAAAATAGCAGTTATTGACAGGAAACAGTATCGGGAGGTATGTACATGAGAGATTTTGTGGATACAGTTAAAGCGTTTGCAAGAGAAGAAGAGGCAGTCGGTGTTGTTGAAATCATTCTGATCCTGGTGGTACTGATCAGCCTGGTAATTATTTTTAAGGATCAGCTCACGAGTCTGGTAGAGTCCATTTTAAGTAAGATTACAAAACAGAGTAATTCCATCTGATCCGGGGAAGTGCCTATGGAGAAAAAAGGCAGCATTACGGTTTTTCTGGCTCTGGTACTCAGTATTCTATTGTCGCTTGTCAGTGCCAGCCTTCAGTCAGTGCAGGCAGCAGCGACAAGAACTCAGATTCTGAATGGGATGGATATAGGACTGTACTCTTTGTTCGGGCAGTATGACCGTTCTCTTCTTCGGGATTATGATCTGTTCTTTCTGGATGGAACTCAGGGAGGAACGGAATTAAACCTGGCGGCTGTTTATGACAATCTGGAATCCTATATAAAACCTGTATTGAAGCAGAATGGTCGGAAGCTTCGGATCAAACAGGGAGGATTTACGGGGTACAGACTGGCAACGGATCAGAATGGAGAAGTTTTTTATCATCAGGCGGTGTCCTATATGAAGGATACATTGGGAAGCCAGGGTGTACAGGTACTTCTGAAACGCATGAAAGAAAAAGAAGAAAAAACAAAGAAGGCAGAAGAAGACGGAAAATCAACAGAAAATGGTGAAACGCTGAAAAATTATGATTCGGAAATGAATAATGCCTTTAATAAGAGTAAGGAAGCAGAAGAGAATGCAAAAACGGAAGAAACCAAAAAAGATGACGGAAATAATGGAGCAGATTTTGAAAGTGGAGATGCAGAAGATGAATTTTCAGACGGAGAATCCAATAATGCGAAGAATCCGATTCCGGCCATAAAGAAAATTCGAACCATGAGTATTCTGGACCTGGTTGTGCCACCGGCAAAAGGAATATCGGATGTACAGATTTCGACAGAAGATTTTGTATCAAAGAGAAACATCCAGAAGGGAATGTCCATGCCGGGAGAAGCGACAGAAGATTCTTCACAGTCTTCGCAGCTTCTGTTTCAGAAATATCTGACAGACAGACTGGGAAATTACCAGAAACCGGCATCATCAGGACTTCAGTATCAGCAGGAGTATATTCTTGGCGCGGGTGACAATGACAGAGCAAATCTCCGTATTGTGGCGAATCGCCTGATTATGATCAGGGAAGGGATCAATGCGGCATATCTGATGTCAGATCCTGCAAAACGAGCACAGATGCATGCCCTGGCACTTGGAATAGCATCCGCCTTTCTTGTTCCGCCGGCAGCATTTATTATTGAAGGAGCACTTCTTTTATGCTGGGCTTTTGCAGAGAGTGTTCTGGATGTCAGAGAACTGTTTCATGGCGGTAAAGTGCCGATTGTAAAGAGTGCGGCAACCTGGCAGGTATCATTGGAAAGTATTCCTCATCTTCTTGAAAATCTGGACAGTCAGAGAAAAACCAATGAGAATGGCATGTCCTATGAAGATTATCTTCAGGTGCTTCTTATGACAAAATCAAAAAAAGAAAAACTGGAACGGGGAATGGATATGATCGGAGTCAGCATCGAGTCCGAACTGTTGAACGATGGTAATATGAGCATCTATCTCGACTTTCCTTATCCCGACGGACGCTATTTCAAACATTATATAGGACGCTACGACACGATCTCTGGCCATACTTCCACCTTCGAGAAGTTGGCTCCGAACTCGGTCCGTATCGCCCGTACGATGGATGACACGCACTACTACGCCACCCTTGACTGGACCGGCCCTGCCACTTTCAGCCGTGAATCTGAAAAGGCGCATACCTTCCTCCTCCAGCCCCGGCATACTTCCACCTTTTCCTTTACTTGCTGCTTCTCTCCTGAACCGGTCGCCGATGTGACTGAGCCGGTTGCCTCTATCGAACGGAAGAGTGCTGCCAGTTGGGAGAAATACTGGCGTTCGGGAGCTGCCGTCGACCTCTCCGGAAGCAAAGATCCCCGCTGGCTGGAACTGGAGCGGCGTATTGTCCTCTCGCAGTACTTGATGCGTGCAAATGAAAGC
>OGUO01001903.1_pt1 | contig 13271 bp, 16 predicted proteins | sample 1553641 | NCBI WGS metagenome assembly OGUO01 (sample SAMEA2579980, study PRJEB22360) | human gut metagenome | biome: human gut; feature: human-associated habitat; material: faeces | place: Denmark | collected 2008/2010 | reverse complement strand
TGATTAAATCTTCCGTCTTGAAGGTCGTGTAACCCTCGTAATAATAGCTGTGGTCGATGCCCTTCATATAGACCTCTCGGCTATCCACATCATCGGTGAGTGCGTTTTTCAGAAGGTGTTTGATTTCAATATCTTTTATCGGGCTGCGCTCCATAGCAAGAAGATAATCTTCTTTATCAATCTTGCTCCAATCAACGACTTTGTGAAGCTCGGTTTTGAAAATGAGGTCGAGCCAAATGCGGGCGCTGCGCCCGTTTCCTTCTCTGAAAGGGTGGGCAATATTCATTTCCACATACTTCTCGACGATTTCATCAAAAGTGGACTGCAGCATTTTATCAATGTTGGCAAGTGTCGCCTGCAAGTACATCAGCGGAGCAAAACGGAAGTTGCCTTTTGAAATATTCACAGTTCTGAGTTCTCCGGCAAAATCGAAGATTTCATCAAAGAGATACTTATGAATTGCTTTCAGCGCAGAGAATTTTCCTGCTTCTAATTTATCGAACACTCCGTTTTCAAAAAGCACAAGCGCTTTTTCTTGCTGATGCGTTCTTCTTCACGGGCAAGGTCGGCGGAGCTTGTCAGCCCCAATTTATTCTCCGGTGCCATAATGCACCTCCAAAATAATTACTTATCCGCCGCCACGCCGGACTTCATCCAAGCGTCTACTTCACTGACCTTGAATTTCCAAAGGCGGCCTATTTTCGCAGCGGGCATATTTCTTTTCTCTATCCAAGCGAGCACCGTATCACGGCTGACGCCGAGGTATTCGCAAATCTCTTTCATTGAGTACCAGCGTTCGATGGTCGGTTCCATTAAAATGTCCTCACTTTCAGGCGGTTTCCGATAGCTATAATTATACAATTTAAGTATATCACGGCGATGCCGATTTATCAAGGATTATTACGGATTTACGAGGAAAGCAGAGGATAATCTCATGCTTTCAAGAATGAACTTCTTGCTTTTTTATCACAGGGCCTTATCAGATGGGGGGAATATTCGCCGAAAATTCGCTCCATTCACTCTAAGCGGGTGAATGGAGCGAATTTGGCTTGCAAACCGAATTGTAAAATGGTCAAATCTGCAAATTTGTTTTTCGCATATTGGGCTTTTCCTTCGGGTTGCGCTATCATGTGGATGATGATAGAAACCCACACGGCGGGCGTGAAAGGAGGAAGAATATGTACAACAGATTTGCAGAAAAGCGCAGGCGGTATCTGCGCGAGTACAGAGACGGCATTTACACGGGAATGCTGCTGACCGGCAAGCTGGACGAGCATCTCAAGGAAATCGGCGACACGGCGCAGGAGATGTTTGATCGGCTGGTTGCGCAGATGAAGGAAGCCGAAGGCGTGACTGAGCGGCTGAAGGCCGAAAATCAAATGGAATGGGTGGGACGGATGAACAGCATCCGCAGCCGTGCGGAGGAAGTTGTCCTTTCTGAGCTGGTTTATTGCTGAGGTGTGGTGATGTTCAAGTATAGAAGAAATCGAGTGTTAGCACTCTGCGCCGGCGAGCGACGGCTGCTGACAATGGCCCTGTTGTCCTTTCGGAACAAGCTGGTAGCAAGCGGCAAGCCCGCCGAGGATATCAATGAGCTGCTGATCCGGCTGCTACGGTAAAAACTGAATACGAGAAATGAGCGTCTGCTTCTGAAAAGAGGCAGGCGCTTATTTTTGTGGCATCAATTTTGCTGCCACACCGCTGAAATCCGGAATGGACATGGCATCACTTTTGATGCCATAGACGAAAAAATGGCTCCATTTCGGAGCCACGAGCAGTCCTGCGCAGGAAAATGGCTCCAATTTGGAGCCAAAACAAAAGAATTTTTCAAGGGGGTTAATTTTTTGGCCTTCTCGCTGCCTACCAAGTGAGGGGAACTTTGAAAAAGCTCTGCACAAGCTCGGCTTTTTATAATTTACCAGCTTAAAAGAAAAAAATTTGAAAAGCAGCGGGAAAATCCGAAAAAAATTCGGCAAAGGGAAAGTGAGAGGAGCTTCTAAGCTTCCCCCGTGTACCTCGACAACTGAATAGCCGTTACCGAGACAGATATGACTGTGCGACGACCGCAAAAGAGCGAGCACGGCAACGCCGCGGAGACCCCGGGGCAGGCATATAAAAACGATATCGGAAGTACGGCACCAAACCAAAAAACACAATTACCAGCGAAAGAAAGAAGGTGAAACACATGAACAAGCTACAACTGATCGATGCCGATACCCTGTATTACAAACCCCTTGCCCACCCCAAAATGCTCATCGACGGTGTTCTCTCCGACGGGCTCGCTATTCTAGCGGGTGACTCCAAGATCGGCAAGAGCTGGATGGTGCTGTGGCTGTGCCTGCAAATCAGCCGCGGCGAGGCGGTGTGGGGGCTGCCCACCAGAAAAACCGATGTGGTATATCTGGCTTTGGAGGACCGGGAATGGCGCGTTCAGCAGCGTATGCAGGAGCTGACGGACTCTCCGCCGGAGAATCTCCGCTTCGGCTTTTCCTGTGGACAGCTGGGCGCGGAGCTGGAGGGGCAGATCGAGGAGACTCTGCGGGAATTTCCCTCCACGGGCCTGATATTCCTCGATACCCTCCAAATGGTGCGGGACAATGCTTCCGCAAAGGTCAATGCCTATGCCCAGGACTACAAGGATCTGTCCGGCCTGAAAAAGCTCGCCGATGACCACGGCATTTGCATCTTCGTTGTCCATCACACCCGCAAGGAGCGGGACAGCAGCAATATTTTCAACGATATGACCGGTTCCACAGGCATTTTGGGCGTGGCGGATACGGGGATGATTCTCCGCAAGGATGACCGCTTCGGCGATTGCGCCACCCTCTGCATTACAGGCCGGGATGTGGAGGAGAAGAAGCTGAAAATGCAGATGCGGGGCGTCCGATGGGAGATTACCGAGGCGCTCAGCGCCGACGATTTGCGAAAGGAACGCATCCCGGACTTTGTTTTTCAGGTGGCGGATTTCCTCTTGGCGCACAGGCGGTTTCGGGGCACGGTGTCCCAGCTGCTTGCCGCCGTAGGTAATACGGAGCTGAAGCCTAACCTCGCCAGCAAGCATCTGACCCGTCATTACAGCGATGTGCTGCTGCCTCTGGGAATCACCTACGAGTATCGTAAAACGGCGGCTGCCCGGCTGGCGCTTTTGGAGCTGCATGACGGTGCTGACGGTCATGACGGTTCCCTCGGGAGCGAGAGACTTGCGTCACTGCGGAAACAGAATGACGGCATCGCCAGGCTTCCCCAAGCATCGTCACAAGCGTCATCTGCGTCATGGGAAGAGGCGGAGGACGATGAGGAATTGCCGCTTTAAGGGGCGCGGGGCTATACACCGCTTTTTTATCCGTAAGGATAACGAGCATGGGATTTGTGTAGCCATGCGGCACCCAATTCCCCCGTATCTGCCGATACGAAAGGGGCGCGCCCCTGTAACCCCGCACGAAGGAGGTGAATGCTATGCGCAATCGCACGGAGGAAATCAATGTGCGCGTCTTTAAGACCGAGAAGAATCTGATCCGCAGGAAGGCGCGGAAATGCGGCATGAACATGTCCGAGTATCTCCGCACCCTGGGGACGGACACGGTGGTCAGAGAGGCACCCAAGGAAGAACTGATACAGGCCTACCGGAAGCTGACGCGGCTGCACGACGGTATCCGCTACGAGGTCTCCATGGCGGCGTTCAGCGACGCGCTGACGGAAATCGAGGCTCTGCTTTTGCAGGCCTATCACGGAGAGGAGGTTGAGGCCGATGGCGGTGACGAAGATCTGGGCAATCCATGACAGCGTTTCCCGCGTGGTAGACTACTGCAGCAACCCGGAGAAGACTCGGTTGACGGATCTGGAGCAGGCGCTGATCTACGCCGCCAACAAGGCCAAGACACTGGACGAGGGCGAGCAGAGCTACGCCGTCACCGGTATCAACTGCCGCGCAGAAACAGCGGCGCAGGAGATGTCCGCCACCAAGCGGCGCTTCGGCAAAGCCGGCGGCAATGTGGCCTACCACGCCTACCAGTCCTTTAAGACCGGTGAGGTCACGGCGGAGGAATGCCATCGCATCGGCGTGGAGACGGCGCGGCGGCTTTGGGGGAACGACCGGCAGGTGCTTGTTGCCACCCACTTCAACACCGGCACTTATCACAACCACTTTGTTGTGAATCCGGTGAATATGTGGACGGGCAAAAAGCTGGAGGCAAAATACGAGGTCTACTACAAGCTGCGGGATATGTCCGACCGTATCTGCAAGGAGCATGGCCTGTCAGTGGTGAAAAATCCCCAACGGCATAAAACGGCGCGGTCGGTCTACTTTGCCGAAAAGAACGGCGAGCCTACCCGCTACAACCTCATGCGGCGGGCGCTGGACGAGGCGCTGACGATGTCAAGCAGCTGGACGGAGCTGAGCGCCGTGCTGCGGAAGAAGGGCTATGTGTTCGTGTGCGATCCCTACCGCAGGTACGCCACCATCCGTTCTTTAAGCGCTAAAAAGTGTATGCGCATCTTCCGGCTGGGAGCCGAATATGACAAGGAAGCGCTGCAGGACAGGCTGCTGGAGAACCAGCGGGACATCCGTGTGACCCGGCGCTATTTTGAATTCATGAGGCCCTACACACGGGAATATGCCAGGAAAAATCCGCCGACGGAAGAATATTACCGGCAGCGGGATTTTTATCTGCATTTGCCCCGCGTCACCGGGTATTTGAGCTTCTTCCGCTGTGTGGCAATCGTGCTGGGCGTTGCGCCGCTGTACGAAAAGGAGTATCGGCAGCCCTTGTCAGCGGAGTGCCGGGAGGCTTGCCGCAAGCTAGATCGCTTCACCGCTGAGATAACGCTGGTGTGTCGGGAGCATTTGGACACGCCGGAGGATGTGCAGAGGTTTCTTGCACGAATGGACAAGGAGATGGATGCAATATCCGCTGTACGCAGCAAAATCCGTAATAAGCAGCGAGGCTGCGCCGATCCTGCGGAGAGGGGTGAGCTGAAAAAGTCCTGCGCCGCCTGCACCGCAGAGCTTTCCCGGCTTCGGAAGCAAAAGCAAACCGCCTATAACATGATTGAGGATAACCCAAGGCTGAAAGACCTCTTGGCGTGTGAATTGGATGCGTGGGTGGAAAACGACCCCTACCTCTCCCCGCGGGAGAAGCAGGTGCTGCGAAATCAGCGGCCGCCCCAAGAGGACAAGACGATTATACGATGAAAGGAAGGATTCAATGAAGAATGACCGATCGATTGATTTGGGGCTGACCGGGTACGAGGAGCTTTTTATGAGCACGGAGGAACGGCTCGATGCGAAAAAGCCAAAGGTAGAGGCAATCCCGCTGGCTGATCTCACACCCTTTCGAAATCACCCCTTTAAGGTGAAGGAGGACGAGGAAATGGCGCAGCTCATGCGGAGCATTGCCGATGCCGGCGTGCTCTCTCCGGCGCTGGCAAGGCCGCTGCCTGACGGCGGCTATGAGCTGATCTCCGGTCACCGGCGGCTGGCAGCGTGCAAGGCGCTGGGGATGGACACCATGCCGGTGATTATCCGCGACCTGACAGACGAGGAGGCTGTTATCACCATGGTGGACAGGGAGCATATCCTGCCGTCGGAAAAGGCCTTTGCGTACAAGATGAAATACGATGCTTTGAAACATCAGGGAACTTCGTCCCAACTTGGGACGAAGTTGAGAACAGACGAACTGCTTGCACAAAACAGCAGCGACAGCCGCAACCAAATCCAGCGCTACATCCGACTCACCCACCTGATCCCCGACATCCTGAAGCTGGTGGACGAGGGCAAGATCGCCCTGACTCCGGCGGTGGAGCTGTCCTATTTGCAGCCGTCCGAACAGGAGATGCTCTTTTCTGTTATGGACAGCGATGAGGTAACGCCGTCCTTGCCCCAGGCTCGGCGGCTGCGGCGCATGAGCGAGGCACAGACTCTCACGGATGACGCGGTGCTGCAGCTTCTGTCCGAGGTTAAGGGCAATCAGGTGGAATATGTGAAGGTACCGGTAGACAAGCTCCGCAGCTTTTTCCGTCCGGACACCTCCGTGAAGCAGATGACCGAGACACTTGTCAAGGCCATGGACTTTTATAACAAACACTTGGCGCGGCAGCGCAAAGACCGGGATGCCCGGTGAAAGGAGATTAAATTATGAAAGCTAATTTTGATTTTAACCGTTTGAGCGAAAGCAGAAAACAGGAGCTTGACCGTATGGTCGCAGATTTTTCCGAGGCGGGTTGCCTCTTTGTTGAGGATCTTTTCCTTGAATTTCTCATCGATGCTGATAACGGTATTGACCGCAGCGATGATAAGCTTGTGGCAACCTTTGATGATGAGTGCGGACACGAGCTTGTGTTTATTCTCTCTCAGGAAGAGGTTCACTATGTAATCCATGCTATTTCGGAAAAGCTGGATAATATCGTATGCGAAGGCGGCACTCCCTTCGGTGAGGATGAAAACGAAGAGGGTATTGTCAGCCTCTCGCCGGTGAACACAGAAGAAGAGCTTGATATGCTTCTCGCACATGTGCTTGGTGACGATGGAGGTGGTGCCGATGACTAAAATCGAAATTCAGACCCTGTATGAGGTGATGTTCACGGACTACCCCGACATTGTAAATGTGGCGCAGGTGCAGGCGATGCTGGGCATCAGCCGTCATCTGGCCTATGCGCTGATCGGCGACGGCAACATCCCCGGTATGAAAATCGGCAATGCATACCGCGTACCGAAAATCAATGTGATCCGCTACGCACTCTCGGCGGGAAATCCGCAGCCGGCGGCGTAGCCGGGATTTGAACCTGTATGGCACATTGGACGGGCATTCCCGCCGGGCGTATAATAAAAACGGTCCGAAAGGGTGCCCGTTCATGTGCTATCCGCAAAGGAGGTAGAGTTTATGATAGCAGGACACCTGCAAATAAAAAACGACAATTACTACATGGTGCTGAATTACACGGATGCCAACGGCAAGCGCAGGCAGCCGTGGATTCCCACAGGACTTCCTGCAAAGGGAAACAAGCGCCGCGCTGAGAAGCTGCTGCTGGACGAGGGCGGTCTGGTGCCTCTGTACTATGATAACAGCCAGATCTATGTCCAGGGCTACGTCTCCGGCCTGAGCATGCCCATGTTTGGTTCTGACTTCGAGTTCTCTCGTGTCAAGATCCTGGCACACTGATCCCGATAAAACTCTCGCTTTTGGAGAGAGCGGGGAGAGCCACAGCGTTCTCCTCGCTTATTTTTGTATTCCGGGGTCCCCCCGATGCCCGGATAAAAAGAGGATTTAGCTGCTATGAAAATGCTACAATATACGGTGAAACGGTTTGTGATCATGCTGTTCACCCTGTTCATCATCGCAACAGCAACGTTCTTCCTGCTGGCAGCCACCCCCGGCGATGCCCTCTCGGCCCGCGTGGAAAAGCTGCCTGACAGCGTGGCTGCCCGCATGTATGCGAAATACGGCCTGGACAAGCCCGTGATGGAGCGCTACGTCATCACCATGAAAGGCCTTGTCCACGGCGATTTTGGCGAGTCTATCATTTATGAGGGCCAGACCGTCCAGTCCATCATCAAGGAAAAAGCCCCCATCTCGGCCCGGCTGGGCATCCAGCAGATGCTGCTGGGCGTTTCCCTCGGTCTGGCACTGGGCGTGCTGGCAGCCGTGAAAAAGGGCTCGTTCTGGGATTATCTCGTCGTGGCCCTGTCCATTTTGCTCATCTCCGTGCCAAACCTGGTGTTTGCGCTATTGCTGCAACAGGTGTTTGCGGGCAAGCTGGGGTGGTTCCCGGTCATCGGCTGGCCCAGTGACCACCTGTGGACCAGCGGCTGGAACTACACCGTGCTGCCCACGCTGGCGGGCTGCTTTGGCTACATCGCGTCCTATGCCCGCCTGCTCAAGGCCAGTATGCTGGATGTCATGAATCAGGATTACATCCTGACTGCCGAGTCCAAGGGCCTCACCCACCGGGAGGTCATCCTGCACCACGTCCTGCGCAACTCGTTCATCCCCATCGTGACCAACCTCCCCATGAGCGTGGCCATGTGCATCACCGGCTCATTTTTCATTGAGAGCGTCTTCTCCATCCCGGGCCTGGGCCTGTACTACGTCAATGCCGTGGCGGCACAGGATGTCACCATCGTCATGGGCGAGACAGTCATTCTGGCAGCGCTCTACATCATCGTGGTCTTTGTGACCGATATTCTGTACACCGTCGTCGATCCCCGCATCCGGATCCGCGGCGGCAAGCGGTAAGGAGGCGCGGCATTATGAGTGAAACTGCAAAATTCCTCACCCCGGAGCAGGCAGCCCGGGTGGACCACAGCCGCTTTGACGCGGAAAAGATCGACCGTCCCACCATCACCTACTGGCAGGGCGCGTGGCGCCGACTCAAGAAGAACCCGCTGGCTGTCATCGCCATGGTGATGCTGGCCGTGGTCCTCTTCTTCGTGCTGCTGGGCCCCACCATCAGCGGCCAGGAGTACATCAAGATCAACGCGTCCATCAAGAATACAGCTCCGAACAGTGCCAACTGGTTTGGCACCGACACCATGGGCCGTGATATCTTCTGCCGTGTCTGGATCGGCGCCCGGCTGTCCCTCATCGTGGCACTGGTCTGCTCCACCATCCAGATCGTGGTGGGCTGCGCCTATGGCGGTGCCATGGCTTACTTTGGCGGCACCGTGGACAGCGTGATGATGCGTGTTATTGAGGTCATCACCTCGTTCCCCTCCCTGCTCATCACCCTGCTCATCATGATGGTGGTGGGCCAGAACGTGGGCGGCCTGCTGTTTGCCATGTGCATCACCTCCTGGTGCGGCACGGCCCGCCAGATGCGTGGCCAGCTCATGCAGCTGCGGGAATCTGAGTATGTGCAGGCGGCCCAGATGATCGGTGCCTCCCCGGTCCGCATCATCATCAAGCACCTGCTGCCCAACACCGTCAGCATCCTGATCCTGAACCTCTGCTCCAGCATCCCCAGCTATATCTTTACCGAGGCCAGCCTGAGCTTCCTCGGCATGGGCCTGTCCAGCGATGTCATCAGCCTGGGCGTCCTCATCAGCCAGGGCAAGGCCAAGATGGATTTCTACCCCTGGCAGCTGTTTTTCCCGGCGGCAGTGCTCTGCATTGCGGTGCTGGCGTTCAACCTGCTGGGCGATGGTCTGCGCGACGCGCTGGACCCCCGCACCATTGAATAAGGAGGCTGCGACATGAGTGAAAAACTGTTGGAAGTCAAAAATCTGCGGGTCTCCTACCACACCTATGCCGGTGAGGTACAGAGCGTGCGCGGCGTCAGCTTTACGGTAAACAAGGGCGAGACGGTGGCCGTTGTGGGTGAGTCCGGCTGCGGCAAGTCTGTTACGGCCAAGAGCATCATGCGGCTGATCAAAACGCCGCCCGCTGAGATCAAAGAGGGCAGTGAAATTATCTTTGACGGCGAGGATGTGCTCCAGTTCAACGAAAAGCGCCTCTGCGCCTACCGCGGCGGCGAGGTGGCCATGGTGTTCCAGGACGCGCTGGCGGCCCTGAACCCCACCATGACCGTGGGCAACCAGATCATTGAGAACCTGCGCCACCACACCAAGCTGAGCAAAAAAGAGGCCAAGGCCCGTGCCGTGGAGCTGCTGCGGATGGTGGGGATCCCCCAGCCGGAGAGCCGGGTGGACCAGTACCCGCACGAGTTCTCGGGCGGAATGCGCCAGCGCGTGATGATCGCCATTGCGTTTGCCTGCGACCCCAAGCTGCTCATCGCCGATGAGCCCACCACGGCCCTGGATGTGACCATTCAGGCCCAGATCATCGACCTCATCAAGGCGCTACAGAAAGAAAAGAACGCCTCGGTCATCCTCATCACCCACGACCTGGGCGTTGTGGCCAATATCGCGGACCGGGTGGCCGTCATGTATGCCGGCGACATCGTGGAGATCGGCACCTCGGACGAAATTTACTACGACCCCCGCCACCCCTACACCTGGGCGCTGCTGTCCAGTATGCCCCAGATGGGCATCAAAGGCGAGGATCTGTTCAACATTCAGGGTACACCCCCGAACCTGTTCACCGAGATCCACGGCGATGCCTTTGCGCCCCGCAACCCCCAGGCGCTGAAGATCGACTTTGTCAAGCGCCCGCCCTACTTTGCGGTCAGCCCCACCCACAAGGCCAAGACCTGGCTGCTGGACCCCCGGGCCCCCAAGATCGACCCGCCGGCGGCTGTGCAGATGCTGAAAGAGGAGGGCATGTGATATGGCAGAAGAACAAAAGCGCGAAGTTCTGGTGGAGGTCAAGAACCTTGAGGTGACTTATGGCTCCGGCCGCAAGGCTTACAAGGCCGTGAGCAACGCCAACTTCACCATTTATAAAGGCGAGACCTTTGGCCTGGTGGGCGAGTCCGGTTCCGGCAAGACGACCATTGGCCGCGCCATCATGCGCATCCTGCCCACCTCGGGCGGCGAGATCCTCTACAAGGGCCAGAAGATCAACGGCAAGATCTCCCACGCGCTGGACAAACAGATCATCAAGGAGATTCAGATGATCTTCCAGGATCCCCAGTCCTCCCTGAACGAGCGCGCAAAGGTCAGCTACATCGTGGGCGAGGGCCTGATGAACGTCCGGCCCGACCTCTCCGCCGCCGAGCGGGACGAAAAAGTCCGTCAGGCGCTGCTGGATGTGGGCCTGCTGCCCGAGTTTGCGTCCCGCTTCCCCCACGAGTTCTCGGGCGGCCAGCGCCAGCGCATCGGCATTGCCCGCGCTCTCATCGTGGAGCCGGAGTTCATCATTGCCGATGAGCCCATCTCCGCGCTGGACATGTCCATCCGCGCTCAGGTGCTCAACCTGCTGCGCCATATCCAGAAAGAGCGGAACATCACCTACCTCTTCATCGCTCACGACCTGTCCGTGATGCGGTACATCTCGGACCGCATCGCCGTCATCCACAAGGGCGACATCGTGGAGCTGGCCGACGCCGAAGAGCTGGTGACCCACGCCATCCACCCCTATACCCGCAGCCTGCTGTCGGCCATCCCCATGCCCAGCCCCCGCCGCGAGCGGCAGAAAAAGCTGCTGGTCTATGACCCCTCCATGCACGACTACTCCACGGAGGCTCCCCAGTGGCGGGAGCTTCGGCCCCGTCACTGGGTGCTCTGCAGCGCCTCCGAGGCCGAAGACTGGTGCCGGGAATCGTAAACTTTTTCTTGCGTTTTTCTCATTGTTGCCTCTCTGTTTATTGACTTTTGTTCTCTGCTCTACTACAATAACAGGAGTGGCTTTGTAACAAAACGAAACAAAACATTGGCCCCCGCGCGGGTCTACAAACATAAAGGAATGAGAAATTGATGACGACGCAGAATCCTGTTTACGCATCCCAGGCCAAGCCCTGGCTCAAGTATTACGACCAGAAATTCATCGATCAGACCCTGCCTGCCCTCTCGGCCTTTGAGTATGTCTGCCAGCGGAGCAAGAACCACCTGAACGACACGGCTCTGGAATACTACGGCCGCAAGTTCACCTACGCCGATCTGATCGTCAACGTAAAAAAGACCGCCGCCGCCCTGCGGGGTGCCGGGGTGAAAAAGGGCGACATCGTGACGGTGGTCAGCATCATGACCCCGGAGATCATCGCCCTGTTCTACGCCGCCGACATGATGGGAGCCACCCTGAACCTTGTGGACCCCCGCTACAGCGTCGAGGGCATCCGTGAGTATATCGAAGAGGTGGATTCCCACCTGCTGGTCTGCCTGAACGTGGTGTACGAGCGCTGCCGTCAGGCCGCAAAGCGCACCAACGTGGAAAAGGTCATCGTCCTCTCTCCGGCCGACTCTCTGCCCCCGGTGATGGCCGTAGGTTACAAGCTGACCACCCCCGACAAGAACAAATATGCTTCCAACGTCATCCGCTGGAAGCAGTTCATCAAGGGCGGCGAGGGCCAGAGCACCGCTGCGGAGCCCTATGACCCAGACCATGCCTGCGTGGTGGTACACACCGGCGGCACCACCGGCTCCCCCAAGGGGGTCATGCTGACGGACGACTGCTTCAACGGCATCGCCCTGCAGTTCCAGGCTTACCCCAAGCTGTTCCACCGGGGGCAGAAGCTGATGAACGTGATGCCCCCCTTTATCGCCTACGGCTTTGCCTGCGGCATCCATCTGCCCTTGGTGCTGGGCTTCACGGTCATCATCATCCCCAACCTGGACCCTGCCAAGCTGGGCAGCCTGGTGCTCAAGTACAAGCCCGAGATCATGTTCGGTGTGCCCGCCCACTACCAGCAGCTGGCCGCCGACCCGAAAGTTCAGAAAAAAGACCTCTCGTTCATTCACAACTACGCGGCTGGCGGCGACGCCATTTCGCTGGGCGCGGAGAAGACGGTCAACGAATTCCTGGCCTCCCACAACGTGGAGTACCCCATGGCCAAGGGCTATGGCATGACGGAAGTTGCCTCGGCCGCCACTGTGGCCGCCGGTAAGAACAACAAGCCCGGCAGTGTGGGCATTCCCATGGTCAACACCCTCGTCTCGGCGTTTGAGCCAGGCACGGACAAGGAGCTGCCCATTGGTCAGCGCGGCGAGCTGTGCATCAGCGGCCCCGCCACCATGAAAGGCTACTACAACAAACCCGACGAAACGGCCATGATCCTGCACAAGCACCCGGATGGCCGCGTCTGGGTCCACACCGGCGATCTCGGCTATATCGACGAGGACGGCTTCGTCTACCTGGATTCCCGCATCAAGCGGCTCATCATCCGGCACGACGGCTTCAAAGTCTTCCCCTCCATGATCGAAAACGTGGTCAGCCAGCACCCCGCCGTGCACCAGTGCTCCGTTGTGGGCTGTGCCGATCAGGACCATGTGCAGGGCCGCCTGCCATTCGTGTACATCGTGCTCACCCCCGCCGCTGCTGGTGTCAAGAAAAAACAGCTGATCAACGAGCTGCGCCAGATGTGCGAGGAGGAGCTGCCCGAATACGTCCAGCCTGTGGCCTACAAGTTTGTGCCGGAGCTCCCCATGACCCCGGTGGGCAAGGTAGACTATCGCAAGCTGGAAGCGGAGATCACTCCCCGCGATTACTGAGATTTTTGATGGGAAAGAAGGAACCACACCATGAAAAAGAAATTTGTCAGCCTGCTGCTGGCAGCCGCTCTGGTGTTCTCGCTGGGCGTCCCCGCCTTTGCTGATGAGGGTACCGAGGCACTGCCCGCGGAACCCGAGGCCGCTGTGGCCGAAGCAGAGCCGGAAATGGCCCCCGAGGATGAGACCAACGAAGTGGTCGTTACCCTGGGCGATACCGTGACGGCTACCACCA
>OGUO01001902.1_pt1 | contig 13273 bp, 22 predicted proteins | sample 1553641 | NCBI WGS metagenome assembly OGUO01 (sample SAMEA2579980, study PRJEB22360) | human gut metagenome | biome: human gut; feature: human-associated habitat; material: faeces | place: Denmark | collected 2008/2010 | reverse complement strand
AAAACCGTGCATATGTCTTCATCAACAAAGAATCACAGCGTATAAGAAAAGAATCGTTGAATGCATTGGATTCACAACAGTTAAGTGCATCTGGTCGTAAAGGCCTAGACCCACAGGCGCAGCTTTTGCTGCCTTAAGGATTTTCTCAAGGTCTGAAGACAATAATGGTTCGCCGTTATAAGTACGAACAGAGTGTCTGCTGATAAGTGTGTTTAAAAGTTCCATTTTAAAGTCTCCTTTATTATTAAAATAGTATTGACAGTGATTCTTTATCTTATATATTATTGCGGTAGGAAAAACTTATCAAGTACGCAGAAATAACTAACTTGGTAATAAATTTCTTACTGGAGGACTGAAAATGAAAGATGTTAACTATCAACTTGATGAATGTCCGGTGCAAAAGATATTGAACTTATTTCAGGGAAAATGGAATCTGAGAATTATTTACGAATTATCAAAACATGAATCCATGCGGTTCGGAGAATTGAAAAAAGCTGTTCCGGATATTTCCAATACAGTTTTGACATCTACATTAAAGGCATTAGAAAATCAAGGTATTGTTTTAAGACAGCAGTTTAACGAGGTGCCGCCTCATGTTGAATATTCACTGACGGAAAGTGCAAAAGCATTAGATAAAGTATTTCAGACCATGAGAGAATGGGGAAACAGATATTTATAATTTGGAATTGGAGGTTATCAGGAATGACAGAAAGAGAAAAAATGATAAATGGAAAGTTGTATAATCCAATGGATAAGGAATTAGAACAATTACGTCTGAATGCACGTAAATTAGCAAGGAAATATAATTTGACAGATGAAGATAAGCAAAAATTATTAAAATTAATTTCTGGACAGATGAGCGATGGCTGGGGCGAAGGAAATTTTGAATATACAAACGAGAATAATAACGAATACAGAGTGATTTTTTGGAAATATAATGATTGGAATATAGAGTATATATAATTATTTTAAAAAGAATTATTTAATCAATCATTATGAACTTACATATAATTGTACAAATAACGATATACTCGAATTTGATAAAGAAGATGTTATATATAGTTTTGAAAAAAACATTTTGAGATAAGAATACGAAATTACATAAAAATTTTTTTATATAAATGTTAAAATTTAAATTATGCATATAAATAAATTTAGTGAGCCGAAGTAAAATTCAGCTCTTTTTTCATGCAAAAAGGAGGGAATATGAAGTTAGAAATAGCTATAGAAACAAAACCTAAAAGTGATAAATTAAATAGAAAATGTAAAAGTTCAGAAGATGTGTTTAATCTAAAAGAAGTACAAGCAATTAAAAATGCAATTCAAGAACATTTTATATTTATAGGACTTGATACTGCAAATAATATTAGAAATATTAGATTATTAGGAGTAGGAAAAAGCAATCTAATAAATATGGATAGTAAAGAAATTGTAAGAATAGCACTTTTAACAGCAAGTGAAAAAGTAATATTAGTACATAATCATCCATCTAACAGTTTAATACCAAGTAATTCAGATAAATATTTATCAAACTACACAAATAAAGTCTTGCAATTTTTTAATATACAAATGCTAGATCATATTATTGTAACAGAAAAAGAATATCTTAGTATGGGTAAAAATAATGAAATAGATTTTGAATTTACAAATAATAAACTTGAATTTATTGAAAGTACATTTCTTAAAGAAGAGAATAAAAAGCTTAAGGAAGATATAAAAGAATTAACAAGTAAAATTCAAAAAAACAAAATAAAAAATGATAGGTAATATAATATTAATGCTATATAAAAAATAAAAATTATAGAAAGTGAGATGAAAAATTATGAATAAAAAATTTGAAATTGAAATAGAAGAAATTTTGCAAAAAGTTGTAAAGATAGAGGCAAATTCGCTAAAAGACGCAATAAATATTGCCAAAGAAAAATATTATAATGAGGAATATGTATTAGATTCAAACAATTTTAAAGAAACAAATTTTAAAGAATATAAAAATAATTTCTTAAAAGAAAAAAAGCAAACAAGCAGAGAAAGTAGGTAGAACAATGTCAAAATATGTTTCTCCAGAGGTATTAAAAAAAGTAAAAGAAATGGATTTAATAACATATTTTAAAACTTATAATCCAAACGAATTAGTTAAAAAAAGTAATAATGTTTATATTACAAAAACACACGATAGTTTAACTATGTCTAATGGATTATGGAATTGGTTTTCACGAGGATATGGTGGTAAAAATGCAGTTGATTATATAATGAAAACAGAAAACTTAAAGTTTATAGATGCAATACATTTTTTATTAGATAAAATGCAAATAAAATCACCAATTTATGAAGAAAAATCATCAAAAATAAAAGAACAAAAACTAATTTTACCAGAGAAAAATGATAATAACAGTAAAATAATAGATTATCTAAAAAAGCGTGGTATTGATGAAGAAATAATAGAAAAATGTATAGAAAGAAATCTTATTTATGAAGAAAAAAATTATCATAATGTAGTGTTTGTAGGTTATGATGAAACAGTAAATGCAAAATATGCAGGATGCAGAGCTACAAATGTTACTAAATTTAAAAATGATGCAACAGGTAGCAATAAAATGTATTCATTTAGACTTGAAGGCAATAAAAAAACGGATAAAATTTTTATATTTGAGGGAGCAATAGATTTATTATCTTATGCTACCCTTTTTAAATTATATGGCCAAAATTGGGAGGATAAAACAATGATTTCACTAGCAGGAGTATATCAGCCTGCAAAGGTATTAGAGCAAAGTAAAGTGCCTATTGCAATTGAAAATTATTTAAAATTACACTCAGAAATAAGAAGGATTTATCTTTGTTTAGACAGTGATGAAACAGGAAAAAATGCAAGTAAAGCATTGCAAATTATACTTTCAAAAAAGTATGAAATAATAGATAGACCACCTAAAAAAGGTAAAGATTATAATGATTATTTATGTCATATTTTAGCTACGAAATCAATAGAAAATAGTATAAAAATTGATAAAAAAGAAATACGATAATGTGGAAACTGTAACCCCAGCATATGAAGATTTATTGTCCTAACAAGCAAGACATTTGTATATACACAAATGTTAAATATGGGGGCTAACCCCAATCCCCGAAAAATAAAAACGAAAGGAGTAAAAAATGAAAGAAGATGTAAGAGATTTTATAGTACCAATTAGAATGAGTTTTACTGAAAAAGAAAAAATAAAAGCAAGAGCAGAAAAAACAGGAAAAAACCTTTCAGGCTTTATTAGAGATTCAGCTTTGCGGTGTTGAAATAAAAGAAAAGCCAGATAAAATGTTTTATGATGTTGTAATTAAAAATATGGGAAAGTTTATGAGAACTTTGGATGAACTTGAAAGATTACTTTATCATAAAAATTTTATTGATGAAAGAGCTTTAAACAATGAAATAAATGAATGGAGAAAATTTAGATTAGAAATAAAAGAAAAATATTTGTGAGGTAAAAATATGGCAACAACTTCATTGTGGAAAGTAGAGGCAAGATTAGATAAAGTAATTAAATATACAACAAATGTTGAAAAAACAAAAAACAAAGAATATGATAAAGATTTATATAGAAGCTTGCATAATACAATAGAATATGCAAAAGCTGATTATAAAACAGAAAAACAATACTATGTAACTGGAGTAAATTGTAATGCTCATACAGCACTACAAGATATGATATTAACTAAAAAACATTTTGGAAAAGAAAAAGGTATTTTAGCATATCACGGATTTCAATCATTTGCAGAAGGAGAGGTAACTGCAAAACAAGCACACGAAATTGGAGTTCAACTTGCAGAGGAACTTTGGGGAGATAGACATGAAGTGTTAGTGTCAACACATCTTAATACTAAATGTTATCATAATCATCTAGTTTTAAATTCTGTTTCTTTTGTAGATGGAAAAAAATATATAAATAACAGAGAAAATTATGCAATGATGAGAAAAATATCAGATGATTTATGTAGAGAATATAATTTAAGTGTAATTGAAGAAAAACCATGCGGTAAACACAATATAGATTATACAAAATACTATAATTCCTATATTCAAAAATCAGATTATTATACAACTACTAAAGAAGATGTGGATTTTGCAATTAAACAAGCATATTCATACAAGAATTTTGAAACAATTTTAGAAAAAATGGGATACACGATAACAATTAGAGCAAATAAAATAAGTTTATTAAGACAACCTTATAAAAGAAATATAAGAATTGAAAGAAGTTTTGGAGAGGAATATAGTATTGCAAATATAAAAGAAAGAATATTTAATACAGAATTGGAAAGTAGATTAGTTACTCAAAAATATAAAGTAACTAAAAAATATATGGCAAAATCTGACACATTCAGAATACAAATCGATAGAGGTAGCTTATATAGATTATACATTTATTATTGTTATATTTTAAAAGTATTTCCAAAGACTAAAAAGAATAGAGTTAAAATCACTCCAGAATTAAGAACAGAAATAAAAAAGATGAATGAAATTTCAAATGAAATAAGGTTTCTTTGTAGAAATAAAATAAAAACTACAGAGGAACTTTTTTCGTATAAAGAAACTGTTACAAATGAATTAAAAAAAAAAATGAAAATAAGAAATACATTAAGAAGAAAAAGACAAAAAGAAAAAACACCAGAAATAAGGCAAGCATTTTGTGATGAAATATTAGAAATATCAAATAAAATAAATTTTTTAAAGCAGGAGGTGGTAATTTGCCAAAAAATTGAAGAACAAAATCAAAAGATAAAAATTAATATTAAAGAATTGCAAAAGAATGAAAACGAAAAAGAAAACAAAAAAATAAAACAGAAAGGAGATGCTAGAATATGAATTCATCAGATTCAGCAGAAGAATTTGTAAAAATTTGTTTAGATGGAATAGACCATGCCATAAGAATTATGGGAGTTGGTGCAAAAAACATTGGTGCAATGCTTATTGCATTAAGTAAAGAGAAAAAGCAAACAAAAGGAAAAACAAGATTAACTAATATGTTAAAAACAGGAAAACCACTTCAAATATTTACAATAAAAGCAGAAGATTTGAAAAAATTTTCACAAGAGGCAAAAAAATATGGAATTTTATATTGTGCCTTGGCAAATAAGAAAAATTCTAAAATAGATGGAATGGTAGATATTTTAGTTAGAGATGAAGACTCACCTAAAATTAACAGAATAGCGGATAGATTTAATTTTAGAAGTGTAGCATCTGTAAAAAAAGATTTGGAAAATGAAAAACAGGAAAAACAAAATAATTTAAAAGTAGATGAAAAAATAAAAACAGAAGAAGAAAAATTTATAGATGATGTTATGCCAAAAGATATGGAAAAATCAATAAATTCTCCCAGTAAAGATACAAAAGATACGGAGGAAAAGAATCTGTTAGAGCCTTCCTTAAATACCAAATTGAAAGACAAAGTGAAGAATTCTGAGGTAGATAAAAAATCTGTACGAGAAGAATTAAAAAATATTGAAAATGAACTAAAAGAAAAAGAATTTAAACATGAAAAACAAAAATTTGAATTCAATTTGCTGAAGAACAAGAGAAAAAACAAAAAGCAAGATCTAATAAAAGAAAATAATGAAATAAAAAAAGGTAAGCATTTTAAACCACCTAGACATTTGGATAATTCTAAAAGAAAAAAGAAAAGAAGAAGAAAAGAAAGGAGTCTTTAAATGAGTGATATAGACGAAATATTAGGAAATTCAAGCAATAATTCAAATTATAAATATAACAATAATAGAAATAATAATCAAAAAAATAACTGGAAAGATGAGCAGAATAAAATTAGACAAGAAATATATAATACTATGGAAAGAATGGCAGTAATTGTTGGAAATGATGGAGAAAAATTTAAGGAATATTTAAATATACAAAGTGCATTTGTAAAATATTCTGTTGGAAATAGTTTAGTAATTCTTGAAAAACAGCCTAATGCTACCCAGATAAAGGATAAAGCATCTTGGAATGAGAAAGGAATTGAATTAAATTCTGGTGCTAAAGGTATAAATATTTTAGAACCAAAAGTAAGTAATAATATAACATATTATAATCCAAAAACTGTTTATGATATTTCTGAAACAAATTCAAAAGAAATAAAACATACAATTAATTATGGAGATAGACTACTACTTGAAGCACTTTTACATAATTGTACTGTACCAAGAAAAGCAGTAGAGCAACTTCCAAATGGAACAATAGGTTCAGAATATGATAAAGATAATAATATTTTATATGTTTGCAAAAATATGGATAGAGAAACACTATTTCAAACACTATCTCAAGAAATGGGGAATATTGAATTATTAAATGAAGAAGATAGTAATATGAAAAATTTTATTAGTTACTGCACTTCATATATGATATGCAAAAAATACGGTATAGATGTATCAAATTTTAATTTTGATAATTTACCGCAAGAAATATCTTCTCAAGAAGATGGCAAAGGAATAAGGAAAGAGTTAGAAAAAATAAGAAGTACATTCGAAAAAGTAAATTCTAGAATGCTTGATTATTTTGATATGAATAATAAAGATAAAAATAAATCAATTCCAGAAAGGTAGGCATAAAATGAGTGAAGAAAAAAGAATTGTAGAACTTGATAAATATGAACATAGAGCTGTTGTAAATATTATTAATGATAAAAGAACTGAAATGATTGAAGAACAAAAAAATGATGATTTTATAACAGAAATACTAGAAAAAATAATTAATGCCCCTGCAAAGAAAAAATCTCTATTAAAAAAGGATAAAGATAGAGATGAAAGATAAAAGCAATTTTGTGTTGATATGTTTTGGTGCAGTTATAGTTGTTTGGATAGCACTTATAGTTGCACCTTTTTTGAATGGAGGATTAATTCAAATTATTAAAGAATTACCAATAAAAATAAATACACCATTTAATATAGAGTTTTGTAAAGATAGTTTTAAAGCTGTCTTTATTTTTTTATGTAGTTATTTTTTAGCAATTGGTATTTATTATGCTACAAAAAAGAACTACAGAAAAGGAGAAGAATATGGTTCTGCAATATGGGGCGATGTAAAAGTGATTAATAAAAAATATATTCAATATCCTGATACTAAAAATAAAATATTAACACAAAATGTCAAAATAGGATTAAAAGCACAAAAACATAAAAGAAATTTAAACACTTTAGTTTGTGGACGGAAGTCGGTGCAGGTAAAACTAGATTTTTTGTAAAACCAAATATTATGCAATGTAATTGTTCATTTGTTGTGCTTGACCCTAAAGGAGAAATATTAAGAGATACAGGTTTTCTATTAGAAAAAGAAGGATATAAAGTAAAAGTATTAGATCTAGTATCACCAAAACTTTCACATTGTTATAATCCTTTTAAATATATTAAAGATGACAATGACGTACAAAGACTTGTTTCTAATCTTTTTAAAAGTACAACTCCAAAAGGTAGTAATCCATCAGATCCTTTTTGGGATATTGCAGCACAAATGCTACTTTCTGCACTTATATTTTATCTAAAATATGAAGCACCAGAAGAAGAGCAAAACTTTTCTATGGTTTCAGAGATGCTCCGAGCTGGTAAACCAAAAGAAGATAATGAAGATTACGAAAGTCCACTTGATATTTTATTTAAAAGATTGGAACAAAAAAATCCAAATCATATAGCTGTGAAATATTATAAAGATTATCATTCAGGTGCAGGAAGAACTTTAAAATCTATTCAAGTAACATTAGCTTCAAGACTTGAAAAATTTAATATTGATGAAATAGCAAGTTTAACAATAACAGACGAACTAGAGCTTGATAAACTTGGAGAAGAAAAAATTGTAGTACTTGCTGTAATACCTGATAATGATACATCTTATAATTTTCTGGTTAGTATTTTATATACTCAAATATTTCAAAATGCTTTTTATAGAGCAGATAAAAAATTTAAAGGTTCATTACCAATTCCTGTTCATTTTTTAATGGACGAATTTGCAAATGTAGCCCTGCCAGATGATTTTGACAAAATATTAAGTGTTATGCGTTCAAGAAATATATTTGTATCCATAATTTTACAAAATTTATCACAATTAAAAGCCCTTTTCGAAAAACAATGGGAAAGCATAGTTGGAAATTGTGATGAATTTTTATATTTAGGAGGAAATGAACAAAGCACACATAAATATGTTTCTGAACTTTTACGGAAAAGAAACAATAGATACTAATACATTTGGAAAATCAACAGGACATAGTGGTAATTATTCAACAAATTACCAACAAACAGGTAGAGAGCTTTTGTTACCAGATGAAGTAAGAATGCTTGCAAATGAAAAAGCAATTTTACTAATAAGAGGAGAAAAACCAGTTATAGATTATAAATATGATATTTTAAAACACCCAAATGTTAAATATACAGCAGATGGACAAGGAAAAATTTATGAACACGGAATTGTAAATAAAGCAACAGGAACAATATCACTATTAAAACTAGAAGATTTAGAAAAATTAAAAAATACAAAAGAATTAGATAACAAAGAAGATACAGATTATGAACTTCTTTCTGAAGAAGATATTGAAAATTATATAATAATGGAGGAATATGAAAATGAAAGAAAACAAGAAAATTATACATATAATAATTAAAACTATAAAAAAATTAACAATAGTAATTGGAATGATAATTACTTGAAATGTTGCACAAGCAAGTCAAATTTTTGCAACTGATGACCCTCTTACAGTAATAAATAATTTATCTACATTTATTTTTGGAATAATAAGAGCAATAGGTATGATATTACTAGGATGGGGAATTGTACAAGTAGGTCTAGCACTAAAAACACATGATGCAAGTCAAAGAGCAAATGGATTTTTAACAGTTGCAGGAGGAGTAATAATAACATTTGCAAAGGAAATATTATCATTAATTACAGGTGGATAAATTTTTAAAAATATATTTAGACAGGTTATTTATCATAATAAAGATGAAAACCTGCCTAAATTCATTTTGACAAAAATAGAGAGTATAAAAACTATTTGTTAAAGGAGGTGCTTAAATTGAATTGGGTTGCAGGAAATTTACAAAATGCACTAAACACTTGGAATAATAAATTAAATGAAATTTGGACTATAATTACACAATCCCCTGAATCTTTTAAAGGTGGAGCAATTTGGAATGCAATAGTAGATATAAATGGTGCAATGCAAGCTATAGGACTAGCATTACTTGTAATATTCTTTTTATTTGGAATAATAAAAACTTGTGGTTCTTTAGCAGAAGTTAAAAGACCAGAGAAAGCAGTTAAACTATTTATTAGGTTTATACTTGCAAAAACAGTTGTTACTTATGGAATGGAGTTAATGCTATCTGTTTTTAAAATTACTCAAGGAATGATACAAACAATAATGAATACTGTTGGACTTGATAAAGTAACAAATACAACATTACCAAAAGAAATGGTAACAGCAATAGAAAAATGTAATTTTATTGAAAGTGTACCACTTTGGGCAGTTACACTAATACGGTGGACTATTTATAACAATACTTTCATTTATTATGATACTTACCGTATATGGTAGATTTTTTAAGATATATTTATATACTGCAATTGCACCTATACCATTATCTACTTTTGGAGGAGAGCCAACACAATCTGTAGGGAGAAGTTTTGTAAAGGGATATTTTGGAGCTTGTTTAGAAGGAGTAATTATAATACTTTCATGCATAATATTTTCAAAATTTGCAAGTTCTCCACCTGTTATAGATGCAAATGCACATGTGGTAAACCAAGTATGGAATTATGTTGGGGAACTAATATTTAATATGTTAGTTCTGGTAGGAACTATAAAACTATCAGATAGAGTAGTGCGTGAATTAATGGGATTATAAAAAGGAAGTGAAAAAGTAAATGGAGATAAAGGTAAATAAAGAAATAAGAGATTATACAGAAACGGTATTTTGGGGATTGTCTATGAGGCAATTTGTTTTTTCCGCTATAGCGTGTATGGTTGCAGTTATTTTATATTTTATATTAAGAAATTATTTGGGAATAGAAATGTTAAGTTGGATTTGTATACTTGGGGCTTTACCATTTGCTATTCTTGGATATGTTAAATATAACGATATGACAGCAGAAAAATTTATAATTGCTTGGATCAAATCTGAAATATTAATGCCAAAGCATTTATTATTTAAACCAGAAAACATTTATTATGAAATGTTAAAACAAGAATATAAAGAAATGAAAAAGGAGGGATTAAAAATTGAAAATTGTAGAATTTCTAAAAAGAGATAAAGAAAGAGTTAAAATTCCAAGAAGTGTTCAAAAAACAATACCAATTAAAGCAATTTATGAAGATGGAATATTTGAAGCTTGTAAAAATAAATATTCTAAAACATTTAATTTTACAGATATTAATTATGAGGTAGCAGGAAAAGAAGAAAAAGAAAATATGTTTTTAAGTTATGGAGAAATACTTAACTTATTAGATAGTAATTCATATCCTAAACTTACAATAATAAACAGAAAATTAAATAAAATAGATTTTGATAATAAAATAAAGTTTAAATTAGAAGATGATAATTTGACAAAATATAGAGAAGAATATAATGACATACTTTCAAAAAGTTCAGTGGATTCAAAAGCAATGATACAAGAGAAGATGCTAACAATAACAATAGATAAGAAAAATGTAGATGAAGCAAGAGCATATTTTTCAAGATGTGGAACAGAACTTAGTAATAACTTTACGAAATTAGATTCAAAATTTACAGAGTTAGATATAAATGAACGATTAAGAATATTATATGATTTTTATAGAGTAGGAGAAGAAGATTTATATAAATTTGATATTAAAGAATGTATGAGAAAAGGACATAGTTTTAAAGATTATATTTGTCCAGATACATTTGAATTTAAAGCAGATTATTTTAAGATGGGAGAAAGATATGCAAGAGTTTTATATTTAAAGGAATATGCAAGTTTTATTAGAGATGATATGGTTTCAGAACTTACAGAATTAAATAAAAATATGATATTAAGTATAGATATAAAACCAGTACCAATGGAAGTTGCAATAAAAAAAGCAGAAAGAGTACGATTAGGAGTAGAAACCAATATTGCAAAATGGCAAAAGAAACAAAATGAAAATAATAATTTTACAGCAGTAATTCCTTATGATTTAGAAATACAAAGACAAGAAAGTAAGGAATTTTTAGATGATTTAATAACAAGAGACCAAAGAATGTTTTTTGCAACAATTACTATTGTACATACAGCAGATACCAAAGAAGAACTGGACAGAGATACAGAAAGTTTAAAATCTATTGCAAGTAAGCGTTCTTGTCAGCTTGCTACATTAAAATATCAGCAATTAGATGGATTAAATACTGCTCTTCCAATAAGAGAAAAACAAATAGACACAAAAAGAACTTTAACAACAGAAAGTTTAGCAGTATTTATGCCATTTAAAGTACAAGAAATACAAGATGACAAAGGCATATATTATGGTAAAAATACAATTTCAAAAAATATGATATTAATAGATAGAGGGGAATTACAAAATGGTAATTCCTTTATTCTTGGTATAAGTGGTAGTGGAAAAAGTTTTACTGCAAAGCAAGAAATTACAACAATAGCATTAAGAGATAAAGATGCAGAGATAATTATTTTAGATCCAGAAGCGGAATATAAATCACTTATAAAAGAACTTGGAGGAGAAGTTGTAAAAATATCTGCAACAAGTCCCAATCACATTAATGCAATGGAATTAAATAAATTCTATGGAGATAAAGACCCAGTAATTGCAAAATCTGAATTTGTATTATCTCTTTGTGAACAAGCAATAGGTGGAAGAGAAATAACATCAGTGCAAAAATCAATTATAGATAGATGTACTTCGATAGTTTATAGATATTATAAACAAGGAAACTATCAAGGAACACCTCCAACACTTGAAGATTTTAGAAGAGTATTATTAGAACAACCAGAAATAGAGGCAAAAGAAATTGCTCTTGCATTAGAATTATTTACAAAAGGAAGTTTAAATACATTCGCAAAACAAACAAATGTTGAAGTAAATAATAGAATTTTGTGTTACGATATTATAGATTTAGGAGAACAGCTAATGCCAATACGGAATGCTTGTAATACTTGATAATATATTAAATAGAATATCTAGAAATAGAAAAAAAGGAAAGAGAACATATATATTTATAGATGAAATATATCTATTATTCAAATATGAATACACATCAAGATTTATATATGAATTATGGAAAAGAATTAGAAAATATGGTGGCTGTGCAACAGGTATTACTCAAAACATTGAAGAACTTTTAAGTAATGAAAAAGCAAGATTAATGCTTGGAAACAGTGAACTTATAATATTGTTAAATCAATCTCCTACAGATAGAAAAGAAATAGCAGAACTACTAAAATTATCTGAAACTGAAGAAAATTATATAACAAATGTTGGAATAGGAGAAGGGCTAATAAAAGTTAGAAATTCAATAATTCCTTTTAAAAATAAATTCCCTAAAGATACGAAATTATATAAACTAATGACAACAAAATTAAATGAAATAATTTAAAAAAATTGTAGACTTTTGAAGATAAATATTATAGAATACCTGCTGTAGGAAATAAGATATGCAGATGTGTGTGTTGCCACTTTCAAACCTCGATTTCTAATCGAGAGCAAGGAGGTGGAGCGTATGGTAGATTTTTTAGTATTCCTATTTATAGGACTAATCATTTCAATAACCATAAACTTAGCCTTGTTGTGTATTATATACATAATGTGGACTAATAAACAAGTATAAAAAACACGACACATTTGCTTGGCAGAGCATGTGTCGTTTACCCTAAAATTGTGGTAACCACATTTCTGTGATTACTTATTTCCTACACTTATTATACAACAAATTTTTCGAAAAAGTCAATAATAATAAAAAAATAAATAGAAAGTGCTGTTATAGTGCTTATTTATAGGAAGTGACATAATGAGAAAAATATTATATAGAATAATTATAATACTACTGATAGGAATAATCCTTATTAGTAGTTTTTTTATTTATAAAAATAATCAAGATGATAAAAAGCAAGAAGAAGTATTTGAAAAACTATTCGAAATATCAATAAGTGATAGAGTAGATAGCGAAGATACAATACCAAATACTACAAATGATAATCAAGATAGAAAAAATACTATACAAAATAATACAAGCAGTAGAAAAAATAATATCAATACAAATATTAACATTAATAACTTATTAAGTATAAATAATGATA
>OGUO01001901.1_pt1 | contig 13273 bp, 10 predicted proteins | sample 1553641 | NCBI WGS metagenome assembly OGUO01 (sample SAMEA2579980, study PRJEB22360) | human gut metagenome | biome: human gut; feature: human-associated habitat; material: faeces | place: Denmark | collected 2008/2010 | reverse complement strand
GTGCATTTCTTCCTGCTGTCTGTATTATTTTTCCCATTTTCTGTATACCTCCATAATACTGTTGTTTATAAAGAGTTTACCCATTCATTGATTTCCTGTTTTGTTCCACGATTTAACAGTCTGCCTTCTGTAATAACTGCATCTGGTGCAGATGGCTGCAATTCTTTCACAGTGTTCCCGAATCCACTTCCTCCGGATGTTGCAAAAAGCACAATCTTTTTACCACTGAAATCATAAGCTTCTAAAAATGTATTGATGATTGTCGGAGCCACATACCACCAGATCGGGAATTAAAATGTAGCCAGTTCCCCTCATGCCTTGATTTTACTGGGCTTAACGGCATACAAAACTGTGTTTTGTGTTGCACTTTCTGCTTGATCTGACAGGTACTGTAATTTGGGTTTCCTGGACTGTCTGGGTAAGTACCTAATTTCCAATCTCTTGTTGCAACTACATTATAAAAAAATCGAAGCCTCCTGAGAAGTTCCGATTTTTTATTGAGTATGAACCTTATAGTTATAACTGATATTTTAATTTTTAAAAATAATTAATTTGTTATACTAGAACTTTCTATAGGAATCCACTTTACTCCCCTCCGCTGAAAATCCCATATTTTACGTATATTTTCCTTCGGAACATTATAATCACGTTTCAGAAAAATTATTGGATTATACATCGGAAGAAACGGTTTTTGTTCCATTGCAGCATACGATAATGCATTAATTACATATCTCAATAATATTTCTGTTTTTCTCATTGAATCTATATCATCAGAAAATCCTTCCAAATCTACCTTATCTATAGGTACTTCAAAAGAAACATAATAGTTCTGGCATTTGTCACAATAGTCATTTGCAATATTGTGGTTACTGTAATAAATAGACAAACTTTTTAAAAATTCTGGTGATCCAAGCCAACCGCTTATGGCATCCTCTTCAAATTCATTAACAAAAAGATAGCCATTAATATTGTAATCATTCAAAGTCTTTTCGCCACCAAGTCTCATATCTAAATTTGTTCCCAATTTATGTTTAACTTCAACAATTACATCATTTTTATACATTGTAATTTGTTTTTGATCAAACGAAAATGTAAATCCCCATTTTTTTAAATAATCAGATAATGCTGTTTTCTGTGTTAACGCATAAGATAAAGTTAGTAACCCTTCATCCCATATAGTTTTTTCATTTTCTCTAGGGGTAATATGATTTACAATTAAAGAGTCAATTTGATTTAGAGTTTTACCTTGTATCAGTTCATCTATATTCAATTGTTCAATACCATTTTCATCATAATTACAATCTACTATATTGTCTGCATTTTCTTTTATAAATTTTTTTACCACTTCAATATCAGTTCCGACTATTTCTGAAACTGATTTATACATTTCATTTTTTCCCAAAGTATTTAAGTACATTTTTTCTCCATTCCTCAGCAGGTATATATTCTATGATATTCTCACCAGACACTACTGTATCTGGAGCCATATATGCATAAATTTCTGAACTTGATCTTGAAAACATACTTTCTATAGATCTCGAAATAAGAAGTTTTCTTAATCTTTTCCAATTATCTTGTCTATCATTCTCGTATTCCATTTCACTGTCATAAAAAGTAAAATATGTAAAATCTTTTATTTTAGCTTTATATTTCACAACATATGGTTCACACATACTTTTCCATTTTATATAAAGTTCATTCGTTTTATCATTTAAAGAAGACAGTGAAAAAATAAATTCTGGTACTTCATGGATAGTTGAATAATTATAGATATCTTCACAAAACAGAAATGCATTAATCTGAAAATCATAATATATTTTATGCCCTATATTATGTAGCTTTTCGTTTCTCTTGGAAATTACATCTAAATTTTTATATTTTTCATAATCTATGTCATAAGCCACATCGCCTATATACATTACTTTGCTTTTGATATCAAATTTTACATTATTTTCTTTTAAAAATCTATTTAAATCAGTGTCATTATTGAGTACCCATTGAAGATTATATAATCCATATTTTTTTATATCTTCACATTGATTACTGGTGCTTGTTACATGAAATGCTACAAGCTCTAAATTTTCTATATCAATATTATTTATTATAGAGCTATATTTTTCAAAAAATTCTTCAAAATCATTATGACAGTTTATAATATATTCTTCTATAAACTCTCCACTTTGCATTTGCAATAATTCATGCAACCAATAATAGGATGCATCTGGATTTGTAATGTCATAATACATGGTGTTCCCCTTCTTCAACAAATTTATCAAAAATTCCATAATTAGTATAGCATATACCCATCCTATTTGCATTTTATATATTTTGTTTTCAACGATGAAGAGATATGTCCGCACACATCTCTTACATCTTATTATTTTCAATGTTACAAGTTCTTAATAAAATTCAAATCCTGTTTCCGTAATGCCTTCTGTAACTTTTCGTTCTTTCTCTTCAGTTCCTTATTTTCTCTGCTCAGAGCTGCTACCTTCTGGTTCAGCAGTTCAATCTGCTTTTCCATCGCCATGTTCAGGATTTCTCTTCTTGGATCTATCATTCCGGTCTGTTGCTCTACTGCTTGGTTCAATGTATCCCGGACAGTTGGATTTTTATAAAAGAATCCTCTCGACAATCCAGTTTTCTTCATCAGCTTTGGAACGCTGATACGTTCTTTATTTGCCAGCATATCTTGTATTGCTTGCAATGCCAGTTCAATTTTCTCTTTACTTTTTCTCTGATTTTCCTCAATCATCTTGTCGTATTTGCTCATATTCTTCACCCCATCCTGCCAGACTCATATATATGATGTCACTCATCATCTGTCTTACTTCTCTGGTTTCGTCTGCCATTCTTTGATTGCTCATTTTCCGGTAATGCTGTACATTATTCAGTCTTTTATGCCCCAATAGTCTCGCTATCGTCCAGTCATCCAGATGCATTTCTGTAAGTTTGACGCCATAGTAGTGCCGGAACATGTGCGTTCCAAACCCGAATAATTCGCCATGATCATCTTTCAACTGCTTTTCCTGTATCATGGACATGACTTTTGTTTTTATAGCCATATACTGCATCGGGCGGTCAGGTTCTTTTTCATTAACAAATATGTATTCTGTATCACCGAACTTTTCCTGTGTATATTCAATAGAACTCTGTAACAGTTTTGCAAGTTCTTTACTGATCGGTTTTTTATATCTTTTAGTTTTAACTTGATATATTTCAATCATATCTTGGCCATTTTCTCTCGTCAGACAATCTGGTCTCAGTGTAAGGGTATCTGATATCCTAGTTCCAAGCATCTGATGTATCAGAAGACATCTTGCAATCTGTACATCCATCTGTGTAATTTCCGCATTCAGTCGTTTCATTTCATCATCAGAATACACTCTAAATTCTGCATTTACTTCCGGTGGAATATCCGTATTAATAAATAAATGCTCCAATCTTTCATAGCTGTAAATTTTTCCGATTGTCTCTAACTGTCGTCTTAATGAAATTACATAAGAACTATTCGCACTATGGGAAGTATCTTTTGTTGACAGATGTATCAAAAATTCTTCCAACACTTCTCTGTCTATTTCACTGCAGCTTTTTATTTTGGAATACTCTTTTTGGAGATATTCTGAGAATATCCTCATTATTGTCAATTCTCCCTGTACAGTTCCTATTGCTTCATACTGCAGATTCATATAAACAGCTTTCTTACATTCTTCCCGGATATCTGGCTGATATATTTTTCTGAAATCCAGTGTTTTTACATTATAAATTGGATTGGATCTGATTTTAATATCCAGATTTTTTAGTTCCCAAACATCTTTTTCTATCTCATCCCGTAAATCTTCTGGCCCTAAAAATTTCAGTACGTTTCTGAAATATAATATCGTCACTGCTTCGCCATAGCTTACTGTACCATACACACTCTTCTTTTCTTTTACAATAGTTATTCCCTGTTCTAACATCCAGCCTTTTAAAAGTGATATCCATTTTTCTGGATTTCTATCTCCAAGGCTTTTGATTCTCCGATTTATTCTGCTGTTCAAAAACTTTGCAATATGATTATAAGCTGTTCGATCCTGAATCAATGCTCTAAACGTTCCGTTTTTGCAGCGATACATAATATAACCTCGAAACTCTTCCTTTAATTCTTGCGTTGGAAGCAACGTTAAATCAAATTTTCCATTATCCTTACGTGTCCCTGTTTTTTGTAAATTGGGGAAATCTCTGAAATATATAATATCATTTTCCATCTTCTTCCTCTTTCTTTAACCATGATGCTAAACTACTTCCTTGCATTTCAAAGAACTCATCATTTGCTTTTGCAATCCTTTGTGGCATATAATCAATATACTGTCTTGTCATCTCTTCATAAGTATGTCCAAGATAATCCCTGATACTTTGCAGTGATACATGACTGTCATAAAACATAGTTGCTACTGTATGTCGATAATCATGTGATTGAAATAAATATTCTCCATTTGCAATCTTATTTTCCCGGCACGTTTCTATCATCTGAGTTCGGAATGTGCCATATAGACAAGCACCACCTCTGCTGTTTTTAAAAATGAATTCTTCAGGCTGAATTTCATGTTTTTTCAAGTATACTTTCATAATCTGATAAAGTGCCTGTGGGATTGGAATCCTTTTATAATTCTTCATTTTGACCTGATACACCTGAATCCAATAATCCTCGCCCTGCTGATAATAAGCATTTCCTTTCAATGTACACACTTCACTCGCCCGTAATCCTAGACACCACAGATGTAAGAACATACATCGTAATCGCTCTGGAAAAAGATATAATTTTTTCAAAATTTCCATATATACTGTTTCCTCAACGCTACGATCATGATGTACTACTACTTCTTTTTGTTGGAAATATTCAATTCGGAATGGCATTCTTGTAATATACTGTTTAACTTCCATGAATTTATAAAAATGACCGATACCGAAAATTCTTTCATTAAATCCCTTTGCCTGTATTCCCCGTTCTCGCAAGCCGTCTGCATACTTTTTTACTTCTGCGACAGTTGCATGAATCGCCAGTATCTTTTCTTGTTCCAGCAGTTCAATAAAATTTCTAATACATACAAATCTTCGTACAATCGTGCTGACTGCCTGTCCAGTAATTCCCAGTTCATATTTCATGTATGCCTGTAAAATTTCTCGATTCTGTATTTCCTTGACTTCCATAAAAGAAATGCTAATTAAGGATTTACTTTCGTCTATTCGATGTTTTCCAAGATGTAATCGTTCCAGATACCATACATTTGCTTCCCATTGGATCTGTTCCTGCTGCATAAACGCATCTCTTCTGCATTCACCTAAAATACTTCGTTGACTCGTTTCGGGAAAATTCTTTAAAATAGTTTCCACTTGTTCCATTTCCAGCAATCCAATATCCGTAATATTTAACTGAACACAAGAATCATAAAGAAGTTTTAAGGATTTTAACCTGACATTTCTATAAGCCTTAGACATTGAAGTATTGGCAATGATACGACTCAACGTATAAAAAATTTGTTTCTTTAAAACTTCTGAACAATTTTGTGTAAAATCCCACACCAATAGGTTTGTTTTATAAGAAGTTTCAAAGGTCTCAGCTATTTCCTTTTCCGGATAATACTTCAGAAAATAAATTTTATTTTGATATTTCCATTCATATATCCGCTTTCCATTTAGCGTCTGCATCTGTTGATAGATATGTTGTTGTTTTACCGTATCATATATTTTCAAATAGAAAGATACAATTTGTGATCGTATCTGTCCTCTTAAATATTGTTCATACGAATTCCGCAAAGGATAATCCATTTCTTCCAGATGCCAGATTTTTCTATCTGCCAAGAACTTTTTCAATTTGTTAATTCTTGAATCGCTTTTTATTCCAAGTGCATCAATTTCTGAATATAGTTCCTGCTTTTTCTTCTCAATATCTACTTCAGATTCTGTTATACGTTCTGCCTGTTGCAATAAATATATAGGTATTTCTCACACCTCCCTACTCCAGCAGACGTTCCGCCCCATAAATAGCAGTGTGTTGTGCATAAAACTCATTACTTGCTTCTATCAGTTCATCATCCAGCCAGTCCAGATACTTTATAGTCGTATCCAAATGTTTATGCCCCAATGCCTGACTGATCATTTCCAGTTCCCATCCTGCCTGCTTTCGCATATTTGCAAAATAGTGACGTAACATGTGGGGTGTGATTTTAACTCCGGTTTTCTTTTCCATTCGGTCCAACATATCATATACACTGTCCACTCTTAATGGTTTTCCAATGTTCTCACCCATGATATTCACAAACAGGTAATCCTGATGTTGCAGGATTTTCCGATATTTTGCCAGATAATCCATGAGAAATTCAAACGTATCATTACTTATCTTGGCACTTCTGTATTCCGCATTTTTGGCTCTCGCTTCATTTTCATTATCTTCCCGGAAGCATACCCTTATCATGTGATTCCTATAATCAATATCTTTGATATATTTTACTCCCAGTAGTTCCCCAATTCTGTATCCGGTTTCTGCTAACATAAGTAACAGAAGCTGATCTCTTCGGTTCGTACAGGCCTGTAAAATTGTAATAATCTGATTTTCTTTTGCTGTTCTCCCACGATGTTCCTCTTCCTTCAGATAGGCTTTAAAAGAATGATTCCGCAGTACCTTTTTTACTCCCACCTGATTAACCGCTATAATCTGGTTATACGATAAGGTTTTGAGACTTCCGTACTGTTCATATTCTGCCTCTATAAACAAATAGAACCTGAACACATCTTTTAAGTATGCGTTGCAGGTTCCTTCATTCGGACACTTCTTTTCTCCAGCCGTTTGCTCTGTATGGTTTCCGGCTTTAAGCCAGTATAAAAATTCCACAAAGTGTTCTGTCTGTTTTTCATAATCTAACTGATAGACTTCTGTGAGTTCCATTTCTTTCTCTGCCATATATTTCATATAATAGCAGATTGAAAATGCTGTGCGTTTCACTGTATTTGGTGAACGTTTACATTTAATCTTATGCATTAGATATTTACTTGGCAGTTCTTCAATACTCATTGTTTCCAGATTTCTGATGAAAAAATATTTTTCTGTTCCATCTTTTATCGTTTCCACCTTGTATATCATAAGCTGCCTCCTTTCCTCTAACGCTATACACAGTATACCCACTTCATGCCGAAATAGCTATTCATCAATACCAACAATCCCACCGAAAACGCCCTTGAAATACCACCAAACTTTTCGTGCTAAATCTGCTATTTCTGTAGCAGAACCACGAACGGTTACAGGTAGTATTCCACGCCTTTCCGGTTTCGGATAAAGTGCTGGATATCCTTGATGTCTTTTGCCATCTTGCAGCTTGGAAGCGCACACATCACTTCCTCATGATACCTGCCGCCTTCTCCTGCACGCTCGTCTAAAATGGACACGACACAAGTATCTGTCTCGGTGCGGAGCGCCCGTCCGAATCCCTGTCTTAGTTTTTTCTGCATGTCTGGAACAATCACTGCCTGAATATAATCTTTCAGGCTGGCATATTCCTTCTTCTGTGCTTCGCTGATGGGATCAGGAACAGCAAAGGGCAGTTTTACTATAATCAGCGAAGATACCATATCTCCAGGGAAGTCTACTCCTTCCCAACAGGAGCCGGCTGCAAAAAGGACAGCATTGTCCATCTGTTTAAATCTTGTGATCTCTTCCGGTGAATGTCTCCACACCTCTATCATCGGGAACGGAATTTCATCCCTTAACATCTGGTAAACGTTTCCCATCAAATGATAAGATGTGAACAGCACCAGCGTATGCCCGTAAGTCGAACAGATCAGTGAATGGATATGGCCTGCTATCATCTCTGCCTCTTCCTGACTTTCTCTTCTGCATGTCTTCAAATTCTTTGGCAGATATAACAGACAGTTCTTCTGATATTCAAACGGGGAGTCTGCCACATATTCCCGGACTCTCCGCACTCTCTGTAATCCTGTCATTTTCCGAATGTGGGAAAATCCCTGTCCGGTTTTTAAAGTTCCGCTTGTAAGAATCGCTCCCATTCCTCTGCTCCATAACATCTGGTCCAGATACTGTGGAATCCGTCTGCTGGATGCACACAATATAATCCTGTGATCATGGTCCTGCTTCAGATGCAGTACATACTTCTTATCCTGATGGAAAAAGTATTCCAACACACTTCTGGTTTCTTCCAGCTTGTTTCTGATCCACTTCGGAATCTTCTTTTCTAATTTTTCTATGATCTTATTCATGGTCTGTATCCCCTCATATAAATACATTGCACACTCTTCTGTCATGTGGAATTCTTCTTTTATCCCATATCTGGTTCTGTGGTTTTCTCCTATGATGTCCAGCACCATACGGATCGTCCCAGACAGTTTTCTTATCTCCGGGCCTTGGTACTCTTTCCCAAGATAAAAGCAGATTTCCCGGATATCGTCATAACAGAGGCTCTTCCCGAACATCTGCTTTGCCGCATCCGGCAGCTTATGTGCTTCATCGACAATCAATGCCAGGTAGTCTTTTAATAACGGGCGGTAATCCTGCAGCCTGTGATAACCATCAGCCAGCAGATAATTGTGATTACAGATCTGAATGAACATTTCATGATCTCTGGAACGCTCCAGATACTGCTGATACCTGCATGAGCCTCTTTTCGGGCAGTCTCCCGAACAGAACTTCGGTACACTCACCATCCTTCTGTCAAACCCACTTAAGTTGGACACTTCGTCCATATCATAATGTTCTTTCAACGACAGCAGAGCTTCTTTCTGCAACGCATTTTTGTTTTTTTCTTCGATTGCAACGATTCGTTGCTCCAACCTCTCATCGCAGACAAAATGCTCTTTCCCTTTTCGTATCACAGCTTTAATAGGGGCCTGAATCGTCCCGTTCTCCTGAAGAATCCGGGAGAGAAAAGGGATATATTCTGTAAGAATTGCTTTCTGGAGTGTAATGCTGGAAGTGGATATCACGATCGGACGCTGCTCATAAGGGGAACATCCTTCTGCAAGCAGAGAATATTTTCTCATCAGAACACAGGCCACCAGATAGGCATACGTCTTGCCGATACCGACACCCGCGTCACACAGTGCTATGTTTCTTCCCAGCAGGTTATCCAGCATTTCGTGGCATAACATAATCTGTTCTTCCCTTACTGCCATTCCATGTTCTGGAAACAGCACACGAAAGATTGTATCAATTTCACGATGCGCTCTTTTTAAATATTCTTTTGTGTAATACATAATTTGTTACCTAATATGCGTGCTGATACCACATCAATACGGCTGTAAAGGATTTCTCCCTACAGCCGCATGTATCTGATATCAACGACACATTCTTCCTTGATTTCTTATACTTTTGTTTTTTGGCGTTGTATTTGTCCTCGACTCCCCCATTGCCTTACGGGAACATTACAGGCGGATGCTTGGCATTGCACCACTCATGGATTTTCTAAAGGTCTTGCTGATTACAACCCAAAGTCCATCCTCTGCTCACTGGCAGTTCCTATGTATCATTATCCCCTCGTAAGTGATCCTCGCAAAAGACCGCCACGGTCCTGTTTCAGTTAAAGTGGATTCGCTCGAAACAAAAACACCAGCAAAGAATTTTTTATATTCTTTCCTGTCATTTTCATTTGTCCTCGCGCCTTCCTAACACGCTTCTACTTACGGGAACGTACCTGTAATGCTGGTATAGGATTGTCAAAGTACACTGGCAAAATTTACCTGCCTATTAAATAGCCGATGAAAAATGCTGTTATTATTCAATTTTCGACAAATTATTTAATTTTTTTCTTAAACGGTTTCTTTTGGTATAAACGGTCTGTTCTGCCATTCCCATAATTTTGGCAATCTCTCTTCCTGAATATCCCCATGTACTAAGCAAAAGTATCTCTAATGTCTGATGTTCTGTGCCCTTTAATAATTCATAGATCCGTCGGTCTCCAATGTTGTCTAAAAGTTCTCGGATATCCTGTGCAAACCGTCCTCTGTCCCTTTGTTTTATGGAATCCATATCCTGCATCATTTCATCCAGATGTTCCCGGTATCTGCGCTCTTCCAGAAAATCTTCCCTGTCCATCTGGCGCAACTTTTGGATCTTCTCTTCTTCCATTCCCAGTTTACGCAGTTTCTTTTCTTCCTGTTCTTTCCAATAATTCCACTTTCGTTCTTCACTTGTCTTGTTATAAGCCATTTAGCTTTCCTCCGATCTGATTTTTGGTATAGAAATCAAATCGGAGCATGGCGGTGACCGGATATGTACGTTATAATGTTCGAAAAATGTCGAATAAAAAAATGCTGCAACCTCTTCGATTACAGCACTTCTTTTTCCCTTACTCTTTTGTTTTTTTAAGGACTTCCATTGATGCAAATATAACTCTTCTCCTTGTCATGCCTTACTAAAACACCACAAAAAGAAGTATATAGAAAAAGACTGTCAGAACTGTGTAATGTAACAGTCATCTGCCAGTCACTTTTCGCATAATTCGACATTTTTCTACATTTTGCTCAATGTCTGTCTATATCTAAATAATATCCCACCTTTCGTATACTCTGAATAATCTTTGCAGCCTCCGGTTCTGTCTTTTCCAGTTTTTTGCGGAGTCTGCGTACAAAACACCAGATCATGTTGGCAGAGTCATCTCCATACGGTTCTTTCCATAACTTTTCAAAGATAATCTCATGGGTAACTACCTGTCTGGAGGAATCTGCCAGCAGATACAGGAATGCCTTTTCTCTCTCATTTAAGGTTGTAAGCTCACGCTCTCCCCAGTAAGCAGTATGATAACGCCAGTCGATCAGCAGTTTTCCCTTTTGTATCATCTCCTGCTTTTCTCTTTTTCTTCCGGTGTTCCATGCGATGTCAGAACGCCTGAGCAATGCATACAGGTACGTGTTGATCAAGCTGACCGAAGGATGTGGAAATACCAGGTCTGCACCCCATTCGATATACTTTTTTACCGCCTGAATCCCCGGTATCACTACAATAATCGGAGCCCTGCTATACTGCCGGACTTCCCAAATCAGCCTTCCCAGCTTTCTGCTATCATTTCTCACAAGCATCAATACTGCGTCATAGGCCGCTATGGTATGGAATTTTTCAAACACATCCAGATTAACGGTCGTACATTCCCACTCATTTTTTAACCCTTCACAAAGTTGACTCCACTTATCTACCTCATCCGCAGCAATCAATACTTTTTTCATTTGTATCCCTTTTCTTATGTTACTTCATTTTTAAAGCAGAAAAGGCAGTGAAATCTCTCCACCGCCTTTCCTGTTTTTGATTTAATTCGTTAATTTCATTTCTTCGTTTAACGTATTCTCTTCCTTCATCTTCCGTACCAATTCTTGAATCTTTTTATAAGATTCTTCGCTGATTGTATGTTCCATCCGACACGCATCATGATTTGCAGTTTCCGAAGATACTCCTATTCGTCGTAAAAATTCTTCTAAAAGCACATGCCTTGCATAGATTTTTTTTGCAATCTTTCTTCCTTCTTCTGTCAGTTCAATGCTGCCATATCGGTCTTTTATTACATATCCATCTGCCAGCAGTCCACGTACTGCAACTGAAACACTCGCTTTGGAATAGTTCAGATAATCACTAAGCATAGAATTACGAACATATCCTTTCTGACGTTTCAATACATACGCCGCTTCCAGATAATCTTCTTTGGATTCTCCAATTTTCATATACTACTTTATCCCCTTTTGGAAAGTATTTCTTCTGCATTCCTGCTGTTAAGAAATTCTGCCGTTCTGCATTTCATATACCACATCTGCCACATTCATTGTGGATACTCTGTGGGATACCAGGACAACTGTTTTCTTCTTGGCCGATTCTTTCAATGATTTTAAGATAATTCCCTCATTTAAAGAGTCGAGGTTCGATGTAGGCTCATCGAGTAGAATGAGGGGGCATTCATGGAGAAATGCTCTTGCAATTCCGATTCTCTGTTTTTCACCACCGGACAGCGTATCACCCAGTTCTCCGACTTCTGTATCATATCCTTTCGGAAGTGTCATAATGAAATCATGGATAGATGCTTTCTTTGCGGCTTCCATAATCTCTTCTCTGGATGCTCCCGGCTTTGCGATGGCAATGTTGTTTGCAATGGAATCATGGAACAGGTGTGTTTCCTGCGTAACATAACTTTCCATATCTCTTAAATGCTTGGTTGGAATCTTGCGGACATCTGTTCCGTCTACCGATACACTTCCATCCTGCACATCCCAGAACCGCATCAACAGTTTTAAGAGTGTAGATTTTCCGGAACCGCTCGCACCATGAATCCCTGTGATTTTACCCGGCTGTAATTTCAGTGAATAGTTATCTAAAATAGTCTCTTCACCGTATGCAAAAGTAACATTTTTAAAGGTAACCTGCCCCTTTATCTCAGGCAGCATCTGTGCCTTATCTTCATCTGCTATTTCAGGCTCAGTGTCTAGCACTTCAAAAATACGCTCTGCTCCGGCAATGTTTGTAACTATTTGATTATAAAAATTACTTAGATTGTTAATTGGTTGCCAAAACATATTAATATAAGTTCCAAATGCCAAAAATGTACCTACAGATATATGCTCTGCACCTAAAATCACTATTCCCACAAAATAAAGTGAAATGCTTATTAAAAAATGAGAGCAAAGTAGACTTGTTTTGTTGTGCTGGAAACAAAGAATATGATTTTGTAATAAATGAGCTAGGATATAATGAGGAAAATGCCAAAAAAACAGGATTTTGCAGATATGACTTATTAAAAGATGAATCAAAAGAAAATAATAAAATATTAATGATGTTTACATGGAGAAAACAATTTGAAAATGATGAGAAAACATTTTTAGACTCAAAATATTATTCAACTATACAAGATTTAATAAAAGATACAAGACTTTCAGATTTATTAGAAAAAGAAAATTTAGAATTATATATGTGTTTACATGATAATATGATTCCATACAAAGATAAATTTATAACTACAAATTCAAGAATAAAGATAGTTGACAAAACAGAAAAGAGTATACAAGAACTATTAAGAGAGTGCAAATATTTAATAACAGACTATTCAAGTGTAGCATTTGATTTTGCATATATGAAAAAGCCATTACAATATTTTCAATTTGATTATGAAGAATTTAGAAAAAATCATATACCAGAAGGATATTGGAATTATGAAGATGGTTTTGGAGAAGTAACACATACTGTTGATGAATGTATTAACAAACTAATAGAAAGTGTAAATTGTAACTTTGAAATGAATGAAAAATATAA
>OGUO01001895.1_pt1 | contig 13309 bp, 11 predicted proteins | sample 1553641 | NCBI WGS metagenome assembly OGUO01 (sample SAMEA2579980, study PRJEB22360) | human gut metagenome | biome: human gut; feature: human-associated habitat; material: faeces | place: Denmark | collected 2008/2010 | reverse complement strand
AAAGAGATGAAGTTTGCGTGGACTGCCAAAGGCTCTCCCTTTGGGAGAGCTGGCACCGAAGGTGACTGAGAGGGCGAGGATGCTACCCTTGTGCAGCAGCTTTTTCCAGTGTGGAAAACCGCTGTTTGCGTCCGTTTTCCACACCGGGTTTTTCTCCCCGGCGGTTTGTGGAAAACTGCCCGGGGCAAGATTCCAGATTGGAGAAAAGCAAATCCGTAAGCCGGAGTAAACTGTAAAAACAAAAGAAAAACCTTCGACTTTCTTTTTTATAAAAGGCAGAATGCCCACATTTTAGCCCAGAAACTTCCAGAATACGGCGGCGTCCATTACGGCTTGTATAGGACTTTCCTCCACTGGATGTGGAAAACTATGTGGAAAAGGTGGAAAACATCGTTGGAAACTGCGCTTCTTTTTCACAAAAACGGTGGAAAACCCGGTGGAAAAAGTGAAAAGTTCATTCCAGAACGGATAGTCCATACAATTTCCGGTTGTCGTTTTGGGACTTAAAACCCGCATGAATGCTGTGTTTTTTCCGCCTTTTCCACACCCCGGCGGCTTCTGGGTGTAAAAATCGGTTTTCCGCTGAAGGCTTCCCCCGGACGGGGGAAGCTGTCACCGCAGGTGACTGATGAGGGCGCTGTTGCCGTAGTTACCCCTCATCCGGCGCTACGCGCCACCTTCCCCCCAAGGGGTGAAGGCTTTTGCTCTGGGGCAAGCTGCGAAAGTTGATTTCAACGCCTTCCGCGTGGATTTTCTTGAATGCGGGGGCCTGTCATGGTAAAATAGGGGTAACATGAAACTGGCGGGGCATCCCGCAACGGAGGCGAAACACATGAACAACTGGCTGAATAAGCTGGAGCGCAAGTATGGCCGCTATGGCATCCCGAACCTGACCAATATTCTGGTGGCGGGGCAGATTTTGGTATTGGCCATTGAGCTGTTTGTTGACCGTACCATCACGGGCTGGCTGGGGCTGAACCGGTTCCTTCTGCTGCAGGGGCAGGTCTGGCGGGTGATCAGCTTTGTATTCATCCCCTTTTCCGGCGGCAGCATCCTCAGCGTGGTGCTGGGCATCTACTTCACATGGTTCGTCGGCACCGCGCTGGAACGGGAGTGGGGCGATTTCCGCTACACGGTGTATCTGCTGTCCGGCGTGCTGGGCACGGTGCTGGGCTGTCTGCTCACCGGCGTGACCGCAAGCACCTACTGCCTGTCCCTCTCACTGCTGCTGGCCTTTGCCATGCTGTACCCGGAGGTGCAGCTGCTGCTCTTCTTCGTCATCCCCATCCGGGTAAAGTACTTCGGCATTTTTGCGGCTGTGCTGTGGGTATTCAGCTTTCTGGGCGCTTCCCTGCCCGGCAAGCTGGACTATCTGCTGTCCATGCTCAACGTATGGCTCTTCTTTGCCCCTATGGCCTACCGCTCCCTCCGCGCATGGGTGCGCCGGGAGCAGTGGAAGCGGAAGAACAGGAGATAAACCCTCCCGTGAAGCGTCCTCGCCCTCTCAGTCAAGCCCTGTCGGGCTTGCCAGCTCTCCCAAAGGGAGAGCCTCTGGCGAAACCGTAAGCTTTATATTCTGACCGGAAACCTTGCGATGCTGAAACCTTCTGGTGCGGTAAACTTTACGGTTTGACCGAAAGCCTTGCCGCTATGCCAAGGGCTCTCCCTTTGGGAGAGCTGTCACCGAAGGTGACTGAGAGGGCGAGCCCGCCTTATGGACTTTTTGCGCTATTTACGACTTTTCAGTGAAAAAAACGGCTGCGGGTTTGATTTTTTGGCCGTTTTCATGTAAACTAAAGAGTAACCATGCCCGTGTGTTTTCCGGGCGGGAAAACCCCGCAAAATGCACAACGCGCGGGATAAAAACTGCTAAAAATAACGGAGCGTAATGAAATATTATGGCCATCGTAAGTCCTTCTATTCTTTCTGCTGATTTTGGCAAGCTGGGTGCAGACTGCCGCATGGTGCTGGATGCCGGCGCACAGATGCTGCACTACGACGTGATGGACGGGCATTTTGTGCCCAACATCAGCTTTGGCGTGCCGGTGCTCAAAAGCCTGCACAAGGCGCTGCCGGATGCCTTTTACGACGTGCATCTGATGATCAGCCACCCGCTGCAATACGCCGAGCCTTTCATCAAGGCCGGTGCGACCCTGTATAACTTTCATCTGGAGTGCGAAGATGATATTCAGGCCACCATTGATGCCGTGCGTGCGCTGGGCTGCAAGGTGGGTCTGACCATCAAGCCCGGCACCCCGGCCCAGGCGCTGGCACCGTGGCTGGAGCAGCTGGATCTGGTGCTGGTGATGAGCGTGGAGCCCGGCTTCGGCGGGCAGAAGTTCATGCCCTCGGCACTGGACAAGCTCCGCTGGCTCAAGGCAGAGCGGGAAGCACGCGGCCTTTCCTATCTGCTGGAGGTGGACGGCGGCGTGGATGCCGCCACTGCACCCCTGTGCGTGGAAGCCGGCGCCGACGTGCTGGTGGCGGGTAGTGCCGTGTTCGGCGCTGCCGACCCCGCTGCGGCTGTGGGCGCACTGGCCAGCCTGTAAGGAGGGCTGTATATGGATGAAGCTTTGATCCAAGAGCAGGAGCGGCAGCTGCAAAAGACCGGGCGGTACTATAGGCACGTTTTCTGGCTGTGCGTGCCGCTGCTGTGCATGGCCTGCTATTTTTACGGGGCGCGTCCGCTGCTGCTGTGCGGCATCGCCCTGCTTACCGGCAACCTGTGCGACCGTCTGGTGGCGCTGCTGCGCCATCGGGCGTACACCAATAAAGATCTCTCCAACGAGAGTTTCAGTCTGATCATTGCCCTGCTCATGCCCGCCACCGTGGACATCTATGTGCTGGTGGTGGCGGTGCTGGCGGGCGTGCTCATCGGCAAAGAGGTCTTTGGCGGCTACGGCAGCTATCCCTTCAACCCCGCTGCCGTGGGCTACGCCGTGGCGGCGGTATCGTGGCCGGAGCAGGTGGTGCGTTACCCGCAGCCCTACACCCCGCTGCCCCTGTGGGACGCTTCCGCCGTGCCAGTGAGCAGCACCATCGAGGATACCCTGCGCAGCGGCGGTATCCTGAACCTGAACTCCCTTGCTGTTGCGCTGGGCGAGTTTGCCGCCCCCATGGGCACCGGCGCAGCGCTGGTCATTCTGGCCTGCGGCCTTGTGCTGTGGACCCAGAAGGACGTGCACATCGGCGCATCAGCGAGCTTTCTCATCACCTGCGGGCTCATCGCTTTCTTCTTCCCGCGGCAGGTAGGTCTGGCAGACAGCACCCTCTTCAGCAGCCTGCTGCCCCGCCTGCAGGGCGTCCGGGACGAGCTGCACACGGGTGCAATGCTGTTCTGCGCGGTGTTCCTGCTCAACGAGCCATACACCTGTGCGCATCACCGGCTTGGGCGCATCCTGTACGGCGCACTGGTGGGTGCTGCCACCATGGGCTTCCGCTATTTTGGCGTGTACGAGACCGGCGTCTGCTTTGCACTGCTGGCCGTCAACAGTGTGTCCGCGCTCATTGACCGCACCGAGGAGCGGCTGTACCGTCTGCTGCACCGTCTGCCGTCCGAACGAAAGGAGGCTGCGGAATGAAAAAGCGTACTGCGGAACTGATCTTGCAAGATCCCGAAAAGTTTGCCCATCATGACCGCGTGTTCCTGAATAACCCGGTGGTCATGCAGGGCATGGGTCTGGCACCGCTGGTGGTCGTGGCTACCACCGGTCAGAACAGCCTGATGCTGGCGGCGGCGGTGGCGCTGCTGCTGGTGCCCTCCCGCGTGCTGGCCTGCCTGCTCAGCCGCCTTGTGCCCCTGCGGGACGAGGAACCCTCGCCCGCACAGCTGCAGAAAAAACTGCTGCCCCGCGCTATACTGTACGCAGCCAGCGCCGCTGTGGTGTATCTGGCGGCGTATCCCATCCTGAACCTTGTGTTCGGCACGGGTCTTTTGAACCTTGGCATCTACCTGCCCATGCTGGTAGTGGAGCCGCTTCTGACCTACCGCTTCGGCCGCGTGCAGGAGACGGTGCACAAGGCGGTTTCCAAGGGCGTGCGCATCACCGTGGGCTACGCGCTGCTGCTGCTCGTGATCGGCATGGTGCGCGAGTGGCTCAGCCTTGGCACCGTGTTCGGTGCCCCGGTGGGGCGCTGGGCGCTGCTGCCGCTGGCTAAGATGCCGGCGGGCGGCTTTATCGTGCTGGGCATCCTGTGCGCCATCTGGCGCGCTGCCGCTGCAAAGCGCAGGGAATATCTGCAAAAGGAAGCGCAGGATACCCTGACCGTGCACTACCAGAAGGAGGTGGACCGCGAACCGTGAAGGAAGTTGTAAGCAGCTCGGCAGTGTTTTTCAGCTATGCACTGCTGGCTATTTTTGCACAGAACGCTGTCTTTACCCGTGCACTGGGCGTGTCCCGCATGGTGCAGCTGGTGGGGGACGACCGCACCAGCAGCGCGTTGTTCGGCATGATGCTGTGCATCACGCAGGTGCTGGTAGCACCCGTGGCTTTCATTGCCGGCGGATTCATCGCCCCGCTGGATAACCGCGCCCAGCTGCGCCCGCTGGTGTATATCGCCAGCATTGCCGTGGTGTGTTTGGCAGAGCATCTGGTGCTGTGGCTGCTGCGCAGCCTGCCCCGCCGCGCCCAGCTGCTGCGCATCGTGCCGCTGGCCGCGCTGAACAGCGGCGTGCTGGGCACGGTGCTGGTGGAGCGCACCCAGAGCTTTACCCTTGGCCAGAGCCTTGGCTTTGGCCTTGGCAGCGGCATCGGCTATGTGCTGGCGGTGCTGCTGGTCACCGAGGCACGTCACCGCCTGCGCAGCAAAGCCATCCCCAAGGCATTCCGCGGCCTGCCCATCACGCTGGTGTATATCGGCGTGCTGGCGCTGGCGATCTATGGCTTTACCGGACATTCCGTTATCCTGTAATGCAGACAGGGAGGAAAGGATACCATGGCTAAGTATAAACGTCAGAAGGTCAAGCATTATCACCGCAGCTTTTACAGCCGGGAAACGCGCGTAAAGCGCGGCATCGGCATTGTTGTGCTGGTGGCGGCAGTGCTGGCAGCCGCATGGTTTGCCGCGCCCCATGTGCTGGATTGGGCCACCCACACATGGTATACCGTGGTCAAGGATCGGGACTTGGAAGCCGAAAGCGCTTCCCGCGCCGAAGCAGCCGCTTCCTCTGCGGCGGCAAGCAGCGCCGCCGCTTCGCAGACAGCGTCTGAGCCGGAGCCGGAGAAGGAAAAGCCGCTGGACGGCAAGGCCATCACCGGCGGCAGCTGGGCAGAGCTGGACGTGACAGCCCTGACCGATGAAGCTGCCATCCGCGCCGCTGCCCGGCAGCTGAAGCAGCAGGGCGCAGACTATGCCCTTGTCACCCTGAAGGACGCCGCTGGCACGGTGTACTACGCTTCCGGGGTGGCAAATGCCGCCCAAAGCATCACCGAAAGCCCGGTGGATGCGGCAAGCATCGCCGCCATCCTGCGGGAAGAAGGCATTATCCCGGCGGCGCAGCTTGCCGCCTTTACCGACCCGGTGTCGGTGTACACCGACCGCAGCATGGGCGTGCACTACGACGGCAACAGTCTCTGGCTGGACAACGTCAGCGCAGCCAAGGGCGGCAAGGCGTGGATGAACCCCTTTGCCGCAAGCGCGGTGCAGTATGTCGGCGACCTCATTGAAGAGGTGCAGGGCATGGGCTACGAGCAGGTGGTGCTTACCGGGGTGCAGTTCCCCAATATCATCACCCGCAAGCAGGACTTCGGCGCTTCCGGCGGCAAGAGCCGGGAGGGACGCGCCGCCCAGCTGGCGGCAGATATCGCCGCGTGGCAGACCCGCTTTGCAGGCAGCGTGACCCTGTGGGTCAGCTACCCGGACGCACTGTGCACCGCCGCCACCGATGCCCTTGGCACCACCGGCGTGTCCCTTGGCATGGAGAATCTGCTGGTCACCAGCAGCACCGCACTGGACGCGGATAGCCGCGCTGCACTGGAGCAGGCCGCTGCCGACGCCGGTGTGCAGCACGTTGTGGTGCACGACGCCGCAGCATTCCGCTGAGAAGCGGCTTTTATCGCAAGTCAAAAATTAGCGCAACATTCAAACAGCATATTTGCGATATGCAATTCAACGTTGTTGCTGTTGCATTAAAAAAGTTGAATTGCAATAAAGAGGGGAGGAAACGACTATGAAACCGACTACCTGTTTTGCACCCGCACACATCCTGCTGCCTTCGGAGCAGGTGCCGCTGGAGCAGTGGGGCTGCATTGCCTGTGACCAGTTCACCAGCGACCGCAGCTACTGGCAGCGGGCAGAAAAGACCGCTGCGGGTGCGCCCAGCACCCTGAACCTGATCCTGCCGGAGGTGTATCTGGAGGACGGAGACGCTGACGTGCGGGTGGAAAAGATCCACGCCACCATGCAGGATTACGCCCAGAACGTGCTCACCCGGGCGGTGGACGGCTTTATCTATGTGGAGCGCACCGAGCAGAGCGGCCGGGTACGGCAGGGTCTTGTGGGGCGTGTGGACCTGGAAGCTTACAGCTACCGCCGTGGCGAAAAATGCACCGTGCGTCCCAGCGAGTGCACCGTGGAAAGCCGCATCCCGCCCCGCATGAAGGTGCGCACCGGCGCTGCGCTGGAAACGCCCCACATCATGATGCTGGCGGATGACCCGGACTGCACCCTCATCGAGCCCATTGCCGCCCACAAAGACAGCCTGCCCAAGGTGTACGAGGGCGAGCTGATGCTGGGCGGCGGTCATGTGGCCGGCTGGGCGGTGGAGGATCCCGCCCTCATCGCGCAGATCGAAAACGCGCTGACCGTGCTGGGCAGTCAGGAAGAATTTGACAAGAAATACCCCGATGCCACCCGCCGCGACCCGCTGACGCTGGCCGTGGGCGATGGCAACCACTCGCTGGCCACCGCAAAGGCCTGCTGGGAGGAGCTGAAAAAGACCCTGACCCCGGAGCAGGCAGAGAATCACCCCGCCCGCTGGTGTCTGGCAGAGGTGTGCAACGTGCACTCCCCGGCTATTGAGATCGAGCCCATCCACCGGGTACTGTTCAACGTGGACTGCGCCACCGTGCTGCTGAGCCTGATTACATGGAGCGATGCCAACATGGTAGGCTGCTGCTTTGGCGGCAGCAAAAAGCAGCCCTTTACGCTGGCAGGCCCCCACATGGCCAATGTGCTCAGCTTTGAGGACCCCACCGAGCCGCTGACCGTGGGCACCATCGACGATTTTATTTCGGATTATATCGAGCGTCACCCGGAAGCAAAGGTGGACTATGTGCATGACGAGCCGGCTGTGCGCGCTTTGTGCAAGCAGGGTGCCGTGGCGTTTTTGATGCCGCCCTTCGCCAAGAGCGACCTGTTCCGCGGCGTTGTGATGGGCGGCGTGCTGCCCCGCAAGACCTTCAGCATGGGACACGCGGAGGAAAAGCGCTATTACATCGAGTGCCGGAAGATCACAGAATAATAGGAGAACCATGACATTTAAAGAACTGAATCTGTCCGCCCCGCTGCTGCGTGCTGTGCAGGAAGCGGGCTACGAGACCCCCTCGCCCATTCAGGCGGCGGCGATCCCGCCGGTGCTGGCTGGCCGGGATCTGATGGGCTGCGCCCAGACCGGCACCGGCAAGACGGCGGCTTTTGCGCTGCCCATGCTGGATCGGCTCACCGCCAATGCGCCCCGCCGCAAGGGCGCTGTCCGCGCCCTGATTTTGACCCCCACCCGGGAGCTGGCCTTGCAGATCGGCGAAAGCTTTGAAGCCTACGGCAAGTACCTGAAACTGCGCAGCACCGTCATCTTTGGCGGCGTGGGACAGGCACCGCAGGTGGAAGCGCTGAAAAAGGGCGTGGACATCCTTATTGCCTGTCCGGGACGGCTGAACGACCTGATCGGGCAGGGCTTTATCGACCTGTCCGCACTGGAAATTTTTGTGCTGGACGAGGCCGACCGGATGCTGGACATGGGCTTTGTCCATGACGTGAAAAAGGTCATTGCAAAGCTGCCCGCCCAGCGCCAGAACCTGATGTTCAGCGCCACCATGCCCGCCGAGATCGAGCAGCTGGCTGCCGGCATCCTGCACGAGCCTGCCTTTGTCAAGGTGGACCCGGTGTCCAGCACGGTCGACCGCATCCAGCAGAGCCTGTACTATGTGGAAAAGGGCAACAAAAAGCTCTTGCTGCCGTGGCTCATCAAAAATTTACAGCCGCCGGTGGTCAACGCACTGGTGTTCAGCCGCACCAAGCACGGCGCGGATAAGATCGCAAAGGATCTGACAAAGCAGGGCATCCCCGCCGCCGCCATCCACGGCAACAAGAGCCAGACCGCCCGCGTCACCGCGCTGGAGGATTTCAAGTCCGGCAAGACCCGGGTGCTGGTGGCGACCGATATCGCCGCACGCGGCATTGATATCAGCGAGCTTTCCCATGTGTTCAACTACGACCTGCCCGAGGTGCCGGAGACCTATGTGCACCGCATCGGGCGCACCGCCCGCGCCGGTGCAGACGGCACCGCCGTCAGCTTCTGCGCCCCGGAGGAGCAGGAGTATCTGGCAGGCATCGAAAAGCTGAACCGCCGCAAGATCCCGGTGGTATCCGGCCACCCGTGGGACGGCGTGCCCGCCCCGGTGCGCCCGGTGCTGCCCGTGCGCGGCAAAAAGCCCCGCCCCGAAGCAGAAAAACCGGCCGAAGCACCGAAAAAACAGGCCGAAACTGCGCCCGCAAAAGCTGCAAAGGCAGCTGCGCCCGCGCCGAAGCAGGAGCCGAAGGCCGCAAAGAACGCGGTGCCTGCAAAACCGAAAAAAGAGGAAACACTGATGCAAGACAGCAACGCAAAGCGCGGTGCACGCAACGACCGCCGCGCCAACAACCGGGGCGCAAACGCCCCCAAGGAGACGGCAGCGCCCCGCACCCGCCGCGAGAATGCCGCCCCCGCCCGGGGCAGCAACGCCCAGCCCAAGTTCGACCCCCATTTTGTCAGCGCCCCGGAGGCTACTCCGCTGCGCCCGGCACGCAAGATCCCTGCCGCCCCGGCAGCACCTGCTATCCGCAGCGCACAGGAGCCCCAGAATAACCAGAACGCAAACCGCAGCGGCAGCCGCCGCAATGACCGTAGCGACCGGGGTGAACAGCGCAATGCCCGCCCCGCAGCCCAGAGCACCAACGCCCGCCCTGCCCGCAATGAGCGCGGCAGCGCCGGCAATCAGAACCGCGCCCCCAAGGCCGAGCCTGCCCGCCGCGGCCGCAATGCTGCCGCCCGGGACGAGGACCCGGGGCTGATGCTCATCAGCCGCCGCCCGCCCCAGCAGAAGTACACCAGCTTTGAGGAGTATATGGACGCCCACGGCGGTGCTACCGCACCCATTGAGGATCACAGCGAAGAAGTATGAGCCGGAACGAAGCCTTTGCCCCGTGGCAGTGCCCCCTGTGCGGCGGTGCGCTGCAAGGGGAGAATGACCTGAAATGTGAAAAAGGCCACTGCTTTGACCGCGCCCGGGAGGGCTACTGGCATCTTTTGCCGGTGCAGAGTATGCGCACCAAAGCCCCCGGGGACAGCAAGGAGATGGTAGCCGCCCGCCGCGCCTTCCTGAACGCCGGATACTACGGCATTTTCGGGCAGGCGTTGGGGGAGCTGTGCCTTGCCCACGGCGTGCCCGCCGCGAAGGACGCCCCGCTGCATCTGCTGGACGCAGGCTGCGGCGAGGGCTGGTACGACCGCTGCATCGCGCAGCAGTTCGCGGCGGCGGAAAAGCCGCTGCAGCTGGCCGGGTTCGATATCGCAAAGCCTGCCGTGCGGCTGGCTGCAAAGGCGCTGCCCACTGCACAGTATGCGGTGGCGTCCAGCTTCAGCCAGCCGGTACGCACCGGCTGGGCAGACGTGCTGCTGAACTGCTTTTCGCCCTTTGCACAGGAGGAGTTCAGCCGGGTGCTGCGCCCGGGTGGGCGCATGATCTACGTTGTGCCGGGGGCAGAGCATCTGTACCAGATGAAGGCCGTGCTCTACGAAAAGCCCTACAAGAACCCGGTGCAGCAGGTGGAGTACCCGGGTTTCCGCGCCATTGATGAGCGTGAGGTGCAGGGCACCATCACCGTGCCCGCCGCCCAGCTGGAAGCCCTGTTTGCCATGACCCCCTACTACTGGAAAACGCCCCGCGACGGTGCCGCCCGCCTTGCGGCTCTGCCGCAGCTCACCACCACCATCGCCTTCCGCTTTCTGGTGTTTGAAAAGCTGTAATAAGATACAAAAGGACTGCCGTGCAGATGTACGGCAGTCCTTTTTTGTGCCCGTCCAACGCCTGTCGATTTTCACAAGAACTGGCATACTAATATATCAATTATGCTCAAAAGCGATGAAATCTATTTACAATCCATCTGATTTGTGATACGCTTTGCACAGATTCCGACGGCGCGATACTGTCGAAATGTCCGTTGGGCCGGCAGCAGGGCGTTTGCTGTACAGCTTCGGGCGGCTTTGTTCTGCACAAATGAGCCGTCTGCATTTAAAAGGAGAAATGATGATGAACAGAAGAGACTTTATGAAGCTTTCCGCCGCTTCTGCCGTGACCATGGGCGCAGTGGCTGGCATGGCGCCCGCATCCTTTGCTGAGAACGCTGGCGTGCACACCGATGCTGAGGTGCAGGCCATGGTGGCAGAGGAACTCCGTCTCTCCCGCGAGGTGGCCTTTTATCCGGCTGCTTTCCGGGGCGATTTTGACAAGTTCTATGTGTTGTTCCACAAGCTGTCCCGCGCTCAGTACGAGAAGGTGGACGGTGCAGCTGCGCCCGGCATCAATGCTTCTCACTACGATATGTGTGTTGCTCTGACCAATGCCCGCAAGGCGCTGCGCCAGATCAAGGACCCCAAGAGCACCGTTTGGGAAATTTGGGGAGATCAGATGGCCGTGGAATCTCCGCTGCCCACCAACTGGGAAAATTGCTACGATAACGAGGGCTTCCGTCCCTTCCTGAACCCGTACCTGCTGCGAGATCAGGGCAAGGTGAAGGGCAACGTGATCATTATTGCAGGTGGCGGCAGCACCCACCGCAACAACGTGGTGGAGGGCTATCCTGTGGCCGAGTTCTTCAACAAGAACGGCTACAACGCCTTTGTGCTGCAGCGCCGCGTCAACCCTTATGCCGCTGTGGATCAGCGGCTGGATCTGGCACGCGCCATCCGCTACATCCGCCACAACGCCTCTGAAAAACACATCGGCAAGACCGATATCATGATCGCTGTGGGCTTCTCTGCTGGCGGCATGAATGTGATGCAGGTGGTGGCCGACCAGTTCGGCACTACGAATACCCCGGATAAGGTCTACCCCAGCTACGTCTGCGATGCTGTGGACTATGAGAGCGCTGACCTGAATGTGGCAATCCCCATCTACGGACTGTTCGTCACCGGTCTGGACTTCACGAAGAACCCCAACCTGCCCCCGGTCTTTGGTGTTGTGGGGCAGAAGGACGGCCTGAGCGCTATGATGCTGCCCTCTCTGCCGGAGTGCGCGAATACCTTCAAGGATTTCAGCTTCTATCTGGCACCCGATGCGCCCCACGGTGTGGGCTTGGGCACTGGCACCAAGGGCTATGTGGATTACTACACCCAGATCGCCCAGTGGCCGGATATGGCGGTGAACTTTATCGAGAGCCGTCTGGGTCTGGTGGAAAAGAAGATCGACATGGACTCCGTGGGCTTTGCATGGTAAGCTGTCCTGACAGAAGTTCCTGAAAAAACAACGACCCGCCGCACCTCCTTCAGTGCGGCGGGTCATTGTTTATAAAAATGGTTATGTATGATACTCCATCCATTTGCCCTTCCATGCATACAGGATCATGAGCAATGCGCCCAGACCCCAGCTGACGGGATAGAGGATGAACACGCCCTCGATGCCGGAGAAGAAGGGCAGCAGGAACTGAATCCACACCACCCGGAACAGGCACAGCGAGACCAGCAGCACCACCATGGGCGGGATGCTGGCACCCGTGCCGCGCACGGCACCGGCAAGGCCGTGCAGGATGCTGAGCAGGAAGTAGAACGGGCAGAACCACCGCATGGCAAGCTTGCCGTAGGTGACCACAGCCTCGTCGGCGGTGAACAGGTGCAGGATGGCGTCCTGTCCGGCCAATAGCGCCGCGCCGGTGCAAAGGGTGTAGATGACCCCGATGGCAAGGGTGACCCACACCGAGCGCTTTACCCGGTCCAAACGCCCCGCACCGTAGTTCTGCCCCACAAAGGTGGTGGCGGCCATGCTGATGCTGCTGACGGGCAGAATGTTGAAGCCGTCGATCTTCATGTAAGCCGCAAAGCCCGCCATGGCGGCGGCGCCGTAGCTGTTCACGCTGGCCTGCACCAGCACGTTGGAAAAGGAGATGACCATGTTCTGGATGCCGGTGGGCAGACCCACCCGGATGATGCGGCCTGCCATTTTGCGATGCAGCCGGATGGCGGAAAGCTCCACCCGGCAGGCGTCCTCGCTTTTCATCAGAAAGCGCAGGCTCAGCACGCAGGACACCAGCTGGCTCAGGTCTGTGGCGATGGCGGCACCTGCCACTCCCATCCGCAGCCCCACAATGAACACAAGGTCCAGCACGATATTGGTCACCGACGCCCATGCCAGATATACCAGCGAACGCCGGGAGTTGCCGGCGGCGTTCAGGATGCCGGCGGTCATGTTATACACCACGCTGAACAGCACGCCGCCAAAGTAGATGCGGATATAGGTCACAGCGTCCGCCAGCACCTCGGCGGGGGTGTTCATGGCCACCAGCAAAGCGCGCCCGCAGGCAACGCCGCCCACCGTCAGCAAAAGCCCCATGACCACCGCAATGGCAAGGGCGGTGTGCACCGCCTCGCGGGTCTCCCTGTGGTCGCCTGCGCCCAGATACTGCGACACCACCACGCCCGCACCGACGGCCAGTCCCTGACTGAAGCCGATGAGCAGGTAGATGGGTGACCCGCTGGAGCCCACAGCGGCAAGGGCATTGCTGCCCACAAAATTGCCCACGATGATACTGTCGGCGGTATTATACATCTGCTGCAGCAGGTTGCCGAAGATCAGCGGCAGGGCAAACAGCAGCAGGCTTTTTACAATGCTGCCCTCGGTCATAAGGGTAGCGGTATTCCGTGTTTTTACGGCGGCCATGGGGTTCCTCCTCTCAGCGCAAAAAATCGCTTGTACCCCTTAGCATAGCACAAACCCCGCCTTGGGACAAGGGGGACGATTGAGCGCACGCTCCGCAGGATACCTTTCTGCTTGCCTTTAGCAGGCAAAGACGCTCCGCTGGGCCAGAGGCAGGGAGGGGTGTTCCGACTCCCCCCTCC
>OGUO01001892.1_pt1 | contig 13334 bp, 6 predicted proteins | sample 1553641 | NCBI WGS metagenome assembly OGUO01 (sample SAMEA2579980, study PRJEB22360) | human gut metagenome | biome: human gut; feature: human-associated habitat; material: faeces | place: Denmark | collected 2008/2010 | reverse complement strand
TGCCGCGCCTACAGTGCGGAAGCCAAAGGAAGCTCGTGGAGCGGACTGAGCCGGAGTGCTGTGGAACAGTCTTACCGAAAAGGATGGCTAAATGAAACCTCAATCTCTGCACCCAACACACAGCTCTGTCGTGGCGCACTCTCCAGAAGCGCCTTTGCCGCAGCCAAGATTCCCATCTACGACAGCGTACTTTATGTAGATGGTAAGGTGTTGCCTAATTATGAAAACTGCGTCCGCATCGGAAGAGAGCTTCAGCTATGCGACGAGAAAGCCGCTGCAAATGAAATTGTGACCCGTGGGGAAGCTGCAAGGCTCCTATATGCCATCCTGACTAGAACTTTCACCGTAGAGGCCCCTCCATCTCCAGTAACGCTAGTGAATGCAGATGGCGTCAATGCCAATGATTTTCTGCTGGAGCTGAGTAAGGTACCAAAACAGATCCTCGATAGCTTTTATGCCGCTGGCTGGACATACCGCATTGACTTCGCTTACATAGACGAACTCAGCGAACAGATGAACATGAGCTGCATTGGAGCGACCAATCACACCCAAAAAACTATCTATGTCTCGGAAGCTAGCGCAACACTTCATGAGTTCGGGCATTTTCTAGATGGGCAGTTGGGTTTCCCAGCAGAGTATGAGCAGCTGTATCTAGCAGAAGCGCAGAACTCCGGATTGAGGGATTATGCCAAGAGCAACCCACGAGAATACTTCGCAGACTGCTTCGAGTACTACATCGCTTATGGTAACAATTTTGAAATGATAGATCAGCTGAGAAAAAGGGCACCGCAAACTTTTTCATATCTTGAGGAATTGGAGAAAGCCAATTGGCACAGAAATGATAGTGCCAATTGACATAGTGAACATAGATGTCTGAAATCCTTGAAGAGTTCTTTTCCAACTCTTGTCGAATTACTTATTAGGATAGCCGTACTGCTTGTATGCGCGGGGATTCATATCTCTTTGATAAAGTGCAAAATTTCTGAACAGCCAGCACTCTTTTAACAGATAGATGAACAGATTACTGAGGGAAATCTGTCCATAGTGCAGATATTAATGGGCGACGATATCTGAAGCGGAAAACCCGGCGCGGCGGATAATCAGTGCAGCCACAAAGAGAATGCTCAGAAGGCGTTGTTCCCCCCTCACAGGGGTAACAAGTGATTCCTGGGATACCCCGGCAGGTCATCGTATCTACGATGCCTGCCGGGGTTCTTCCGTTTCCTGGGTTTGTAGGGGTTCCGGTGCTTCCATCGTTTCTTCCACATCCTGCTGACCGCTGCCAACATAGCCAATGCCGTTATAGTAGATCTCCACGGTCTGCGGTGCGTGCTTAGACCACTTTGCCTCTTTTTCATGAACCACGATCTTTTCAATGAACAGCCGCAGCAGTTCCGGCGTCAGCTCCGTGATATCCGTGTACCGCTTCGCCTTATCAAGAAAGCCGCCCGTTCCAATCGCCGTTTCCCGCAGGCGCTGGATTTCTTTCTCTTTCTGTGGGATGCCAACGGTGATGCGGCTCTGTTCTTCCGTGTAGCTGCCGGAGAGCATTTGGAACTGCTCCGTGGTGATACGGCCCAGCACACTGTCCTCATACAGCTTTTTGAAAATCGCGTCCAGTTCAGCTTTCCGCTTCCGTATGGCTGCCAGCTTCTTCTTCTGCCTGCGGATCTCCCGCTGAAGCTCGGCGGATTGCTTGCTGCCAATGTAGGCGGCGAACTTTTCCGGATGTTCCCGCGCCGCACTCGTCACCCGGTGCAGGTCCTCCAGTACGATCTCATTCAGAACGTACTCCCGGATGTAGTGGCCTGTGCAGGCTTCTCCATCTTTCTTGTAGGTGCGGTAGGTAAAGTGATTGTACGCTTGCCTGCCCTCCTCTGTGTGATCGTGCGTTCGTGATGCGTGGCTCAAGCCGCAGTGTTTTCCTCATCGGACTCATCCTCGAAAGCAGCAGCGGGCATGGCATCGAGCGACCGCGCCGCGGAATTGCTGGCAGTGGAATCGTTTATTGTGAGTTCTTTACCGATGTTTTCAAATCCTTCGGGGAATGTGTTGGTAGCATCGATGTTGGTTGTCACAGAGTATTCTGTTCCGGTCTTCGAAACAACGCGCTTTCCGATGCCGCCGAGGAGACCGCCGACTGTCGCACCTGTTGCACCATTCTTGTCGACCGTCATACCCGATACCGCGCAGCCGGTGATGGTCACACTGCCGTTGCCGCGATAGTCATTGTCGGCCCACTTTCCTTCTGCGTCATACGGTGTGTACAAAGCATCCGCGTAGCCGATGAGACCGCCAATCAGGAACTGTGTACCGCGGTTGTCATTTATATCGGTGACATTGACGGTCATATCCTCCACCTTGCAGCCAGTCAAAGTCACGGTGCCCTTGGCATAGCCGATAAGTCCGCCGATGCACTCCGCAGGCAGCAGGTGGGCGGAGATATAAGCATTCCCTTCCTCGCCCAGCAGGTTTAGTTTCATGGTCACATGTTTGACCGTCACGTTTTCCGCCGTGAACCTGTCGCCCACAAAGCCCGCCAGAGCGCCGAAAGCATGATACGCGTTGGGGCTACTGACAGTAGCCGTGTAATCCACCGTCATGCCGTCGATGGTCAGGTTCTTCACCGTCACGTTATCTCCGTAGCCGTAGATGGTGCCCACGGATTGGTTGGGAGCCGCCTCGCCGCGTTTTGCATGGTAGATCGTGCGATTGTTTCCATCGAATGTGATGCCGCCGACAATGTCACCGGTGCGCGTCGTATCGGCATAGCAGAGATCCAAATCAACGCCCAGTGCGTAGCTTGCTGCCTCAGAGGAGTAATCCTGCACGACCTTAGTCAGAAAATCGTTGGCATTATAGAGCAGCTCTGTGCCATTGCTATCAGTTTCGGATTTCCATTGGACACCGACCTTGACGATGGCTCCCTGTTCAGCGGCCATTTGGGTTAGTTTGGTATCTTCCACTTTTACAAAAGTCTCGGTAGGATTCCCCCATTGGTTCAGCTCTTCCTTATAATAGCCGAAATATTCGGTGCCGGGGATACCAGTGGGCAGAGTAAAGACCTGATCGTACTCCACAGTTACATCAATATAGGGAATACCGTGGTCATTGGCGTTGGTATACACACCATTCGCCTTATCGTACTCAGCTGTGAGCAGCTTGCCGCCATTTTCAAGCAGCCAGTCTCTCAGCGGCACATTGCCGTCCCAGTCGAAGCGGAGGAAATAGGTCATAACATCCCACTTGGCGTAGAGCGTGATGTCACGGGCGGGCATGGTCGTGCCGCTCCATTCAGTCCGATATGCTTCATCTTCATACCAGCCGACGAAGGTATAGCCGGTGCGCTTGACATTCGTCATGTCCACAGAAATTTCCGCGCCGTAGTAGGTGTCTCCGCTGGTAGGGGCGCTACCCTCGTCCAGACTTACTCCGTCGCCCAGGTTGAAACTCAGTATGTACCGGTTACGGGTATAGTAGAGATTCACCACATTCTGTGCGCTGTCGGCTTGGAGGGTGATAGAGGAGGGTGTATCAGATTTCGGTGTAAAGCCCTCGTAAGACTTCTGCACATCCACGGTCTGACCAGTCTCGTCGGAACCGGTCACAGTTTCAGAAGGCGTATCCGGATAGGTCGTGCCGTCCACGTTTTGCAGATAGTAGTTTACAGTGTAGTTGACCTGCCCCGCGTTCCACTTGGCATACAGGGTGGTGTTCTCCGCAGGCATGGTGGTCGCGGTAAACTCAGCCGTACAGTCCGCATTCGTGTACCAGCCGCCAAAGGCGTAACCCGCGCGGCTCAGGTCGTTGGAGGTCAGGATGGTGACAGCCGCGCCATAGCGGTAGGTGTTGGATTTGGTTTCTGCGCTGTCCGTCCAGCTTGCATCACTGCCGTTCAGGTCATAGGTCAGCGTATACTCGTTACGGGTGTAATACACCTTGACCACCGTGCTGCCGTCGCCCTTGACAGTCTGCTGGTCGAAGTTCTGGGCGGTGAATCCGGGGTAGGACTTACTTTCGGCGGCAGTAGGCTGACCCGCAGCGCCGGTCTTGGATTCTTTGTCCGCAAGGGTATAGTCATCGCCCGCTACATTTTGCTGATAATGCTCCACGGTGTAGGAGATACCGCCTTGCGCTGTCCACTTGGCGTAGAGGGTGACATCGTGGTCGGGCATGGTGATCTCAGTAACCGCAGTCGTGCAGTTTGCATCCGTGTACCAACCATCAAAGGCGTAACCCGCTCTCTTCACATAGCTTTGCGTCAGGAGTTTGAGCGCAGCGCCCAGACGATAGGATTTAACACCGGGGTCCGAAACCCATGCTGCATCCGCGGTGTTCAAGTTATAGGTCAGTTTGTACCGCTTACGGGCGTAGCTGATGGAAACCGTTCCGCCGTCCTCCGCGTTGACCTTGTAGCTCATCGGTTTAGGAATGGTATAGATGCTGTTCTCCGCCTCTGTAAGGAACTTCGCCGGATCGATGGTAACTGTTTCGTCCGTTTTCCCGGTTTGGATCTTGGTCGTTTGCGTCCACTTACCGTCTGCGCCCTCCTTCCGGAGCACCAGGAAATAGTTGATGTTATCCGGCACCCACTTGGCGTAGAGGGTAAAGTCCTTGGCGGGCATCTTGGTTTCAGTAAACTTGGTTGTGTACGCTGCGTCCGTATACCAACCGTCAAAGGTGTAGCCAAGGCGGGTGGGGGCATCGTTCAGCCGGTCAAGTTGATCGCCATAGCGATAGGGCACAGTGCTTTTCTGACCATTGCTATTTAATGTAAGCGTGTAGGGTGCGCGGCTGTAATAGTAGTTCTGCCCGCCCGTTCCGTCCGGACGGATGTGGATGCCCGCATAGCCGGGGTGGCGGTAGCCGATTTCGTCCGGCACAAGGGCCTTATCCGGCACAAAGTAGTTGTCGGCGGTGCCATGATAAACCTTGCTCTCGGTCGGCGTTTCGGGATAGGTTCCGTCCTTGTTTTGCAGATAGAAATTGAGGGTGTACGGAATGTTGGTTTGGGGCTCCAACGTTGCCACCGCTACCAATGCGCTCTCCGGCATGGTGGTGCCGTCATACCGATCTGCCTCGGTATAAGAGAAGATGTTGCTCTCGTTTTTCAGCAGATAATACGTCCAGCCCGTAAAGTCATAGCCGGTGCGGGCGGGCGTTTTCAGATTGAGCGCCTCGTCGAATTTCCGCTGCTCCCAACCGATGTAACCGCCGGTGCTGCTCAGCTCATGAATGGGATAACCGTCCCGCAGGCGGTCCCAATGGACCTTGACCTTGAGCTGCACCGGGGTGGTGGAAAAGCTCAGGTCTGAGCCTTTGTAGGTGAGCGTCATCACGCAGTCGATCTCTGGCTCGTCGCAGGTCTGCCAGTCGGAGAGATTCAGTTTCACATACTGCTGACTATAATTGCCGCTGTCGGGGCCGGTGTGATAGGTAGTAAAGCGGGGATCGTCAAAGCTGATGTCAAACTTGTTCCAATCATACGTCTCGGTGCGGTCTTTGCCCGTTGTGAGGTCAAAGCCGGTCAGCGCTTGCACCGTTTGGGGCAAAACGACATCAAGGCCGCCGTTTTTCAGATAAACCGTCGGTGTGTCTTCCTCACCGTCCGCATTTTCCATCTTAAATGCCGTGATGGCGTGGGTGCTGCCTGCCGACCACAAAGGCGTTTCATCGGCGTATATCTCCGGTGTCCACGAAACCTTGCCCTTAAACGCGGAGAGGTTGGCGCTGATGTCCATGAACATGCCGACTTCCACATACAGCGCGCCCGAGGCGTTGGAGGTTTTTGGTTTCCCTGCCTCATAGTGGAGCGCATACAGCACATACCCGTAGCCTTTTAAGTATGCGCCCAATTTGGCCACAATGCCCACCGTGGCCACCTTCCGCGATATGAGGCTGACGCTGGGCCATATTTCCACACCGGCTCGCAAACCCACCGCACCCATCGCGTACAGGCGCAGATTGTACTGCTCGTTCACAAGATTGTAGGTGCGGGTGGTGGTCCTGTGCTTAAAGATGTAAACGCCGAACACATATCGCTTGGCATTGGTATAGTTGAAGTTCATACCCATGGTCATTCGGATGTTCAGCTCGACCACAAAGTCTACCGTAAGCTCAAACTTGATGATCTTTGCGACGGTCTTTTTTGTTCTGAAAATCTGTTTGCGGTACAATTCCACCCAGTCGCTGTCCAACTCCAGCATACTGTTGTACAGTTCCTGCAAGCTGAGCTTGGAAGTATCAATTTCTTCTCGCTCGCCGCCGGTGTCCTTGCCCTCCAAAGCATCCAGTTTCTTTCCCAGTTTGTTCACCAAGTCCTTCACCTTCGTCACGGTGTCCTTTTCGCCCTCAGAAACAACGGTGGCGTCGAGGTTGATGGCGGTGTAGGTATAAACATTCAGACCGGCCTCCAGATACACATCGCTGATCCAGTAGAAAATGAACTTGTGTTTCCAAACGAGCTTGCCGTGGGTGCTCAGATCCAGTTTCAGCTCCTGAATAAAGGTGGGCGTGACGGTGATGACGATGCTGCCGCCGTCCTTTTTAACCTCTTTCGTGACCTCCAGTTGCAATTCCAGACGCACGCCGGACAGCGGGTTTCCGGACGCATCCGTAAAGTTTTGCAATTTTTTTGTAATCTGAGCGCTTTTGACCTTCACACTGGTCTTGCCCCCGCCGTTGGCATTTGCCCTCGCCGGTGAGACAGCGCCGGAGCCTCTTGCATCATTCAAGGATAGGGTAGAAATACCGAGAGTGCCCTCCGGGTCGATGTCAATGGAACGCAGGTCAATCTCATCACCTGCCGTCAGGCCGCTCAGATCCATCTCGTCTATCGCCACGGAAATGCGGTCCGCCACAGTCTGGGCAAAGCCGCTTTCTATGGCTTGCTGGGCAATCTGTTCCTCCAATTTTTGGGTGTCAACACCGTCCAGCATGGCATCACCGCTGATAGGGTCAGTGGTGTCCACATCCATGGAGGAGAGCACATCATCTTTAGTGGCATCGGTATAGGTGAGTTGATAATAGTCAGAACCGAGTTCATCCGTGGTATAGTCCACAGCCGTGATGCGGCCGTAGCCATCGGACTCTACGTTTCCGGTTGTATAGCTTTCACCCGTATAGAACGCAAGGAAATCACCCACATCAACGGTGGTGTTTTCGTCCAGATTTTCCACTCCCGATGCAGTGGTAAAGGTCAGTTCCTCCACGGGAACAAGGATGGTGTAGCCGTCGGAAGTGTTCGCTGTTTGATCCTCTTTACACTTTGCCTTCACCGGCAGCACATCGGGAACGAACAGAACATCCTCCACCGCGGCTGACTGGTAAGAATAGGTATTGGTTGTCTTGTTGACCCCCGTGATTTTTACATAGGAAACATCGCCGGTGTTGGCATCAGTGGTTCCGACTGCCACACGCTCTTCAGGCGCAGTACCCTCATAAATGGCCACGGTGTCGCCGACTGCCAAGTTGCCGTCGTAAACAAAGCTGCCTGTGCTGTCGGAGACGGCATCCATAGCCGCGCCGCTGCTGTCAAGGGCAGCGACCGGCATACTGAGTGCCTTGACCCGTTTGCCGTTCTGGGTGGCATTGCCGATGGCGGTTGCCGGGATGGATTTAACTTCCTCTCTGAGATGCCAGTTCAGCACCGGATCGCCCGCTTCCACGGTGAAGTGGTATTCCCGCACGGAAGGCGCTTCGCCGTTAAAGTAGAGACTGTTATCCTCCAGTACCACCTTATAAGTGCCGCCCTCTGCCCATCCGCCTGCGGGCGGCGCAACGGTGTAGGTGCCATTGTTATTGTTCCTGACATTGCCGACAACGAGGATCGTATTGCCGTCCGCGTCCACTTCGCTGGTGGGCTGCTCCGTGCCGATCAGACTGATCTTGCCCGTCAGGTCGCTTTCGGAATCGCTGTTGACGCGGATCGTAAAGTTCGGTCCGACATCCGTCGCTCCGGCGTAAGTCGGTGTTTCCACGCCCTCGATTGCATCGTAGTCCACCATCTTTGCGTAAAGGGACAGATTTTCGCTGAGCGGATCACCGTCGGCAACGGCCTTGTTATAGCTTTCATCATAATACCAGCCGACGAAGGCTTTCCCCGCTACCGAAGGCGTGGGAAGATTGGCAAGGGAAAGTGCAGAAGTTGTCTGTGTAAAGGTAGAAGTCGTTCCATCGGGCAGATACAGCGTGATGGTATGAGCTGTGCTGCCAGAACCGTTTCCACCAGAGCTGCCGCCAGAGGAACTGCTGCCGGAGGAATTGCTGCCGCTATTCGGCTTGCTCTGATCTTCCTTCTGGGGTGTCTCACCCGATTTACGCCCCACGATGCCGGGTGCTGAATACCAAATCTCCACCGCCTCGTCCGCACGCATACACAGCATCGCCATCTGGGCGCGGGTAGCATTGCCTTCGGGGGCAAAGCGTGTGCCGTCACCGTTCAAAAGCCCCTGTTTCCAGAGCTTCAGCACAGCATCCTGTGCGTAGGCGGGGGTACGCTCCAGATCCGCAGGCGTAGTGGTGACATTTGCGCCGGTCGCATAGTCCACTTGGAACGCTTCAAAATACCGCACGAAGAATGCTGCCATCTGTGCCCGGTTGATGAACGCATCGGGAGAGAATTTTCCGTCACCTGTGCCTACTGTGATGCCGTACCTCGCCGCCCACTGCACATAGGGGGCGTAGTACATCGTCTGCGGCACATCAGAAAACGGCGTCTCTCCACTGTGATCATCTGGATTTACACCGGCCATACGCCCAAGCACCGTAACGAACATTCCACGGGTCATGGTGCCGCTGGGACTAAAGGTGGCAGTTGAGGTGCCGTTGAATATGCCGTGGGAATAGACGTACTCCACAGCTTTGGCACACCAGTCCGAGGACTTTACATCCTGAAATGGCATTGTCTGGCTGGGCTGCTCCGCCCTGCCGCCGTTGCCTGCGGCAAGTACCTCCATGGGCAGCATCGTTACCAGCAGGACGATACTCAGCAGTCCGGCCACAAACCGGTTCCATTTTCTCCTCATCCAATACCCCTCCTCATTTTTTAATTGGATGTGCGGAAAGTACGCCTCCCTCTCAGGCGCACGCCTGAGAGGGTTTTGCACGCAAGCCCCTCCACAGCATGATGTTGCACTTTTATTTTACCATTCCCATACCGTGCTGTGTTGTGTTGTTTAGGGGCAAATTCGTGTCGTTTAGGAAAAAGAACCCTTTGCCGCTTGTGCAGAGGAACACACTTTGTTACAATGGCAAACAGGAAAGGAGGCGGTATCATGGAGCCTCAGCACAGAAAAATCTGGCCCGCAGCCACTCTGTTGATCCTTGCTGCCGCTGCAGCGGTCTTCTGCCTGTTCCGCCTGTCTCAGCCAGACAGGATGCAGACATCGCTTCTTTTAAACTGCACACAGACGAACCGGAACGGTTGGACCTTTGAGACAGAAAGCGGTCCGGTGGAACCTGTATTTGGCTTAGGCGGCTATCTGGATGGTATTCCGGTGGACGGAGACAGCCCGGTGGCGGCGGAGCGGGTCATGGAGGAACCTGGTCAACGGGATCTGCTGCAATTTTTTGGCTTTGGTGCGGGGATACAGGTGTTTCTGGATGGTGAACTGCTCTACACTGACTTTCCGAACGAAGAAAACCGTGCGGATGCCTTTTTGGAAGATGTGGATTTCAGCAGCATTTCCTATGACGATCTGCGCATCCCGCTTCCTATAGACTGCGCCGGGAAGACGCTGCGGATCGTCACCTACGGCACAGCCCTCAACGGTTTACTTTACCCTGCTTTCCCATCTCTGGTCAGTCGCTTTTCCGACTCTGTGACCGCTGTTTCCAGCATTGTCTGGCCCATGGCGGCCATCACAGCACAGGTCATACTGGCGCTTTTCCTGCTGCTGGTTTTCCTTTTCAGCGCCCAGACGGGACCGTATCTGTGGAAACTGCTGCCGCTGAGCGGCTATTTTCTGCTGACGGCGGTGCCTGTGGCGTGCGGCTCATTCTTCGCACTTTCTGCCGGATTGGATACAACGGGCAGCCTGACGGCCTGGCTCTGTCTCATTTATATTGACTTGCTGTTCTGCTTTCTGGCCATTTCCCTGCATGGTTGGAAGCGCCGGATATTGTTGATCGGAGCGGCGGCGCACATTTTGTGCTCGGCCCTGCGGTGCTTTACGTCGGTCACACTGTTTTACGGCAGGCTGATGGACTGGCTTGGCTTTGGCCTGTTCCTGCTGGCGGTTCTTTTGATGCTGCTCTCTCATGAACGGATGCTCCGCCGGACAAGCCTCTGCCTCTGTGGTGTTGCAGGCGTGCTGTTTGCCGCATGGTGCGTCAGCCGGTTCGTGGGCGTGGAATATCTCTATCCACTGAGCAATCCCATCACCTCCCTGCTCTACGGCAATCCGAAAGCGCTGTATACCCTACTGTGCGCTGTGACCGGTCTGCTCTGTGCAGTGCAGGTGGTGGCGGAGTTCATCCGCACCGCCTTCTCCCGCCAGCGGCAGATGATAGCCCTGCAAAGCCGCAGCCAACAGGCACAGGAGCAATACAAGCAAGCCCAAGAATCCCTTCGGAATGTATCGGCCTTCCGCCACGAGTGGAAAAACCACATCTCCGTGCTGTCGCTCTTGCAGCGCAAGGGGGATACCGAAGGTTTGACGGAATATCTTGCGCAGTTGGATGACCAGTTGGAGCAGCTTTCACCCCTCCATTATACGGCGAACTTCATTGTCAACACCGTTTTGCAGCGCTATGTAGCCAAGGCGAAAGAGATTGGCGCTGCCTTCCATGCAACGGCTCCGTTACCTGCCGAGCTGTCTATTGATGAGGATGACTTGTGCAGCTTTCTCTTCAACCTGCTGGACAATGCCGCGGAGGGCGCAGCCGGAACACCATCGGGCAAGCCGCGGGAAATTCGTTGTTCCTTGCAAATTCGCCAAGGCTACCTTGCCATCCGCTGCGAGAACACATTCAGCGGTGTGGTTGCCCTCGACGAGGAGAACAATTTGCTGACCACAAAGACTGCATCTGCCGACCACGGCTACGGACTAATTCAAATGCGCAGGATTGCTGCCAAATACGGCAGCACCCTTTCCGTCAGCTACAATGCGGAGCGTTTCACAGTCATGACCGCCCTCAAGCTGCCTTAAAACAAAAAAACGGACGCATGGGGAGACTTCCCATACGTCCGTTTTTTCATCGCTCATTCAGATATCGCACAAACTGTTCCCTGAATCGTTCGGCATACTTCCGCCCGATGGGCAGTTTCAAATGTTCAAGGGAAACAGTGCGGCTGCTGACTTCCCGCACACACGCCAGATTCACAAGAAAGCTGTTGTGGCAGCGGCAGAACTGCTCTGCCGGTAGATTTCCCTCGATTTCGGTCAGGCTCAGAGGGTAAAACTGCTCCCCGCTTTCCATATGAAACAGGCTCCCGTGGTCGCGGCTCTCCACATAGCGAATGTCTTCCAGCGGCAGCACCGCCATGCGCCCGCCCACCTTAATGGAAAAGGTTTTCGGTCGGTGATGGAGCCGCAGGTCGGTTTCAATGGCTCGTTTCAGTTCCGCTTTCGATACCGGCTTGAACAGATACTGAATCGGTCGGACCTCGTAGCCGTCTTTCAGATACTCCGAACTACCTGTGAGGAACAGAATACTGGTACGGTCATCTGTCATGCGCAGCTTTTTCGCAAGCTCCATGCCGCTCTCGCCGTCCATGAGAATGTCCAGGCAAAGCAGGTCAAACCGGTCGCCGGTCAGCAGCTGCGTTTCCAGTTCCTCTGCCGAGGAAAATGCAGCGATATGATGTTCGATTTCCAGGTCGGTGAGGACTTCGCCGCACAGTGCCGCCGCTTCCTCCCTCGTATCCTTTTGATCTTCGCAGACCGCCACTGTATACATCGCTCATCACCTCCCGGAGATCAGATAGATTTTAGCACAGATTTTATTTTTTTACAACAAAGCCGTTTGTTCGGACATTTCAAGCATCGACGGATCAGCGCGCAAGCGACATGGAGTAACGGCGACTGATTCAGTTAAGGAAATGATTGTCCTGGTCATGTTATGCCGCTAAGAAAACTATCTGGATGTGTAATGACTGAACACCGCTTTGTGTTGCTCAAAGTACCATATTTTCTTTTTCCATCGGCTCTTTATGCCGTTGGAAAATTTTTTTGAAAATTTTTGCCGAAACTTTGCCAAAACCGCGCCTTCCATTCGGGATAGAAGCGAAAGGGGAAGAAAGCCGACCTCTCGGTGCATGAGAGGAGGTGAACGACTCTTGGAGCTGACACCATCCCAAAAGAAAACCGTTAGACATCAGTTCGACAGCTTTTGCAGGAAGGTTCTGCGCGAAGAAGCCCGCGATTATGAGCGTCATATTGCGTGGCGTTCCAACCATGAGGTATCCCTTTCGGAGCTGTCAGAGGAGCAGGAGCGCCAAATGTATGTGCTGGACGAGTATCCGTCCGAGCAAACGCATTTTCATGTGCAGGGCTATGATGTGGCAATCGAAAACGAAGATCTCGCCAACGCCCTGACGGTGCTGCCGGATGATAAGCGTGACATTGTTCTGCTTGCGTATTTCCTTGATATGACCGATCAGGAAATTGCGGACAAGCTGGACATGGTACGCCGTACCGTGCAATACAAGCGCGCTCAGTCCCTCAAGGAATTGAAAAAAGAAATGGAGGTTACTGAAGATGGCGCGCAATCTGAGTAATGCCGCTGCATCTCTGCTGCCTTACTCGACCATCGAAGCGGCAGCGTCCGGCAATGTGGACGCGATCAATGCTGTGCTGAAGCACTATGAGCGTTATATTGCGGCTCTGGCAACCAGAACCCTGTATGACGAAAACGGTGTTCCGCACCTTTGCCTCGATGAAGAAAAGGTATGCAGGATGCGAACCAAGCTGATTACCAAGATTCTTGACTTCAAGGTAAACAAAACAGCCTAAAAACCCATAGCAGCCCGTGCAGAAGCGTGTGCCCCTTTCCACGCTTCTGCAACGGGCCATTCGTGCATCCGCGAGGAAAGGTTCTTATCACCCGATAGGAGCCTTTCCCGGCTGATCCACAGCCAAATATCACACGCGCCTGAAAGCGCGGATCTGCTGTACCTTGAAAATTTCACAGGCAACCGGATAACGAACCTGAACGGAGCAAAGCCCAGCAAATGGCGCGCCATGATCCGCACGGAAAGGAGGATTTGGGCGAGCGATTCAGCCAGTTTGCATCTGTGTGTGGCATCACAGATGGCCATGACCTCCGTTCAGCTAACGATACTCCCGCGTTGAACGCCCTCAAAGCATTGCGCGGCGCACCCATCAGCATGG
>OGUO01001891.1_pt1 | contig 13335 bp, 10 predicted proteins | sample 1553641 | NCBI WGS metagenome assembly OGUO01 (sample SAMEA2579980, study PRJEB22360) | human gut metagenome | biome: human gut; feature: human-associated habitat; material: faeces | place: Denmark | collected 2008/2010 | reverse complement strand
AATTAATTTTTTATCTCTTGAGTTTTTTTTGACAGTTTGTATTATTGCCAAAAACAATATAATTATATTGACAACGGTAATTACTATTAAATAAATTATTTCATACATCTCTTTATTTGGATTAAAAAACATTGGAAACCAAGATAATAACAAAGTAAAAGTAATAGACCACAATGTTTTATAACCATTGCCTTTTTTTTCATTGTCTTTCACTGCGCGTTCGTAAGTTCTTTCCATTAATGAATGTAGTCGAATTTCTGTCAAACGTATAGGCGTTTCGTCAATATACTTGCCTCCAACTTTAAGACTACTCCCATTTTTTCTTTTGTTATTCCTCATTTTCTTTTTACCCTTTATCTTTTTCGTTCTTCCCAATTCCTAATATTCCCAACGCAAAAAATTCGATATGTCCACAATTTTCACAAACAATCATTCCTGCTGGTACATGCGGACCTAATACCACATCATTTAAATCTTGTGACATCGGTATTGTACAAAAATGTTCTGGAGTAGTAAATTTTTCTCCACCACAAAACGGACATTTATGCTGTTTTATATTGGCTTTTTTTGTTACTATATCTATAAATTCTCTTGATTCATATTTCATATTTATACTTCCTCATGTTTATTCCTAAAAATCGATTTATTCCATAGGTTTAATCATTGATTCAATGAAAGCAACTTCGGAATCGTCAAGATTATATTTCCTGTAGAGTTGCTTGTCAATTTCGGAAACAGGCTTTGACCAGTCAATATCAGATTTAGCCGTAAAATCTTGCATTGGAATGTATGCCCAAACCGTAGCGGGATTATGCTGTGTTTTCTTTAAAATTCCTAGAAGAGTCCTCACCAATTTTGTTTTTATATATTTTAACACATTTAAAGCATTTTCTTTTTTATCAAAGTTTCCAATGCTTATAAATGTTGGAGTAGAAGATTCTCCCGGTCCAACAACAATCGGGGAACTTAAAACTTCACCTAATACCCCTGAGCCATTTGATTCCGGAACAAGCACCTTATATGCATTAATATTGTTTTTTTCAGGATATCTTGCTATCATATAAATCTTTTTTATCCATTTTCGACACCGTTTGCCATTAATGAGACCAATCAGTTCATAATAATTTGAATTGTTTTCTGGTTCCTTTTCTTCAAACACATAAGGCAGCACTTCAAAAGTGGATGATTTTAGTTCATATTCTTCGTTTGGGGACAGCGCAATCACTCCAGTATTTTCCTTTTGTATAGCCGATAAACGATCTTCTATTGACTGAGGAAAATCTTCAATAAATTTATCAGTAAATTTTAAATCCGAACGACCGCTATATACTATAGAAGAGAAACTATTTTCTACATCTTTTTTGAAGTGTGTTGATATATGTTTTAAAACGCTATTTGGAATATATTCCCCTATTTCTCCGAAATTCTTATTCTTATCATAATATAAAATTGCTATTCCGCCTTTAATATCCGTATTAGGAAAAACTTCAGTGGCATTTTCTTCAAATTTTGCAACTTTAACATGTTCATTAGACAACATCTTTTTATTCCATTCTTTTGATGTTAATCCAGTGTTAAATAAGAATCTTGCAGGTGAAATCAGGCTGTATTTATCAGAAACGGCTTCCGCCAAATCATAAAAATAAGGATAAATTGCTCCTGCACGATTATTAGCAGATGTTGAATCCTGATAAGGCGGATTTCCGACTATAGCGTCAAATTTCATACGTTCACCTTCCTTTCCCCACACTGCGGGGTTTGTAATCTTTTTAACAACCCAAGCCATATCTTCCTGCATACGTTCAAGTAAGTGCGGTTGATAATGAGTATTTGTATAACTATCTGTAAATCCCGCAAGAGTACGTTTTGTTATTTTCTCTGCCATCGTTGTTTTACAAAGGACAAAAACGTTATCTTTTAAAACGCTGTTCCAAAGCGCAGACAGTTCTTCCGGGTTATATTCCTCTTCCTTCTTTGTTAAACGACTGCGATACATAGAGTAAGCGACGTAAAGCGGGTATAATCCCGATTTCGAGTTAATCTCAAGGATTTTACTGTTTTTATTTCCGAACAATTCTTCGGTTACATCTCCTTGCGAAACATACCGAGGTTCTTCTAACGGATCTTTTGCATCGAATTGTTCATTCAAAAAACAATAGCCGCCGATAGTATCGCTCAGGTGCATATTTACCACACGCCACGGGGTAAGAACGGTTTCTTTATCGGGATTACGAAAATGACCGATAATTTCAGTAATACGTTTTACTCTTTCTGTGGGAGGATATTCGTCGGCTTGCTTTGCCAGTCTTCTAATTCTGAGTCCCGCCGCCATCAACACGTCTTCATCGAAATATTTTATACTGCGCTTGAATAAAAGCTTATCTACATCCTGCGGCATAAATTCTTTCCAAGATTCGTCGTCTACTATTTCGATAAATTTTTCAAGAGGTAAGCTCTCGGTCAAGGGAACGTCTGCCCCGTAAATTAAAAGCGGCAAGCGAATAGAGATATTACGAAGCAAGCCGAAAAATGCCTGTTGCTGTTTACGTTGCGCTTTTAATTTTTCTTTTAATGCAATTTCTTCCGGCGTAAGATTTTTAGCGGGTTTATGTTCGATTGCTACGGCTTTTTTATAATCTTCGTCGGAAAGTCCGTTGTCGGCAATCGTAACTTTTGTTTCTCTTTTTGTTTTTGCATGCGCATTCAAGCGAGCTTTTAATGCTTCAAAGAATTGTTTGTCGCTCTCGTCCATTACGATTCCGGCGTCAATTTTATAAATGGAATCGTCTTCAAAACCGGATTTTATAGCAGCATCAACACTTATACGTTTTACCTGACGCATAAGAGAATTCGCATTATACGGTTCCATTTTTGTACCGCTGATTGCAATTACAGGGCAATAATTCATAAAGAGTGTAAGTACGTCTTTATATTTTTTATCTGAACTTTTGCCCTTATCTGAAAGTCTATGCGCGTCGGAGATAACTTTTAATGCTCTGTCCGGTGCGAAATCAAAAACATAGCAATTTTCTTTTTGCTTCCCGTCGATTTGTCCTGCAGACTGAACGCGGAATATAGTCTGCATATACCCTTTGGCATCCGTAGTTGCAGAACCCGTAAGCATCATTACAGCCGACCATTCTTTTACGGTTACGCCGGTAGTAAGTTTTCCACACGAAATAGTAATAGTAAAATCGTTTGTTTTAATTGCCGACTGTACTAATTTTAATGCATTGTCATACGGCATTTCTTCATCTTTATCGCCGTCGCCGGCAACGTTTACAATCTGATAATGCATAAACACAGGGTGTTTCTTTAAAACGGCAGAAAGAGCTCTCGCTTCTTTTACTCCCGGAACCATCCAGAACGTATGTTTAAATTCTCTTCTATACTCGTCGGTTGCAAAAGGGTATTTTGAATCGGCACTATCAGCAGTAATTAAATTAAGAAATGAGATAACATCATCTTCATGAACAAAATCGCCGATGTTTTTTCCTTCGGGAACAGGGCGATAATCTTTCTCTGTATCGCCTGTCCAAACACGGAAGAACTCCCTGAAATTAAACGCCGATGTTTCAGTTTCATAGCGGTACGAAGTCGGAATAGATTCACTCATATCAAACGTAAAAATATTCATTCTCGGCATATCAGCATACGGATTCGGCTCATCCGGATGCTTGCTGTTCCATTCTTCCTTAGCCCTTTGCTCCATAACATAATCCCAAGTATAAACATTATCGTCATACTTGTCCATAATATTATACGGAGTTCCGGAAAGTTCGAGTATTTTAGGCTTTTTGCCATCTTTTTCAGTTTCTAATAAACTTTGAACTTTTTGTCCTAAATCTGTTTGAGTGCCTTCGTGCGCCTCGTCATAGATTATCAAATCCCAATCCATGTCGAACACGGCATTATTTTTATCAAATTTTCCTCCGGCACGTTTTGAGCCGCGCAAATCCTGCATTGAAGCAAAATATGTAAAATGCTCGCCAGTATTTTTTGCATTTTTTAATGCGACGTCATTCTTTATGTCCGAATTATAATCAAAATAATCTTCGGAATAAGTAAGATCCTGCTTTTTCATAAAAACATGATCGCTGTTTTTCCCGAAAAGTTTAGAGTGGTCTTCTTCCCAGCCTTGTTCTACTACGGGACGGTGAGTTACAACTATCGTTTTCTGATAGCTGCCCCGTCTTATAAGCTCATAAGCCGTTAATGTTTTACCAAAACGCATTTTACAATTCCAGAGCATTTTATCTCCGGTTTTAAAAATTGTTAATGTTTTATCTACTGCGTCTTTTTGTTCATCACGAAGTTTAATTTCAGGAGCGGTCACTTCGATTTTTTTATCGTTTTCCGATAAAAACGCACGACACTCTTTTACTGCTTTAATTGCATTCTTGGCTGTTTCCGAACTACATTCAAACCATTCGCGATTTTTAATTCCGTTCGGATAAGAGGTTTTTATTCCGCTGTTTTTTAAAACGTTATGAACGTCATGGTCTCTGAATCCTTGTATTGTTGTTATCTGCATGCCGTTAAGAATATCTTTTTTCGTACGGATTGCCAACTCCGCCCATAAAAGGTCAACTTTAATACCGGCGGTAAATGTATAATCTTTTATTCTCCCTTTATCTGCAGCATCTCTTAATGCTTGACAATTCGGTTTCAAATCATCAAGCGATAGCATTGTATGTATTGTTGCTTCACCGACTTTTACCAATCCTTTATGTGCTTCGTCGGGAATAGAAAACACATAAATCAATTTATAATCCGCTGTATTATACAACGCCATATCATTTTTCCTCCATTAAATCTATAAATCTTACCGATTTCTTTTTTCCCCAGTCCATTACTCTTACATATATTCCAGTATGCAATTTATTATCGTTTTTTCTGCAGCCTTCACACAATTTCGTTGCTTCTTCGTTTTCGTCTATAATATCAAATATTGAAAATTGCCTTTTGGGTATTGGTTTGCAACTGTTCGGAATGACAAACTTCAAACCATCCATCTGAAAGATATTCCACGAGATGATTTTTGCCATTTCGGTAAGAGTATCTATATCAGGAGATTCGGTAAATCTCCCCTCATAATAATCAATAAATGTAAACAATAAGTTTTCTCGGGCGATTAACAAACTATCACCTTGCCATTCAAAGCCATATGTTGCTTTATAAGCCTCTTTTACCCATTTAAGCCACTCTTCTTTTGACGCCGTATTTTCATTTATAATTCTTATTTTTCGATCCAAAACTCCTATACGATCCGGCAATTCAATCCATAGTCCGGAAACGGTGTCATAGCGGGAACAGAGATATGGTGCTTCTCCGCAAGAGATTTCCATACGATTGGCTTTTACATAATCTTGCCACGTTTTTCCATTTGGAAAAGTTATCTTTTTCGTAACCGTATGCCATGATTTTTCTTTTTCAATATTAAAAACATTTTCTTTTTCAAACCATGCATTATCAATAAGATTATTTTGTCTGTTGCAAATCCATGAAGGTGTGAAAACTTCGGCTTTATCTTTTACTCGGTGCAACTGTTCTTTTTTTGATTTGCCTACTCTCGGCTTAATTACGTTGCCACGTCTGCCAGTAATTGCTTTTACCGTAATAGAAGAATAACTTTCGTAACCGTCACCCTTTATTTCGTAGTTATCTGTAGCCCAAACGATATTTTTTCCGGAACTATGATCCTTCAGCAAAATCGAAAGCAAGGAATCATCCAGTTTTTTTATAAAATTTTCTTTTATATCGACTCTTATGTCTTGTTCCATCGAGATCCTCTTTTTTTGATATTTTTATCCAATAAGAACCAATATCACAATTTATATTTCAATATTATGCCGACTTCTTTAATTGCCAATGTCCTTGTGTGCCGCGAAAATTGTCATTAAAATATGAACCTTTTATTGTTTCACAGTCCTCGCTGAATGATATAACGGCAAAGCCATGATGTATTCCCATTGTCTGTATCGATCCATCCGGTTCATTCGTGTAATAATAACTTAAAGAAATTCCGTCCGGTAATGCAGTTATAAAGGTAGCGGTATTATATGAACTTGAATTTTTAAATTTGCCACATATAGAGATTTGTGTAAATGTTTGTTTTATTTTTAAAGTTCCAGAATACTCTATACCGTCCTTGTTTTGCGCTGTTATTTCCCATACACCCGATAAATCAGGTATTTTTACAATTTTTTTAAATACATTTAAATGCCAAAGGTGGCTATCAAATAACCATTTTAAAAACTTATTTATAATACCCATTCCAGGAAAAATAAACAGATTTAAAAATACAAACCAAAAGCTGTTTTTAGCCATAGATTCTGTACATAGATTAAATAATGCCGATATAACCACAGCTAATGCCATACTTATTATGAAAATAGTGTTATGTATTCTATCTCTAATATTAGAATCAATGGCATAATCTTTCATAAGTTTATATTTCCTTTATTTACTTTATCAAGCAGAGCGATAAATTCCTTGGCGCTATCGATATTCCATTGGGTAGATGCCTGTCCAAATAATCTCCACTGTTCATGTTGACATATATATTTTGAGATATCCGCGGTTAACAAAACATGTACTACATTTGAAAATGTTTCCAAACAAGAGTTTTTAAAACAAGTATCTGGTACGTTGTAAAGTAAATTTTCTATAAAATATGAGCCAAACTGCTTTTCTTTTATGTACTCTCTGTCGACCAGTAATGATTTTATTTTTTTGATGTATCTAACCGTCATTTTGAAATTGCCGTTAGTTCGCTCTTTTCTGTTTTTTTCTTCACCGTTTTTAATGTGTTCCTTGGGGAAATTAACTATCCGGGAATCGTTATCTGTATTATCAAACGATATTCCCTCAATATAATGAGAAGGACTATCAGGATTTTTCAATGAAAATGATACATACTTTTTATACAGAAAACAAGGGACTACATCAACTTCGATACTTGGATTTTTCAGTATTATTTTCAATGATTTAGCCTTATATTGAATTTCCTGGACACGAGAGTGATTCTTCAATGCTTCTTTTAATTGTTTATAAATTGTTTCTTTATACGCTTTAAACGTCAAAGAAGCTTTGCCATAATATCCGCTCATTTCTCTTTTGCTAATTTCAGAAAGGTTGCTATCATCATATCTAAAAACCTCACTATATTGTAATACAATATCCACATCAGAATCTCTTTTTATGTTCGTAGCATTAGCGTACGAACCTTGCAAAAACGCCTGAAAGTAATTGTGGTGTTGAATAACAAAAGGTAATTCAAATAAATGTGATTTTATAAAATTATAAGCATTTGAACTTAGATCAGTACTTTCTTGTACTGACCATTCTAATAATTTTTCCTCAGAAATAGCCATCTTTTGCTCCTTATCAAATATTTAAATAATTTACACTATAATTTTACTTTACGCTCTTACATATTTTTGATTTGAACTTTTAGGTTTATCCGGCATGGTTAATTTTAATTTACCACATTCAACGAGCGGAGCAATTAATTGCTTCAAAACGTAATTTCTGGATTTTCCCGTAAATTCAATCAATTCGGCTCTCGAACGAGGAATTTCGCAGAAATCAAGAATTGAATCATCTATGGAATCGGAATTATTCAGATATCCGTTTCTCATTACAACCTTAAATTCGCCGTGTATTACCGAAAAATTAGGTGCGGGCAAGCCCGCATTCAAAAATTCTCTGCGCATTGTCGGAATTCCCGAATATCTGTTTTCTGTAATATTCAGTAGTTCGAGCATATTCGCCAAAGCGGCGTTTCTCGTTTCAGGGTGAACTTTCCCCAAAGCGTCTATACTGATTTTACCATACAATCCGCCGCTATTAGTCACTTCCATACGATCGCGATACATTTCTATACGAATAGGAGTATTTTCTGTATAGATACTATAATCACGATGAACGAGCGCGTTTAATATCGCTTCACGAACAGCTTTAATCGGGTATTCGTTTTTATCTACTCTCTTGCCGTTATCGTCTATTATAGTTTTCGTCCGGCTGTTTGTCCGCACGAATTCAACAGCCTCTTCAAGCATATCGGGAATTGCTCCCGTAATGCGTTTATTATCGATAAAGCGTTCTCCGTCCGTTCCCGTTTCTCCCATTTCCGTTCCGGGTAAGGCTACGGCAGTTATACAAAGTTGAGGGAAATACGTTTGCGGATATTTAGAAAAAGTCATAAGCCCCGCAAGCGTCGGTGTTCCGTCGCTCGTTACGCCCATTAATTCAAGAATTTCATCGTCAGAAACGTTATCCGCAAGATTTCTTCGTTCGCTTTTAACCCGAGACAAATATTCAGCCATTCTTTTTTCGTCGAAAAGTTGAATTTTAGCACCTTTTACAATTCTGATATCGTCTCGGATCCTTTTACGAAAAGCCTCGTAGCTATAAATCTCATATTCACTCATCGGTTCGTCGGATTCTCCGACGCGAATATACGATCCCTTAATTCTCCCCACGCCTTTGTAAAAAACAGGGCGATCGGAAACGTCTACTCCGGGGATTTCGGCAGACACAAGTATCTTCTCCCCGATTTCACACATAGTAAACAACGCTCTGACTGCAGGCTCCATTTGTTTGCATTGTTCAGTTACCTTTTTTTGCAAATCCTGAGCGTCATAAACTCCTTTAATAGCGAAATTGTCTTTTTCATCTATACCGAAAATAATTATACCGCCGTCGTCCTGGTTTGAAAACGACGAAAGTGTATCAAACAAACGGGTAGGACAGCCATGTTCGGCACTTTTGATTTCAATAGTTTGAGATTCCGCTTTTTTTGTAATAACGTCATTTATAAGTTTTTTAAGAGTTTCGGCTTGCATTTATTCCACCTTTTGACTATCGTTGATAATATTATAACAGGTTTTATTCAAAAAATCAATAGCAATTCAATAAAAACGGCAAATAATAATCGACAAAATGCGAGTTTGCACACAAAATCGTGAGTTTGCATACAAAAATCAAAGTTTGCACACAAGAGTGCAAGTTTTGCACAGGCAAAAAATCGTAGTTTCGTAAACTCTACCAATAAATATTTTGCTTAGATAACAAAAAAAGCCGAAGATTTTCTCTTCGACCTTAAATGTTTTTATATGATTTCAAAATGTTTCAGTGCCGCTTTTATGGCTGTAGACATTTGTTCCGTCGGGTGTTGACGCGGACGTTTCAGTTCTTCTACCGCGTTCGGTGCATCGTACATCGGCAAGCCGAGTTCGCGCTTTACTTCAGCAACATATGCTGTATGCACCTTGAAACCGTAATTCTCTTCAATCCATTCCTGAATCTTTTTATATGTCGTCTTTTCCTGCGGTTTTCTTTTTCCCGCTCGTTCCGCAATTGCCGTTTTATCAAGCGAGGTGTTGTCAAAATCGATTTTCACTTCAAGATGAGAATCGGGTTTTTTGTGGGATAATACCACCAACGTCTCGACGTGTTTCGTCTGGGAAAACATGTCGTATGGACGAACGGATTCGATTTTGTATAATCCTTCCGGATTTTCGCTTTTCTTCAATTCCTGCCCGTTGCGCTCCAACGTCCCCGTAAGCAAGCCCAGATCTCTCGAAAGCGTTTGCGGAGAACACGATATGTAAATTATCCGCTCGGGGCGCGATTTTTTTATCGCTTCGATGAGTTTTTCGTTAACGCCCTGCCGCGGCGGATCGAGAACAAGCACGCAACGCGCGCCCGACCTTCTCTCGCGCTCCATGACGAGCGGCAACATCACTTCGCACGGCGCGCATATGTTTTCCATCCTGCCGTCCAGCCCGTTGACGCGTTTCAATTCGTCGGCGCAATCGACAGCCTCCTTGACTATCTCTATGCCTATAGCCTTTTGCGCGCGACTCGCGAATATCGCCGTGAGAAGTCCCGCGCCGCTATATGCGTCGATAACGGTCGTTCCGGGAATAATCTCCGCCGCCCTGACCGCATCGTGATAAATCTTTCTGCGGACGAGATCGTTGACCTGCATGAACGATTCGGGCCCGATTTCGTACCTGACGCCCATATCGGACGAACCGATTTTTTCCGGACCGTAAACGCACCTGAACTTTTCGCCTAAAATTACGTTTGTATCGTCTTTGTTTATGTTTTCAAAAAGACTGAAATTTTTGAATTCTTCGCTTAAAATAGCGATAAGTTCGGCTTTTTTCGGCAATTCGTTGCCATTTATGACGTAAGTTATGAGTAGTTTTCCGTCTACGTCCCTGACGACGACGTGCTTTAAAAGCCCCGCTTTGCTCTCTTCGCTATAAGCCGTAACGTCGCACTCCGAAATATATCTCCGCGTGGCTTTGATGATTTTTTTACACCAGCAAGGCTGAATCGGACAATCGTTTATAGGCACGATTCTGTGGCTGTTCTGCGCGAAAAAGCCTACCGCGACGCCGTATCTTTCCGTTCTTATCGGCAGTTGATTTTTGTTTCTGTATTCGTATTCGAGTTCGCTCGGCACGACGGACGAAACCTTCTCGTCGATAAACGCTATTTTTGAAAGGCAGTCCTTAACCGTTTTCCTCTTCAACTGAAGTTGCAATTTATATTTAAGGTGCTGAAGTTGACAGCCGCCGCACTTTTCGTAAACGGAGCATTTCGGTCTTACTCTATCCTCCGCGGGAACGTATAACTCGGTCATTTTGCCGAAAGCAACGTTCTTTTTTACTTTCAGAACCCTGTATTTAATCTTTTCGGTAGGGAGAGCGTACGGAACGAAAACAGTGTATTCTCCGTTTTTTATTATCCCCTCGCCGCCAGAACCTATCCGTTCGACAATGCCGACGTATTCCTCGTTTTTTTCCATCATTCCTCCGACGTAAATCCCCTTTAAAATTTCTTGATAATCTGCTTGTCGGTCGAGCGGGATTCCGCCGGCATTTAAGATTACGGTTGTTTTTACAAATTTATTTTCACGGTAGCGTTACGGCGCGTTACAAATGCTTTATAAATACTTTACAAATTCATTTTTGCTACCAGCGCGTCCGTGACACGCTGAAATCTCAGCATCAGAAAATCGTAAACGACGAACAACGCTCCGCCGCCGACCACGAGAATCAGATAAATATATTTTTTAACCCATTCTTTCTGCAAAAAACTCGCGTCGAATAAAAAATCGGTGAATACGTTGTAGATCAGTATCAACACGCCGATAAACCACGCTGTTTTTATGAGCAAAGCGATATATTTGTTGAAATTCTTTTCGCGAAAAAGGTAATTTACGGTCGGATGAAGCCCGAAAAACAAGCCGTAAATCACTATTAATTCCCACCTTGCCGTGGTGGCGCCCACAAGCACGCAACTTAAACACAAAGTCGCCGCGTAGGTCAGAAAACCCGCCTTAGCGCTCTTTTTTGAAAGCGGGATCATAACGCAAAGGCTCGCCATGAATATCCCCGAATAATCGAACGCGGGGATAAGCGCGCCGAGCGACATAAACACCACCGAAAACGCCGTCGCGATTGCGGACAGCGCGATAAGTCTGGATTGCTTCATTTTTGCTTTCAGCCGACCTTCCGGCGTTAATGGCAGCTGTTGCAGCAGCAGTTCAGAGCAAGGTTGCAGATAGCCATCTGGCAACACCAGTCGATGCAGGAATCGCCGCCCATCTGGGGCGCGCCCGTTTCGTCGCCGCGATAATGCTTTCCGTTTTTGTCGCCGGAATAACTCGAGAAACTCCTGTCCGAATCGGATTTGATTTTATCGACGAGTTTGTTATACGCGGTTTTATATTTTTCGTTGGACGAATCCATCTGCATTGCGATTTCGAGTTGTTTTTTACTCTCGTTCGTCCATTTTTTCTTATAGAACACAACCGACTGCAGATAATGCCACTCTGCGTTACGTTCGTTGAACGAATCGAGTTCGCTCTGCGCGCCCGCAAGGTCGCCGTTCTTGATTTTTTCCTCGACCGAACCGAAAGCGTTGCTCGCGGAAGAATTTCCGCCCGCCGCCTCTCTGCGCATCGCGATTATATCGCGGTAAGCGTTGTCGAGTTCGGTGAGTTTTTTCGCGGCGATATTACCCGCTTCGCCTTCTAAAAATCTGTCCTCGGCATACTGCGAACGCAACGTTCCGTAAGCCGCGTCGAGTTGTTCGTCGGTACAGGTTTCGTCAAGCCCGAATAAGCCGTATAAATTATTTGCCATTTTTCTTTTTTTCCTTTTTGAAAGTTTTTGACGTTACAGAGGGAATCCCTCTGAGAATTATATTGCCGATGAGTGCGGAATCGAATTTGAATACGCACTCGTCAAACGCTTCTTTAAGCCCCGAGAAAACCGACGAGAACACAAACGAAACGTCATGTACGCGATTTTTGAGGAGCAAACCGAAATCGGGTTCTTTCCCGAAACAGAAATAAAACGGATTGTAGTTTTTCTCTTTGATATCCTTGTCGTAATCGTCGAGCGCGTCGATAAGATAAATCCACTTGCCGAGATAATACGCAAGTTGCTCAACGCCGTTAAATATCTTCTCGTCGTCTTTCCCGTCTTTTCCGTATTTTGTTCCGGCAAGAGCGGCGTTGCAAAGTTCAACCATCATCTGCGAGAACGGTTCGCAAACCATATCGACGCTGTCGCACTCGACTTTTTCGAGATTGCGAAGTTCCGAATATCTTCTGCGGATAATCCCGCCTATTTCGGGGTGCTTTTTCTCCACTCTTTTATTGCCCTTGGAGAAAAACAACTTTTTTATCTGTCCTCCGTTACCGTCCACGATATCATCTTCGATTTTATAATAAGCGAGCGCGACGTTGGCGCAGGCGCAGAAATCGGTTATATCGTCGCGATCGGCAATCGGGCGGCTCGTTATCGGGTGAGCGATACAATGTTTTTTTTTGATTTTAACGTCAACGCCCGCAACGTTGTGAATAAAAGCGGACATAAACGCTATGTCATACGTTAAACCGAGCCGAGCGCGCTGACCGCAAATCTTCCCTATGCTTTTGCATACGGAACAATAAAGCGACTTATAAAGCGTATCGTCCTTTATGTACAGATACGGCGTGTCGGGGTTTACGTAGCCGAACATACAAAAATCTCCTGAATAAACAAAAATCCCCTGAGTATCTGTGTTTAATAATATAATATAAAGCGATTTTTGTCAATTATATTTAATCGACCGATATTTTTACACAATTCTTTCATATTTGCGGCGTTTTATCGTTTTTAAAAGAGGTTTTTTCGGTTTTTGTTTCGTTTTTCGCGCAAGCGTTTGACTTTTCGGGGTTTTGCCCCTAAAATAGAAAACTATGAAAGGCTTGATAATTATTAACGCTTTTGCAAAAGAAGCAAACCAACTCAACCAGCCGCTCAG
>OGUO01001888.1_pt1 | contig 13350 bp, 14 predicted proteins | sample 1553641 | NCBI WGS metagenome assembly OGUO01 (sample SAMEA2579980, study PRJEB22360) | human gut metagenome | biome: human gut; feature: human-associated habitat; material: faeces | place: Denmark | collected 2008/2010 | reverse complement strand
AAAGCGAACCTGTAATCTATATGTTTGGAGGAATTCTGGGCTTGTTTCTTTTGTATAACTGGAGAGTATTTAACTAGTGAAACCGATTGACAAAAACCATACTTTCGCCATATAATAAAGTAAGCTGCCGTTTTATGCGGCAGCTTATTTTTGGTAGAGATAAAAATGCAGGATAATTGATAGAATACCAGAGTTGTATCATCATGGAGCAATTCGTGGGTATCAGTGAGGAATAAAGTAGATGGAGATTATAGCAAAAATACAGACCGATTTTCCAACGAAATTCGGAATACCCAGACAGAGCGGACTTGTAGAGTCCTTAAAGGGTGTTATTACATTTGAGCCGAAGTATCGCAATCCTCAAGGTGTGTACGGATTGGACGGGTACAGCTACATCTGGCTTTTGTGGTCATTTAGTGAGAATCACAGAGAAGGCTGGTCGGCTACCGTAAAGCCACCGAGACTTGGCGGCAACAAGAGAATGGGAGTTTTTGCAACGAGATCTCCGTTTCGTCCAAACGATATTGGTCTTTCCTGTGTAAAATTAGAGCGAGTTGTCCTCGATGAGAAGAATGGACCGATGCTCTATGTAGCAGGCGTCGATCTGATGGATCAGACACCAATCTACGATATCAAGCCGTATATCCCATTTACGGACAGTCACCCAGACGCAAAGGGCGGCTTTTCTGATGCAGTGAAGGATTATGAGCTTGAAGTTTCATTCCCAGCTCATCTTCTGGCACATTTTCCAGAAGAGAAGAGGGAGGCAGTGATCTATGTGTTAAAGCAGGATCCACGCCCGGCCTACCAGCGCGACGAGACAAGACGTTACGGCGTAGACTTCGCCGGATTTGACGTGCGTTTCCACGTAAAAGGGCAGGTGCTTACCGTATGCGAGTTAGAGGAGCGCGCAAGCGGTATGATTTTTCGCTGAGCGACAAAAGTAAAAAATCGAATGGAGTTAAAGTATTATGAAGAACCAGAGTGAAAACAAGGTATATACATTGGCAGAGGTGCTTGGAAAGCACACCATTGCAGAGTTAAAGCAGATGACACAGGTACTTGAGGTAAAAGTATTATCCAAGGCGAAGAAGCAGGAAATTATCGATGCTTTGTCTGCAAAGCTGTTAGATAAGGAGCTTCTTACTGCATGGCTTCTTGCAGCAGGAAAGCAGGAGATTGAGGAATTAGAGCTTGCAATGGCAGAAGACGTTGTTATTGCAGAGGAGTCTGGCCGCTTCTATTATTGGAGAAATCTTCCAGTTGTATTTGTAACAGGTGATGGTGTTGTTGTAGTACCGTCTGAAACTGCTGCAGTATATAATGAGATTAAATCAGACAGTGAGTATGCACAGAAGAGATCACGTATCAATGTGTTTGATGAGTATTTGATGGCATGTGTAAACCTGTATCGTGCAATTGATATCACAACATTCTTGTCTATCGTAAATGGTCAGACAGGAATGAATGCAAAAAGACCAGAGCTTGAGAGCTGGTTAAAGGATCGTGAAGCAGTTCGCGGACAGCAGATGTACTTTTTTGAGGGCGGATATATTTTAAGCGAGGAGTATCGCACAAAGAAGGAAGGCGAGGTTGTTGATTATCATCAGCTTTTAGAGCGTCAGGGTGCAATGAGCTATTACATTCCGGCAAAGAGCGAACTGCTTCGCTATGCAGATCCGTACTATGTAGAAAAGACACCATCTTACGCTGCATTCTGCCGTTTCATTCAGGTTCGTCTTGGCCGTCCGGAAAACGAGGCAGCAGTGATCGGTTCTCATATCCAATTAATCATGCGCCATGGTGCAATGCCAAAAGACATCTTTGCTGAGATGGAGCGCTTTGGACTGACAGAGGAAAATGAGGAGCTGATGAGCGATTTCATCACTGTTATGATGGATATGTATAATAATACAAGAATGCCAGAGACAAGAGGCTTTACAACCGTAGAGGCACAGAAGGCAGATCCATCACGTCAGAAGAAGATTGCAAGTGCTTCTGAGATTGTAACTTCTTCTATGCCAATCGTAAAGAACCGCATCGGCGGAAAGAAGATTTATCCAAATGATCTTTGTCCGTGCGGAAGCGGCAAGAAATATAAGAAGTGCTGCGGAAGAGTAAATAAATAATTAACTACCGGGCAACATAAAAGAAAGGCAGGTTTAATATGAGCTTACATTACCAATATGCGGATATGCATTGTGACACATTGCTTCATGGCTTGGGAAAAGGCGTAAATGACATATATGACATGCCAGATGCCATGCTGGACATCAAAAGAATGGCAGAGGCAAATGTGCTGTGCCAGTTCTTTGCTGTATTTTTTCCACCGCGTCCAGAAATGCTCACACCACAGGAGCGCGAAAAACGATTACAGGCGGGTCGTCCAGAGATGCCGCCGGATGAGGAATTGTTTTCAAATGCTGTCAGTCTGATGAAGGATTCCTTTGCGGCTCACAAGGATGTTATTCGTCAGGCATATTGTTTTGACGACGTGATGAAAAATAAGGAGCAGGGCCTGATCTCTGGTGTGCTTACAGTTGAGGATGGCCGTATGGTAAACGGCAGCTTTGACCGTCTTGAACAGTTGGCAAAGACTGGTGTACGCGCAATTGCGCTTACATGGAACTTTGAAAACTGTTTTGGTGCGCCAAACTCGCGTGATCCAAAGATTATGTCTAAGGGTCTTAGCGCATTTGGTAAGGAAGCCATAGAAGCCATGAATGAGCTTGGCATTTTGGTAGATGTATCTCATCTGTCAGACGGAGGCTTTTATGATGTTGCAAAGATTTCAAAAAAGCCGTTTGTTGCCACTCATTCAGACTGCCGCGCACTTGCAGCGCATCCAAGAAATTTGACGGATGATATGATCCGTCTGCTTGCCCAAAAAGGCGGCGTTTCAGGAATCAATTTTGCACCGGCATTTCTGGATGATACGCAGGGAAACAATACAAGCCGCATAAGCGATATGGTGCGTCATGTAAAACACTTTATCGAAATTGGCGGAGAGGACTGCGTTGGCATTGGCACCGATTTCGATGGTATCGGGGGAAATCTCGAGGTCGGAGAGCCAGGACAGCTTACACTTTTATTTGAAGCGCTTGAAAAAGCAGGAATCACACCGCGCCAGATTGACAAGATTGCATCAGGCAACGTGCTTCGCGTAATGAAAGAAACGATGCGCCCAAGATTTGAGTAAGCTGTAGGCAAAAAACATGAGGGGCTTTTGAGTAAAAAAGCAGGGAATGTGCAAATTGGGATTATTTGAGGAAAAAAGAGAAAGAATGGAGAGACAAAAAGATGAGCATGAAGTATGATTTTACAACAATTTTAAACCGCGAAGGAACAGGAGCAATTGCAGTCAGCAAGATTCCTTTTGACAACGCCGAAATTAAAGAAGGTTTTTCTAAGATTCCGATGTGGGTTGCAGATATGAATTATGCAACAGCACCGAGCGTTATTGAGGCAATACAGAATCGTCTGGCACATCCGGTTTTCGGCTATTTTGATATCAAGGATGCTTATAGTGAATCTATTATAGAGTGGCAGAAAACTAGAAATGGTGTAACAGATATTCCAAAGGAAGCTATTGACTATGAAAATGGTGTGCTTGGCGGTGTGTCTTCTGTATTGCAGGCATTTACAGCACCAGGTGAGGCAATTCTTCTTCATTCACCAGCATACATTGGATTTATCGGAACCATCACTAACATGGGACGAAAGATCGTTTACAGTCCATTAAAGAAGGACGAGCAGGGTGTATGGCGCATGGATTATGAGGATATGGATAAGAAGCTTAAGGAAAATCATATTCATCTGGCAATCTTTTGCACTCCTCACAACCCGTGTGGCCGTGTATGGGAGCGTGAAGAGATTGAGAAGGCAATGGAAGTTTATGAAAAGAATAAGTGTCTTGTCATTTCAGATGAGATCTGGTCTGATCTGACCTTAGAGGGTCATAAGCATATCCCGACACAAAGCGTGAATGAGTATGCTCATGAACATACCTTTGCTTTCTATGCACCGTCAAAGACATTTAATCTGGCAGGTCTTGTAGGATCCTACCACATTGTATACAATAGCTATCTGCGTGACCGTTTGATGGAAGCAGAAAAGTGCAGTCATTACAATAGTGCAAATGTTCTTTCTATCAGTGCACTGATGGGTGCTTATACAAAGGAAGGTGCTGAGTGGGTTGATGAACTTCGCGAAGTTCTGACACAAAACGTTGATTATGCATATACATATATCACAACACATTTTGAGGGTGTTTCTGTGGCAAAGGCACAGGGAACCTACATGCTATATTTGGACTGCAGCGGCTGGCTTAAGGAACATCTTGAGATGACTATGGATGATCTGATCCGTGCCGGAATTGCAGTTGGCGTTGTATGGCAGGACGGAAGACCGTTTATGAATCCAAATACGATCCGTATGAATCTTGCAGTTCCGCATGCGTTAGTAAAGGAAGCAATGGATCGTCTGGATAAATATGTATTTAACGCAAAGTAAGATATTTTAATTAGAGAGGATTAGCTGTCAAGAGGCAGCAAAAAAGGTTATTAGAATGGAAGCAATTCGATACGAGAATTCTGAAATTGATGAGAGGATTATCCGCGCCGTAACAGAGATCGGATATGAGGAGATGACACCAATTCAGCAGTCTGCTATTCCGGCACTGCTTGAAGGACGTGACATCATTGGACAGGCACAGACCGGAACTGGAAAAACAGCGGCATTTGGTATTCCGCTTGTTCAGATGATCGACCCGGAAGATGAGCGCGTGCAGGCAATCGTGCTTTGCCCGACCAGAGAACTGGCCATCCAGGCAGCAGATGAGCTGCGCCGCTACGCAAAATATCTGCCGGGTGTAAAAGTGCTTCCGGTGTACGGAGGACAGGATATTGAAAAACAGATCCGTTCTCTTCGCGGAAAGGTGTCCATTGTTGTTGGAACACCGGGAAGAGTTATGGATCATATGAGAAGACATACGTTAAAGCTTGAGGGCATCCGCATGGTTGTGCTGGATGAAGCTGACGAGATGTTAAATATGGGCTTTGTAGAGGATATTGAGACTATCCTTGCAGGTGTACCAGAGAATCATCAGACGGCATTGTTTTCAGCAACAATGCCGGATGAGATTCTTCGTATCACTGGCCGTTACCAGAAGGATGCACAGATGATTCAGATCGAGAGAAAGGAACTGACTATTCCGCTTGTCAAGCAGTACTATTATGAGGTACAAAGACAGAACAAGGAAGAGGTAGTATGCCGTTTGCTTGATTATTACAATCCAAAGCGTTCTTTGATTTTCTGCAACACAAAGCATATGGCAGATGTGCTTTGCGAGAACTTAAAGGGAAGAGGCTATTTTGCTGATGCACTTCATGGTGATTTGAGCCAGATGATGCGCGATAAGGTTATGAACAGCTTTAGAAATGGCACGACAGAAATTCTTATTGCAACAGATGTTGCAGCAAGAGGTCTCGATGTGGATGATGTTGAAGCTGTATTTAACTTTGATATTCCGCAGGATGTAGAGTATTATGTTCATCGTATTGGACGTACAGGACGTGCAGGAAGAAAGGGACGTTCCTTCACTCTTGTTGTCGGAAGAGAGATCTACCGTATCCGAGATATTGAGCGTATCTGCAATACACAGATCAAGCCTAGAATGGTTCCGTCTGTTGCAGATATCACACAGGCAAAGGCAAGCCAGATCTTTGATCAGGTTATGGAAGTGATTTCTAATAATGATCTGTCATCACTTCAAAAGAAGGTAGAGGACAAGATCGAAGAGGAGAATATCACGGCAATGGAGCTTTGTGCAGGTTTCTTAAAGCTTCATCTTGGAGATGACATGGAAGAAATTCCAGCAGAAAATTATATCGAAGAGATGAGAAAGAAGCGTGCTGAGAGAGGCGGCAGAGGCAGAAGAGACGGACGCGGTGAGGACGGAAGACGTCGTCGCAGACATACCGATGAGGATGTGCTTGATATGCTGCGTCGTCCAGGCAGACGTAAGTCTGATCGAAGAGATGAGGAGGGTTTCGAGAAGGACTCTGAAAGATCCGAGAGAAGATCTGACAAGAAGAGAAGAGACTATGACAAGCGCTCTGACAGAAGAAAGTCCGAAAAAAATGCAGATCGCGAGTACGAGCGCGTATTTGATAAGCAGGATAAAAAGTCAGATAAAAAATCTGACAAGAAGTACGATAAGAAGTTTGACAAAAAGGATGGTGCAAAGAGAAAATCCGATAAGTCAGATAAAAAATCAAAGGGATTCTTTGGAAAGGAGCGCTCCTCAAAGAAGACTGAGATTGACAAGAAGACTGGAAAGGCAAAGAAATGAAAGTAAAACAAAATCCACTTGGCAGTGCGCCTCTTGGCAAGTTGCTTGTGAAATTTGCGGTTCCGTCGATTATCAGCATGCTGGTATCAGCGCTGTATAATATTGTAGATCAGATCTTCATCGGCCAGGGAGTTGGCATGTACGGAAATGCGGCAACAAATGTCGCATTTCCACTGACAACGCTTGGTGTAGCAGTTGGTCTTTTGCTGGGAATTGGCGGTGCATCCAATTTTAACCTTGAAATGGGACGAAAGCACGAGGAAAATGCGAAGAAAATCGCAGGAACAGCATTTGGCAGTTTGATTATTGCCGGCATTGCGATATGCCTTGTGTCAAGAATTTTTCTTCGTCCGCTGATTACTGCATTTGGTGCGACAGAGTATGTTATGGACTATGCTATGACATATGTTGGAATCACCTCACTTGGAATGCCGTTTTTTGTTTTGACGACAGGTGGAAGTCATTTGATTCGTGCCGATGGAAAACCGACGTTTTCAATGATGATTGCATTGTCAGGTGCTATTATAAATACAATCCTTGACCCACTGTTTATTTTTGTATTTAAATGGGGCATTGCAGGTGCAGCATGGGCTACTATCATCGGACAGTTTTTCTCAGCAATGTTAGTGCTTGGTTATTTGCCAAAATTCCATACAGTAAAGCTTTCACTGCATGATTTTATGCCAAAGCCGCGTTTCTTGAAAATGGTTATGGCACTTGGTGCGGCTGCCTGCTTTAATCAGCTGGCAATCTTTGTGACGCAGATTGTTATGAATAACGTGCTTCGCTACTATGGTGCACTGTCCATTTATGGAAGTGACATTCCGCTTGCAGTAGTGGGCGTCGGTTCTAAGGTTAACATGGTGTTTCTGTCAATTGTAATTGGTATCTCCCAGGGTGCACAGCCAATCATTGGATTCAACTACGGTGCGGCTCAGTACAGTCGCGTGAAGAAGACATATCGCCTGGCAGCAACAGTGGCGACAATCATTGCAGTTATCGCATTTGCTGGTTTTCAGCTGTTTCCACGCCAGATTACAGCAATTTTTGGCCGTGGAGATGCGCTATATGAGCAGTTTGCAGTATCATATTTTAGAATTTTCATGTTCTGCACGTTCTTAAACGGAATTCAGCCATTAACCGCAAATTTCTTCACTTCAATAGGAAAGGCACCGATGGGAATCTTCATTTCCATGACAAGACAGATCATCTTCTTGATCCCACTTGTACTGTTATTGCCGCTTGCATTTGGAATCGAAGGTGTCATGTTTGCTGGCCCGATCTCGGATGGTGTTGCAGGTGTGCTTGCTATCATACTTGTGCTTAGGCAATTTAAGAAAATGCCGGCAGAAGGACAGGCAAATTAAAAGATTATTATACAACAAAATGGGTATCCACAGGCAAATGAAACCTGTGGGTACCCATTTTTAATGACGTTTTATTCATCAATCTCGATAACTTTTTGAAGCATAGTTCCGACAAATTCAATGACTGGTCCAAGTACAAAAGCCATGAGTACTGTGACCACTCCAAGCTTGCCGCCAAAAATCAATGCGATTATTACGACAAATATGTCGAAGCCCATGCGCACAAAGCGAAATGGAATAGAAGAAGCTTTCTTTTTCAGTGCGTTCCAGATGATATACGGAACAGCATCATACGGCGCAGTTCCAAGATCAACATCCATATAGAGTGCAGCCGCGAAAATAAAGCAGATCAGCGAAGGAAACAGTACACAGATGCGCACTGTCATGGAAGTGAAAACGCCATCTGTGACAACACCAGCCGGAAGAACTATTCCCCAAAGCCAAGAGAAAAACTGCAGAGAGTAACCAACAAGAAACATGTTGGCAAGTGTTCCAAAGCCTAAGTTTCGTCCGCCAAAAATGATAACAAAAATCAGAAGAACAATGTTCATCAATGCCTGCCAGTCACCAATTGCCATACCAAGCTTATCTGATATTGCCAGATTCATCATTGTACAAGGGTCGGTGCCCATGTCACATAAAACAAGCCAGGACAGGCAAAACCCCATAAGGATAACGGCGAAAAGCACCAGAAGCAGACGGGGAACGAAATTTTTTCTTCGGTACATGTGAGTAAAAAAGTTTTTTGTAAAAATTGCGCTCATAAAAAAATCCTTTTGTATTGAATAGAGTACCCGTCTGCAGTACAGACAAGCCATTTTTAAGTATAGCATAGTCTTACTGATTTGCAACAAAAAAATCAAACTTTCGGGCAGTGTCCCATAAGAAGTTCATTAATGCAAATATCAAAGTGATGGCTTAAATTGTAGAGATTATCAATAGTGGGAACAGAATCACCGTTCAACCAGTGGTAAATTGTTTGCGGACAGGAAAGTCCTAATATTTTCTGAAGGTCTTTTACAGTCATATCGTGCTGCTTCATCAATGAGCGCAGGTTCTGACCGATTTCTCTGGAGTCAAATTTTGGAATATCTCGCATTTGTTTTGTCTCCGTTTCTTTTGCTTTCTTGTCGTATTTACAGTGATACCAGAAAAAAGACCAAAAAGCAAGAAAAATAGAACGCAGGATTCGACATAAGCTGTACTTTCGATAAATCTGCATCTTGCCGTAATGTGGAAAAGCGATATAATAAATAAAAGGGGAGGCAGGCACAAACAAAACAAAGAAATACAAAAAGAGAGGTGTACCATGAATATAAACTGGGATGCAAAAGGCTATAAGGAAAATTTTTCATTTGTACATGAATATGGCGAGGATGTGGTCAGTCTGTTAAAGAGTCCAAAGGGAGCTGCTGTGCTTGATTTAGGCTGTGGAAATGGAGCATTAAGTGTAAAACTTTTGGAAAAAGGCTATAAGGTAATTGGAATGGATGCATAAGAGGCGATGCTTGAAATTGCAAAAGCACAATATCCGCATATGACATTTTTGCAAGGCGATGCATGCAGCTTTCATCTTAAGGAACCATTGGATGCGATCTTTTCCAATGCAGTGTTCCATTGGATTGATGCTTCGATGCACCCTCATATGTTGTGTCATCTCGCTGGACAGTTAAAGACAGGCGGTGAGCTTGTATGTGAGTTTGGGGGAAATGGCTGTGCAGAGACCGTTCACGCTGCGTTAGAGCGCGCATTTGCAAAGAGAGGCCTAGTCTATCCAAGAGTCTTTTATTTTCCAACTATTGGAGAATATGCACCACTCTTAGAAGAAGCAGGTTTTCGCGTTGAATATGCGGTACTTTTTGACCGTCCAACAAAGCAGAAAACAGAAGATGGCTTTAAAGACTGGGTAAATATGTTTGATAAGGCACCGTTTGAAGGAATGGATGAAGCATTAAAAGATGAGATCATTGAAGAAGCCGAAGCAGAATCAAAAGAAAAATTATATCATGACGGCAGCTGGTACATTGATTATGTGAGAATACGTTTTCGCGCCGTAAAGTATTAAAAAGTTCCAAGCGGTTTAGGCTTGCTGCTTGATAAAAGAGAGAAGCTATGGTAACATAAAAGTATCAAAAATAGTCAAAAGCGGTTAGAAGAACATTGAAATTAGGAAGCGAGGTGACTTTTTTTGAAAGTCGAAGAGATTATACAGACAATAATAAAAATGTGTAATGAATTTCAAGCAAAAGAAGTGATTCTATATGGTTCAAGAGCGAAAGGGACAGCAAGAGAACGCAGTGATATTGATATAGCGGTATCTGGAGTCAATGATTTTGATTTATTAGTGGAGAAAATAGAGGAGCTCCCGACACTTTATAGTGTGGATGTGCTAAATATGGATACGTGTAGAAATGAATTATTGATGGAGGATGTTAGAAAGTATGGACGAAAAATTTTATAGGAGATTTTTATCATTTTGTAAATCATTAGATGCATTGGCAGAGGCGAGACAACGAGATCTTACAGATTCATTTGTGTTGAGTGGAACTAGTGCAAAATTCAGTATTACATTTGATTTGGCATGGAAGGTCATGAAGGATATATTGATACAATACTATGCGATTACTGGTTTTGTATCTGGTTCGCCAAGAGAAGTACTTAGAGAAGCATTCAAGGCAAATTTAATTTCAGATGAAGCATGGATGAATATGTTAAAAGTAAGAAACGAATTAACACATGACTATGATTGTGAGATAGTAAAAACAAACTGTAATACAATTGTAGAAAAATATATTGATTTATTTTATGATTTTGAAAAGGTGGTAAAGCAATTAGAAATGTGAGTGTGCCATCTGGGACAGGTAAGAGCACCTTACACAAATGCGGAGGTGCAAACGCAGTGTCAGGCACTCTTACAAATTGAGCCACCAGGGACACTAATTCGACCACTGTACCTGTCCCTTTGGTCACTCTGCAAGGCAGCTTCTTTTGATGCTGATCAAGGAAGGCATTTTGTACGCTGGGGGTGTATGGATGGTTACGTTAACAGTGGGAATGGGTGTGACCTATGTGATCTACCAGTCAATGAACTATCGAAAAGTCCCATTTTCAATCCCACTATTAGCTATTTTGGTTGCAGCAGTTGTAAGCTTCTTAGTTTGCATCGTGGTTCCAGCAGTTACTTGGCTGATCTTAGAAAAGAATGGTTCCTTGGTTCAGAGAATAAAAGGAATTGAATAAACGGTGGGGCTAGGAAAAGTGGTACTTTTCCTAGCCCATTACATGTGTAAATCAAATTTAATGTTCAAAATCAACTCTGAGTATTTGGTCTTTCAGCTTTTAAATTAACAATTATGAATAAATTTGCGATACAGCACACATGCGACAGCGGCAGTAATAAACTCAGTCAACCACATCGCATGCCATACACCATTTGCATCAAAGAATCTAGTTAAAATAAGCGCAGCTGGAATGATGACAATTATATAGCGCATTAGTGAGATCACAAGTGATGGAGCGCCTTTTCCGAGTCCTTCGAGTGCACCGGAAACGGTAACAGAAATCGAAGAGATGATAAAGCCAATGCTAATAATGCGAAGAGCAGAAGCGCCAAGGCGAATCGTTTCTGCATTAGAGGTGAAAAGTCCGATCAAGGAGCTTGGAATAGCAAGACAAAGTGCAGTACCGATTACCATGACACCAGATATAAGAATCAGAGAATCAAAGAAAATCTGCCTTACACGGGCATGTTCACCTGCACCATAATTGTAGCCAATCAGCGGACGCATTCCCTGAACAACACCATTTCCAGTCAGATAAAGGAAGGTTTGGAGCTTATAGTAGGCACCAAGAACAAGTACATATGACTGGGAATATGCAGCCAAAATTCCATTTAATGTGGAGACAAGCAGTGAAGGAAGCGCCAAATTTAATGTGGCAGGAATGCCGACAGTATAAAGGCGAAGTAATAGTTGCTTGCTTGGCTTGCAGCAGGAAAGAGAAAATGTTACAGGCAGTGGACGAACCACGCAGAAAACAAGGTAAATTAAAAGAGACAGCATTTGTCCAATGGCAGTTGCAATTGCAGCACCTTCAATTCCCATCGCTGGAAAAGGTCCGATGCCAAAGATCATAAGTGGATCCAAAATAATGTTTCCGATACAGCCTGCCATCATGGCAACCATCGAAACCTTCATGCGTCCTGTTGCCTGAAAAATTTTTTCAAGAGATACTGAAATTCCAATTGGAATTGAGAAACTAAGGGTGATTCTTGCATAACGAATACCTAAAGATATCACGTCCTGATCAGTTGTAAACAGCTCCAAAAAAGGTCGAATAAAGGTTAGACAGACAATCATAAGAAGCAGTCCGTGAAATGCATTTAATAATGTGCCAAGAGAGGCAGCACGGTCGGCTTCTTTTTTATTTCCAGCACCAAGGTGAATGGAAATAACAGCATTTGTTCCAATTGCAAAGCCAACGGTGATTGCCATAATCAAGTTTTGAATTGGATAAACAAGAGAGAGTGCAGTCATGGCATTGTCGCTTATTTTTGCGATAAAGATGCTGTCGACAATGTTATACAAAGAATTGACGAGCATAGACAGCGTCATAGGCAGTGCCATAGAAACTACAAGCGGCAGTACCGGTTTTTGCTTCATGTAAGTTTGATCCATAAAAAAAGAACTCCTTTCTGCTTTAAAGCGTTCTCACGAAAACATTTAATGGTTTTGCTGCACAAAAAAATACCGCACAACAAATACAGGAACAGAGAGAACGCAGTATTGTTGTGTGGCGAAAAATAAAGATATCTTAAATTAATTAGTCTTTATGAAAAGTCCACGACCGGAATCCGGTTTTAGTACCAACATAGGATAGCAAAAATAAAGAGAGATGTCAAGCTTGACAAACAGGAAAAGATGCTATACTGTTGAGTTATGTGTTTAAAAGAACATGGCAAGGAAGGGAGACATCAGATGAGTTTGACACAAATAATCCTAAAGCCATATTGGGATGAAAATACAATTGAAAGAATGGATGTGACAATAAAGATCACAGGATTGTCTTATAAAGAGGGGGAGCGGCTGTGCAGTATGCAGCTAAGCACCGTGACAATTCCGGGATGTGAGCCAAATGCTTTACAGATTTGTGATGAAAGCGGTGCGGTTTTGGTGAAGGAGTCAGAAGAAACACCATATCCGTATCATTGGCGCAGATGGAATGTGCAGCGCGGCACAGAGGGAAATGTAAAGATTAATTATACAGTATATCCGCGAGAGATAAAGCCAACAGATATTTGCGGTCCATATTTTGATTTTCGTGCAGAAAAATGTGGCGCAAACAGTGCAGGTTTATCTTTTTTAATGGATATTGAAAAGGCAGAAGAATGCGAGCTTTCATGGGATATGAGTGCGATGCCAGAGAAAAGCCGCGGTGTTTGCACATTAGGGGAGCACAAAGTAAAGGCGAAGACACTTGATAGGCTTCGTGAATGTTATTTTGCTATGGGACAATTAAATGCCATAGAAGAGGGTGATTTTGGATTTTACTGGATGAGTAAGCCGCCATTTGACGTAAAAGAGGTTGCTGAGTATACCAAAAAACTTTTTAGTCAGATGCAGAAATTCTTCA
>OGUO01001887.1_pt1 | contig 13352 bp, 10 predicted proteins | sample 1553641 | NCBI WGS metagenome assembly OGUO01 (sample SAMEA2579980, study PRJEB22360) | human gut metagenome | biome: human gut; feature: human-associated habitat; material: faeces | place: Denmark | collected 2008/2010 | reverse complement strand
GGACTTTGGCTCGTTGCTCGCGTAAATAAAAAATCGGCCTGAACGATGATCGTTCAGGACGAATATAAAATCCGCGGTACCACCTGAATTACTGCAATGCAGTCTCTCAACAGAGGCAAAAACCTCCTGCTGTCTGACGTCCAGCTGACGGCGCACCTACTGGGCAAAATGCTGTTCAGATTGCGGCTGTTAAAGTGTTATTCACGCTGATTCATTCTGTGGGTTCTCACTCTCTCCACTCACTGGAAGCGATAAACAGCGCTACTTCTCTTCGTCATCGCCTTTACATCAAATCTTAATCAGTCTACCACAGCTTAAAAAAAATGTCCAGAATTTTTTTGAAATATATTTTATACCTCAAGAGGATTCTTTATTGCATACTCTAAGGCTTCCACAAATGCATTCGTCGCTGCCCGGCAGGCAGATTCCGTTCCCGCAAGAACCGCTCCACTGGAATTCGCATGTGACGGCGGATACCAATATCTTGCCACGCGGGTATTGCCTGCCTTTAATGCTTTATCTAATGCATAGTTTGTCTCAATCGGGCCACCAACAAGATAGGCATAAGATTCGCCAGGCTTAAGCTCACACCATTCCTGAAAATACTTTCCCGGTCTTGGAATCGTCTGTGCATAAAATGCAGTTCCCTCATCCCCGTCAAAGTTACAAAGTTCCGAATGATTCTCGATAAAGTCTCTTACATATCGAAGTCCACTCTTCACATCTTCTACCTTCGGTCCGGAAAACAATACAAATACACTGCCGCCGTATTTACTCCAGGAGCATGTTGTTCCTCCATAGTATGTTTCTGCGTGAATCAGCTTGATATTTGCCTTTTTGCTGGCATCATCCACTGCCAGATAACCAATATCATCATTATCTGCCGAGAAAAATCCGACACTCGTATGTCCTTCCGGTATATTATACACACGCGCAAACTCTGGTGTCACATTCGCAATGACTTTCTGGCTGAGCATATGCGTTTCCATTTTTACAATTTTCATAAACAAAATCCTTTCGCTTCCGACAGAACTTTTATTTTAAACATCACAATATTTTCAATAATCATTCTAAATAATGTATTCTGCCTTTTATAACACCGTATCTCTTTAATACCTGATTACATTCATAACACTTATATGCATATCATGTATGTAACATAAGCAATATCCTGCTCAATCACTCAATATCCATTGGGTGAAACGCACAATACTCCACACCCTCTGCGAACGCCTCAACTGCAGAGCGGCATGCCGATTCCGTTCCATATACAATCGCGCCACCTGTATTAACACGGGAAGGAATCTCGGATAATTCTGCAATCTTCACATCGGCTGCTTTTAACGCTTTATCCAGTCCATACATGCTCTCCACCGATGCAGATACAAGATAGGCAATGGAAGTTCCCTCACTAAGTCCCAAAGACTCCTGATAGTACTTTCCGATCCGTGGTACATAATCCACATAATAGCCAAGTGTCCCCTCTTCATTTAAAGAATAATTTCCCGACTTATTCTCTATATAATCCTTTGCATACTGAAGTCCACTCTTCACATCTGCAACTTTCTCGCCGGAAATAATCGCCGTAATCTCTCCGCCATATCTGCTCCACGAATAATCCACTCCGCCATAAACCGTTTCAATCTGAATAACTTTAATCTTGGCTTTCTTAGTCGCATCATCCACTGCAAGCCACATAACATCCTCGCAGTCTGCCGAAAAAATAGCCATGCTCTCATGATTCTCCGGGATGTCATAAATCTTTCGATACTCTTCCGTAATCCGTGGAACAAGCTTCTCCATCACTACATGGGCATCAATCCTTCTTTTCATTTTGCCCTCCTCATTTCATTCACTTTACGGTAAAATAGCCTTCTACCGTTTTTATTTGTATTTTACCACGAAATTGCCATACTGAACATAAACTATTTTTTACTTTGCCTGTGAATTTCTGTTCTTTGGTTCTATTTATTTTTCTACTTTTCTTCTTCAATTCAAGAATGTCCCAGCATTCTTGCTGTGAGATGCGCGTCATGCAATGCATGACATACTTCTTCTGTGATAAAATACTTATATTTTACTTCATACAACAACATTTACTTATCACTGTACAAATCCTTAAGCACCTGTCTTGCATTTTTCTTCTGGTAACCATCTGGGTCACTTATCATCTTTCCCTTTCCTGCTCTCCAGCGGAACTGTGCATAATCCGTCAGATAACTCTTATCTTTTTTGCAGGATGGATATCTCTTATACCAGGATGGATAATATTTCTTCATATACTTTTTGGCAAGCTTTACTGCCTCGCTGTTTGTTCGTCCCTTTTTATCTGGGGTTCCAGACAGGCGTACTCCTGCCGGACTCGAATGCACTAAAACAACACTGCCATCTGCACAGCTTCCCACAACAATATAGATATGCGTAGGTGAACTCATAATATCCCCCGGTTTCCAGTCCTTTACCGCTATCGTCTTTTTATAGGTTCCCCAGCCGTACTTTGCATAAGTAGATGCTGCTTTCGATGCCTTTGTAACATAACCCTGACCCTGTTTTCCATTTTTTGTTTTATTTATGTTGTATACACTCCATCCAACAAATCCAGAACAATCCAGTCCATTTCCAAATGCAAACCTGTGCTTTCTATAATTATAGCTTGCTTTCTGCTTTGCACAAAACTTCCTCCAGCTCGCATTCAGTCCAATTCGCAGACCGTCTGTACCTGCCCCGGTATCTGCCTTATTCCAGCCACCGCCCCAGATATACATGGTAGAACCTACAGGAGCAAGTGCCGTTGTCAGAAAATTTTTAATCGTAGAAGTTGAGTTTTTTGCTACCGTTGTTCTGGCAACCGCCCCAAAAGAACTATAGATACGCTTCTCTTCGCCATTCTTCTTGTATATTTTATATGCCCTTACTTTATATTGGTATACACTCCCTCTTTTCTTATTTTTAAAGACAAGCTTACATTGCTTTATCGCCCTTAACTTCAGGAAAACATTTTCTTCTTCCGTTTTTTCAAACACTTCATAACCATCCGCTCCCTGCACTGATTCCCAGGAAAGTACCACCTGGCCATCTACTCCATTTGCCAGCACACCAAGAGGTTTCCTTAAACTTGTTTTTGCCATCGCATCTGCTCCCCGTCCCAAAAATAATATTGATACTATCAATATCCATGCTATGTATTTCTTTTTCATCATTACCTTCCTTTCCTTTTCTCATCCATGGTAGCATAGAGCATTACACAATTTCAACAGTTATCCGACATCCCACAAACATTTTAATAAAAGAACAAATTTCTTGCCCTTTTCAACAAATTTTTTCTTAAATTTCTCCTAAAAATGTGTTACAATTTATTACAAATTACATATGAGGAGATGTGTCATCTATGAACGCAAACAAACACTCGAAAAAAGTTGTGCATCTGCCGAAATTCATACAAAAGAATCATACGGCAATACTTTTTTCTCTTCTACTTTTTTTGATGCTCCCTGTAACTTTTGTTCACGCACAACGTCTATATACGACAGACGGTGTAAATGTGCGCGCAAAACCAAACAGTTCTTCGAAAGTACTTACATCTGTTTCTGCCGGAACATCTGTAACGAAAACTGGTAGAAGTGGAAACTGGATTGCCGTCAGGGTAAATGGCATAAAAGGTTATATTTACAAATCTTATCTGTCTGGAAGTAAAAATACTTCTACTGCCACAGTCTCTAAAAGTACTTCTTACCGTGCAGTCATTACAGCAAGTAGTGTGAATCTGCGCGCAAAGCCTTCTTTTTCTAGCCGTGTAAAGGGTAGTTTATCTGCAGGTCAGGCTGTGACGGTTTGTTCTACAAATGGCTCCTGGAAAAAAGTACAAACTTCCAAGGGCAAAAAAGGCTATGTATACGGAATTTATGTTAGGAAAAGTGCTTCATCATCAAAGACTACAGCCAAGAAAACTACTACTGCTTCTTCTAGCAGTTACCGAACAAAAGCAGTCTCCTACGCAAAAAGAAGAGTTGGCGATAAATACAGCCAGTCTCGAAGAAACCAGAAAGGATATGCTGATTGCTCTAGTCTGATGCGTGACGCTTATAAGAGTGCTTCCGGCAAATATATCGGAAACACAACCTATGAACAGTTAGAATTGATGCATTCTTATCTGTATTCGATTTCTTCTGTCAGACAGGCAACAGTTGGAGACCTGGTGTTCCATCAGAACGGCTCTAATCATGTTGGGATTTATCTTGGAAATGGAAAGGTTCTTCATGCTTCACAGACTGCGGGGAAAGTGAAGATCAGTACGTTTAGTAGTAGCCGGTATTGGGATACGGGTTGTAATGCGGCGGGATATTGTGTGAAACACTGATCTGCCGCAAGCAGGAGAGATGCTCCTAAACGAACAGATGCCCCAAAGAGGAAAGCCCCTATATTTGCGCCCTTAAAGCGAGAATTGAATGTTCGCTTAACGGCCACAAATATAGGGGCTTTCCTCTTTGAGAGCTGTTTTTGGCTGGAGATAGCTCGCTAACTTATAAAATCTAATGTGTAAAATTAAGAAGTTTAATTCATGCAAAGATATGCAAAATATCCCACATACGCCACAAGCATTACAACCCCGCATGGTCTGCGAAGTTCTTTATGGCGTATCGTTCCAAGCCATAGGATAACACCTGCCGCTACTGCCACCGCAGAGTCAATCAGGAACTTGCTTTCAAATGGTACATTGCAAATCAATGCAGTTGTTCCTATTACGAAAAGAATGTTAAAGATATTGCTTCCAACGATATTTCCAATGGCAATCCCGGCATTACCGCTTTTAGCAGCAGTAACCGAAGTAACCAGTTCTGGAAGTGATGTTCCAAAGGCTACAATAGTAAGACCGATGAAACGCTCACTCATGCCAAAGGCTCTTGCAATCTCTGATGCGGCATCTACAACAAGGTCACTGCCCCAGACTACCATAATACCTCCAGCGATAATGAAAATAATGCATTTTAAATAGGACATCTGGCATTCATCTTCTTCTTCAGCCGCTTTATTCTTTTTCGACATCACAAAAAGATAGGCCAGGAAAGCGATAAACAATATCCAAAATATAACGCCTTCTGGAAAGCTGACTGCCCGTCTAGTTATTCCAAAAACAATCATTAAAGCTGTAATTCCTATCATAAATGGAATCTCACAATACAAAGTAGATTTTTGAATCGCAACATTTGTTATAACGGCTGTGATTCCTAGAATAACAAGCACATTCATAATATTACTGCCTACTACATTACCGATAGTGATTCCGGCACTTCCCTTTAATGCGGAAGTAATGCTGACCGCCGCTTCCGGAAGGCTTGTTCCCATTGCTACAATAGTAAGGCCGACAATCAATTGCGGGATTCCCAACTTCCCTGCAATTCCTGCTGCACCATCTACAAAAAAATCTGCTCCTTTTACTAAAAGAACAAATCCGACACATAAAAGTAAAATCTGAAGTATCATTAAGTCATTCTCCTTCTAAATATTTATCTACTCTCGAAATTCTGTACATTCTCAAAATCCAATGCAAAAGCAGACATTTTAAAACGTGTGTGAATATTCTTCATTGCGTGCTTGAAACATACTCCAAGAGTACACTACTCTTAGAGCGTGTAACTTACAAAAGTCAAGGCTTCTTGTTTCATTTCGGAGTATATTTGAATATATTTACTGAAGGTGATAGTGAGGAAGTTCTGCCTGCTTTCCAAAGCTTTCTTTATGAAGGGCATCCATAACTTTTTCTACTGGGCAAATGTCATGTTCTTCCCGAAGGAATTCAAAGATTTCTTCGATTCCCTCTCCAGTATAGGCACTTGTAAAAAATATTTTTTTACACCCAGTGAGTTTTAGCCATTCGGCTGCCTGCTGTGGATTCGCTGCCCAGTGGTCAATCTTGGTTACAATTCCCACTTCGTCGCGGTTTCCAAGCGGTGTTATGTTTGGAGGATATAAAGAATAGGGTTCTGTCGCACTTAACACAATTCCTACCACATCGGATTCTGCAGCATACAGATCAATCGTATGCGCCAAATCCAGATTCTCCGCATATTCGCCCGGCATATCAATGACACAGTCATACTGGCTGACATATTGTGTCTTTTTATAGGTAATATTCTCCCCACGTAAAACCTGCTTTAGTGTTGTCTTCCCACTTTCACTTCTTCCAATTAACAATATCCTTCTCATATAACTTCCCCCTGTTTTTTAGTTGCCATACATCATATATAGTTATACTCCCATAAAGAACATCAATGCAGCCCATGTAAATAATGGATAATACATTCCATGTTCGTCTCTTCCTTTACAAAGATATTCTTCGGCATCTTCTTTACTTACCAGACGGAATCCCTCAAACACTTCTGAACCTTCTGCCCCATCATGGTTCATCTTTGGCATCTCATCACGGTTGATGGAAATGTATACTAAAGCGTTCCCTTCGTCTGTCATACCCGGTGTACTGAATACGCATGGAGAAACAACTTTGATCTCATCGGATTCCTCCACTTCGATTCCTGTCTCCTCTTTCAACTCACGAATGGCAGTATCTACAAGAGCATTCGGATTATTCCAGTCTCCTTTATCAATGAGTCCTGCCGGAACACTTAACATATACTGTCCGACCGGATAACGATACTCCCAGTTTAAGAGAAGCTTCTTGGGCTGCCCCTTAATATTAAGAACAACGAAACAGCTTACTGCATCTGGCTGCATGGTTCCACACTCTTCATCTGGTGTCAGTGCAACCATTCTATCCTTGTTTCTTCGGCTGGCACAGTAGTAATGGCCACCCTCTCTGTACTGTAAATCATACAGGTTCATATATTCTGATTCATAAATGGTTTCCATTTTTCCGTTATACATAATTTATCGCCTTTCTTGCTATAAAAAATCCTAAAAGAAATACCATTTTACACAAAAGCGGTACTTCTTTTAGGATATATTGTCATACATTTAAATGGCTTTGTCAAGGTGATTCTGTGGTAAAATCCGATGTACAACCATGCACAACACAGCAGTAATTACAATATCCGGCAGTGTGTAACCGATTATGATATCTACATGCATCAATGCACGGTATAAAATAAGTCCAATAAGCCATACAGCCAGGTTTGCCCAATCCCATTCTTTCACAGCTCTTCTCTTTTTATTAAAGAAGAAATCAGCAATCATAACTGCAATCATCGGCGCAAACACGGAGTTAATCAGATAAAGAAATTCTTCGATATTGTCCATTGGATAAAGAATTGCCGCAATCGTACCAACGATAACTACAACGACAGAAATGTATTTTCCATTGATTTTTTTAGAAAAACTCTCCCCGACAACTTCACCAGAAACACCTGCAGAATGTGCTGCCAAAAAGTTAGTGGTAACGGTAGAAAAAACAATAATAAGAAGTCCGACTACACCAAGACCTGCACGAAGAGAAATCTGTGCGATATCAGAAGTTCCCATACCGATTGCAGCAGACATTCCGATAATATACATCCAGCAGCTTACGAGTCCGTAAACAATTGTGCTTACTGTCGTCGCCTTTACTGGCTTTGTGCTGTTTGAAGTGTAATCACTGATTACCGGAATCCAGGACAATGGCATGGATGCGGCAAGTTCAATCGCTGCACCAAAAGAAAGGGTTTCACCACTCACACTACCGCCGTTTAAAAATGCCCCTGCGTTGCCCTTTGTCACGATAACAAAACATAAAGCGACTGTCATTAAAAATAATGCCGTCATCGCAACCATATTGATTTTTTCAAGACGTTTTAAACCGACCAGAACCCACACAAGCAGTAACACACCGATGATGGCACACCACACACCTGCTCCTGCAGAAAAAATACCATTCGCTGCCAAAGCTCCGTCATAATTTAAAATCGCAAGCCAGCCTGCAAGCTGTAAAATATTTAAAATAGAAAATGGCAGGTTTCCCTTTCGTCCAAAGCTGACTGCAACGGTCTCCATAGCATTATTGTTTGTCTTTGCTCCAAGATATCCTGCTAAAAATAACAGAATACATCCAATAACGTGACCAATTAAAATAGCCAGAAGGCCAGTTTTCATTCCAAGTGGTGCAAAATATGTTCCTGTCAGGATTTCTGACATTGAAACTCCTGCACCAAACCAGATCAGTCCATTACTGAGGACCGATGTTTTATTTTCTTCCATACTAAAATATCCTCCTTGTAAAAATATTAGAAACAAGTATAATATTATAGTACACTTTAGCCATATTTAAATAGCCAATTTGCATACAGCCAGTATGGTCAGATGTATACAATAATACATATGTACTCTTGAAATCTTTTTAGTTTTGATTTTATGAGATTTTTTTGTCAGTTGCGTCAAAATTTTTGAGGCATACGCGGTACGCATGTTGATAAATTTCAGGTGCAGCTGATGGAAAATCGGTCACAAAAGTAATTGTAAGAAAAACACCGAGAGCACATTACATACATTAAGGAGAATTCGAATGCTAACCTATTCTTTTACAAACTTAAAAAATGAATCTCTATACATGCATCTTTATCAATGTATCCGTCAGGATATTGTTGATGGCAAGTTAGTTTCCGGGGAAAAGCTCCCTTCCAAAAGAAGTTTTGCAAAAAATCTCGGCCTAAGTACGATTACGATTGAAAATGCCTATGCTCAGCTTTTATCGGAAGGATATATTTACTCCATTCCAAAGAAGGGATTTTATGTCTCTGATTTTAAAAATAATGTGATAAAACCAGTCAGACTGACAACAGAAAATGTGAAACTTTCCTCTGGGCAGTCTGACTTTCTTGCTGACTTTTCCAGCAACCAGACACGTCCGGAAAACTTTCCATTTTCTATCTGGGCAAAATTGATGCGTGAGACTTTTAATACAAACAGTCCAGAACTGATGACGAAACCACCCTGCGGAGGAATTATGGGACTTCGCCAGGCAATCGCCACCCATCTGGAACAATTTCGTGGAATGCATGTACAGCCGGAGCAGATTTTTATTGGAGCCGGAACCGAATACTTATACGGACTTTTAATCCAGCTTCTGGGATTTGACAAAAAATATGCCATTGAAAATCCAGGCTACGAAAAAATTGCCGCAATCTACAACAGCTACAATGTGGCATATCACTATATTCCAATGGATAATAACGGTATCCTTGTCGATGAATTAGAAAAAAGTGAAGCCGATGTGGTACATATTTCTCCATCCCACCACTTTCCTACTGGAATCGTTACCCCGATAAGCCGCCGCTACGAACTGCTTGGCTGGGCCGCCGCCTCTGCCGACCGCTACATTATTGAAGATGACTATGACAGTGAATTCCGCCTGACTGGAAAGCCAATCCCGTCCTTACAGAGTATGGATATCACACAGAAAGTCATCTATATTAATACCTTTACTAAGAGTCTATCTTCAACAATGAGAATCAGCTACATGGTACTCCCACCGAAACTTGCCAACCGCTTTCTGGAACGGTTAAGTTTCTATTCCTGTACCGTCTCAAACTTTGAACAGTACGCTCTAATGCGCTTTATTAACGAAGGCTGCTTCGAAAAACATATTAACCGAATGCGAAACTTCTATCATAAACAAAGAGACAGCCTTCTTGATGCCATAAAAAACAGCCCGCTCGCTTCCTATGTCACCATCATGGAAGAAGACTCTGGACTACATTTTCTGCTCAAGGTCAATACGGAACTGTCCGATGAAGAACTCATGCAGAAATCCTTACAAAAAGGTGTCAAACTAAACAGCCTCTCCGCCTACTATCACGACAGCCCAGATGATTTTGCGGCACATACCTTCATCATAAACTATTCCTATCTCAATACAACGGGGGTGGAGGACGCGATAAAGGTGCTTTATGATGTGATAAAGAAATAGATGCTAAATAAGCTAAGCCTTATTTCCTGTATAAAGCTGGTAGTATCTTCCCTGTTCTTCAATCAAATCATCATGGGAGCCTCTCTCAATGATTCGCCCCTGTTCTAATACCATAATACAATCACTGTTTTTGATAGTAGAAAGGCGATGTGCGATAACGAAGGTAGTTCTTCCATGCATCAGTCGATCCATACCTTCCTGTACGATTTTCTCAGTACGGGTATCAATGGAACTGGTTGCTTCATCAAGGATTAATACTGGTGGGTCTGCGATGGCTGCTCTTGCGATAGATAGGAGCTGTCTCTGACCCTGACTTAAGTTGGCACCATCTCCAGTAAGAACAGTGTCATATCCCTGTGGAAGCCGTTCGATAAAGCTGTCTGCGTTGGCAAGTTTTGCTGCTTCGATAACCTCTTCATCGGTCGCATCTAATTTACCATAGCGGATATTGTCTTTGACGCTTGCTGTAAATAAATGCGTATCCTGTAACACCATTCCGAGGGAATGTCTTAAATCGGCTTTCTTTATCTTATTGATGTTAATGCCGTCGTAACGGATTTTTCCATCCTGTATATCATAGAAACGGTTGATAAGGTTAGTGATAGTTGTCTTTCCAGCTCCGGTAGAACCAACGAATGCAATCTTTTGTCCTGGTGTGGCAAACATTTTAATATCGTGAAGTACAATCTTCTTCTCATCGTATCCAAAGTCTACACCGAGGAATTCTACATCACCAAGAAGCTTGGCATACGTTGTTGTTCCATCTTCTTTATGAAAATGTTTCCATGCCCAGGTTCCAGTATGTTCGTCTGTTTCGTGAATCGTTCCATCTGCATCTTCTGTTGCATTGACAAGAGTTACATAGCCTTCATCTACTTCTGGTTCTTCGTCAAGAAGCTCAAAGATTCGCTGTGCTCCGGCAAGTGCCATTGCAACAAAGTTTACCTGTTGGCTGACCTGACCGATTGGCATATTTAAACTCTTATTAAATGTCAAAAAGCTTGCTAATCCACCAAGAGTAAAACTGCCAATTCCATTGATAGCAAGAATACCACCAACAATCGCAACGATAACATAACTGATATTTCCAACCTGTGCATTTACTGGCATGGCAATATTGGCAAATTTATTTGCATTATCCGCACTATGAAACAGTTTATCATTTAATTCTTTAAATTCTTCAATACTTTTTTCTTCATGGCAGAATACTTTGACAACTTTTTGTCCCTGCATCATTTCCTCGATATAACCATTAGCCGCACCAAGGTCTTTTTGTTGCTGTACGAAGTATTTTCCACTCAAAGTTGCAATACGTTTAGAAAGATAAACCATAATGCCGACCATAGCCAGACTGACAACAGTAAGCGGAACACTTAACACAAGCATACATACGATAATACTGACAACCATAATTCCACTATTAAAAATCTGTGGAATACTCTGGGAAATCATCTGGCGCAACGTATCAATATCGTTCGTATACACGGACATGATATCTCCATGTGCATGTGTATCAAAATATTTAATCGGAAGGTCCTGCATATGCGTAAACAAATCATCACGCAGGCTTCGTAACGTACCCTGAGTGATATTTACCATAATCTGTGAATACAACAGTGTAACAGCTACTCCAATCGCATAAAATCCAGCAACTCTTGTGATTGCGTGTGCAAGACCGGAAAAATCACGACTTCCATCTTTTAGCATTGGAACAATATAATCATCAATCAAAGTCTGCATAAACATCGTTCCCTGTACGTTACAGATAACACTGATCAAAATACAGATCAATACTGTAACAAAGGCAGCCCCGTAATGCTTCATAATATATCCCATAAGACGTTTTAATAAAACTCCGGGATTCTCTACCTTTTTAGCATTTTTCATATTCTTTATCCGTGCCATCTCTATTCACCTCCGTTCTCATCAAAGTCTCCGCCACCCTTAGTCTGGGATTCGTAGACATCTCTGTAAATTTCATTGGATTTCATAAGATTCTCATGGGTATCAAAACCGGAAATTTCTCCGTTATCCATAACAATAATTCTGTCTGCACTCTGAATACTGGAGACTCTCTGTGCGATGATCAATTTTGTTGTATCTGGAATTTCTTTTGCAAATGCTTCACGAATCTTTGCATCGGTTGCGGTATCTACGGCACTTGTACTGTCATCAAGAATCAGAATCTTTGGCTTTTTAAGAAGGGCTCTTGCAATACAAAGACGCTGCTTTTGCCCACCAGAAACATTCGAACCACCCTGTTCGATATATGTATGATAACCATCTGGCATTCGGTCAATAAATTCATCCGCACAGGCAAGATGGCAGGCCCTCTTACACTCTTCCTCTGTTGCATTCTCATCACCCCAGCGGAGGTTATCGAGAATTGTACCGGAGAAAAGAACATTTTTCTGTAATACAACAGAAACTTCATCTCGAAGTGTTTCAATATCGTATTCCCTTACATCTTTTCCGCCAACAAGTAAACGTCCTTCGGAAACATCATACAGACGGCTGATTAAGTTAACAAGACTGGACTTTGCACTACCAGTTCCACCAATGATACCGATTGTCTCTCCTTCTTTGATAGAAAGGTCAATATCATTTAATACATTTTTCTTGCCCTCTTTATTATAACGGAAAGAAACGTGGTCAAAGACAATACTTCCATCTTTTACTTTATAAACAGGATTCTCTGGATTCACAATATCCGGTGTTTCATTTAACACTTCAGATACACGCTCTGCACTTGCCACACTCATAGAAAGCATAACAAATACCATGGAAAGCATCATAAGGTTCATTAAAATACTCATACAATAAGCAAGAAGCATCATGAGTTCCCCTGTTGTAAGTGCAGACTGTACAATCATCTTTGCACCAAGCCAGCTAATACCAAGAATACAGGAGTATACTGTAAGCATCATTAATGGAGAGTTAAAAGAAACAATTCTCTCCGCTTTTACCGCCATACGATATACATTACCACTTGCCTTTGTAAAGCGGCTCTTTTCATATTTTTCACGTACATATGCTTTTACAACACGAATTGCAGAAACATTTTCCTGCACACTTTCATTTAAGTCATCGTACTTCTTAAACATTGCTGTAAAATATCCCATTGCCCTCCAGATAATAATTGCAAGAAGCGCACCAAGAATAATAACCGCAACCAGATAAATACTTGCGAGCTTTACATTCACCGAAAATGACATAATCATTGCACAGATTAAACTAAATGGCGCACGCACACACATACGAAGAAGCATCTGATAGGAGTTCTGTAAGTTTGTTACGTCTGTTGTCATACGGGTAACCAAACTTGGGGTACTGAACTTATCAATATTAGAAAAAGAAAATGTCTGAATATTTTCAAACATTGCCTGTCGTAAATTACGGGCAAAACCTGTTGATGCCCTTGCACCGTACTTTCCTCCCATAATACCGGCAAACAAACCTA
>OGUO01001881.1_pt1 | contig 13385 bp, 14 predicted proteins | sample 1553641 | NCBI WGS metagenome assembly OGUO01 (sample SAMEA2579980, study PRJEB22360) | human gut metagenome | biome: human gut; feature: human-associated habitat; material: faeces | place: Denmark | collected 2008/2010 | reverse complement strand
CACTGCGCCGGACCAGCCTGCTGCGCACCCCTTATCTTTCCAGCAAACAGCCGCTGTATGTGCCGCAGCGCCAGCCGCGCAGTCATTCCGCCGTAATTCGGCATGCGATATATGTAAACCCACCGCCCACCCTTGACCTGTGATGACTCCCCTGATCCGCCCCTGACCGGCATTCCAATGCGGCAGAATCGTTATCTTCCGTCGGGCGCGGATCTCACGGAATCATCTTCTGGCAAAAATTCCGCGGATCGCCGCGAATCCGTCGCCCTTGCCGCCGCTCTCAGCGGAGATCCTGGGAACAGAGCGCCTTTCAAGCTTGATGTGGGGGTATTCCTCCAGCACCTCCGCCGCAGCCTCCTCAGGAGTTACGCCATCCGCCGTGAGTATTCCCTCCGCGAGCTTCACGCCCTCGTCCAGCTTAGCGGAAGCCGCTCCGCCCACAAGCAGAGCCAGCTTTATCTTCAGCTGCACGATCTCACCGCGGAGCTGTTCAAGGAGCTCATCCTGCACCTCGTTCTCATGTTCAGCAATTTCGGGGATATCCTCCTGGATATCCTGCTGAACGATCTCTTCGTTATCCATCAAAATCCGTCCTTTCCATCGCCTGTGCGTCCTCAAGGGAAATGCCGTAGATCTGCGAAAGCGCCCTGGCTCTCGAAATCATTCCGGCACTGTAAAGCTTCACCGCACGGTCAGTTCTTGTTCCGTCGTCCTCAGCCGCACCGTCCGCGAATACCACGGAAGCACACTCTGACGCGTTGTCTGGGAGTTCCCCGGCGAGTTTTCCCAGTCGGCAGATGTTCTCCGTCATGCGCCCCAGCGCGTCCGCAATTAGCCTGCGAAAGTACGCCTGCGTGCGGTAAGTGCGGCTGTTCCTGCTGACCACCTCTGCGGCGGTGCGTATCGTGCCGTCCTTGTAGGAAAGCGCCCCCTCGGAGAGCCCTGCCTGCATGCACAGCAGGTCGAGGAGTTCCCCGAGAGCCTGCACATGCTCCGTCACGCGAAGTTCACCAGTGTTGTCGGTTATACGGAGTTCCTCCGCGTCCGACGTGGACATCGCCTGGAACACCTCGTCGTTCACATCGAAGTACTGCTTTCTGTTCCCGTCACCGTCCCATTCGCCCCGGACTGCATACGCCGGAACGATAATGCGCTTCTTTCCCAGGACGAATTCCCTGGAAAGGCTGTCGAACACCGTGTCGATACTCCTGAGAGTATCCTCGGCTCCGGCGAAAACCGACGTGCCTAGCAGCGGACAGTCCCCGGCGGAATCCGCGCGGCGTGCGCTGCCAGCCCTGAAATACACGAACAGCGGCGAATCTAGCCCGTCAATGCGGCTGCGCTCCTCCAGTCCCGGGATAACTGCCGGGATATCCGCCCTGGCGCCGTCCTCACGGAAAAGTCGGTTTTCGATCACAACGCCGTCCCCGTCCACCTCCTGAGTTTCCGCCAGGACGTAGCCCCTGCCCTCGGACATGATCCTGGAAGCGAAAGCGCCGCCGGTGATCTCACGGGAATTCCACGCAGTAGGTACGAAGCAGTCCGCAGTCACAAAGTCAACTCTCACATTGCCATCGTAGTAGACGCGGATTACTCCGCCGCCCAGCGCGAACGCCCTCTCCAGAAATCCCGGGAAGCGCTCTGTGAAGCGGCTTTCTCTCAGCACACGCTCTACGAACTTTCTGGTGTCATCATCGGAATAGCACATCGCGGTGCCCTCGGTGAAGCACAGCCTGGAAAGCTCGCCACACAGCGCCTTTGCCGCTCCAAGGGAAGCCAGCTTACGGGTACCGCCCTGTATTCCTCCCTTACGGGTGTACCTCCAGTCGCCGCCGCCGTTATAGATGTCCTCCCATCTCTGGATATCAGCGTAGTACCCGGTAAGGCTCACCCCGGGATTCCGGCTGCCAGTCCGTAGCAGCCAGTCCTTAACGCCCAATTCACATTCCTCCTTATCAGATTCTGTCGGAAGTTCCCGGATTATTACCCGTTTCCCTTCCGCACCTAAATAATACCCCATGAATTACTGCAATTTACTGCAAGAGTGAAAACGCCCGGGATTGACAATTGTGAAAAAAAGGTGTATAGTATATATTGTAAATAAAGAAAAGACTGATCGGAAAGTTCCGTAAAAAAGGAGTATTCTGTGAATATAATCATAGTCGGCTGCGGCAAGGTAGGACAAGCGCTTGCGGAGCAGCTCAATGAAGAAGGAAATAATATAACGGTGATTGACCTGGTGGCAAAGAAGGTCAATGAAATATCCAGCCAGTTTGATGTTATGGGCGTAGTCGGGAATGGAGCCACCCATCTTATCCAGCAGGAAGCCGGGATAAGCAAGGCAGATCTGCTGATAGCGGTGACCGGCTCCGACGAACTGAATCTGCTTTGTTGTCTTATTGCTAAGAAAGCAGGTAACTGCCAGACGATTGCCCGGGTGAGAAGTCCGCAGTATTACACCGAAGCCCCGTTCCTGAAGGACGAATTAGGACTCGCCATGGTAATAAACCCCGAACAGGCAGCGGCAAACGAGATAGCGCGCGTATTGCGCTTCCCGTCTGCGATAAAGATAGACAGCTTCGGCAGAGGCAGAGTGGAACTGCTTAAATTCCGCTTGCCGGAGGGGAGCCCTCTTGTGGGCTGCGCCGCCAAGGAGATCGCCACCAAGCTTCACTGCGACGTGCTGGTATGCACTGTGGAGCGCGGCGATGAGGTCCACATTCCGAAGGGCGATTTCGTGTTTGAGGAGAAGGACGTTATCTCCATAGTTGCCGCCACGCGCAAGGCGGCGGATTTCTTCAAGCGTATCAAGTACAAGACGAACTCCGTCAAGGACGTCATGATAGTCGGCGGCGGCGAGATCGGGCACTACCTCTGCGAACAGCTGACCCGTTCCGGAATGTCGGTGAAGCTTATCGAAAAGGATCCCAGACGCTGCGAGGAACTCTGCGAACTGCTGAACGATGTGACAATAATCAACGGCGACGCCAGCGACCAGAATATACTACTGGAAGCCGGCCTGGAAAGTACCGGCGCGTTCGTAGCGCTGACGAACCTGGACGAGGAGAACATACTGCTCTCCCTTTTCGCGAAGAGCGCCGGAAACTGCAAGCTTGTGACAAAAATAAACCGTATCGACTTCGGCGGCGTAATAAACCATCTTGATCTCGATACGATAATATACCCCAAGAACATAACCTCCGACAATATCGTGCGTTATGTCCGCGCAATGAGGAGCTCCATCGGAAGCAACATGGAAACCCTCTACAACATAATCAAGGGCAAGGTCGAAGCCGCAGAGTTCATCATAAAGGAGCAGTCCCCGGTAGTCGATGTTCCGCTGATGGAACTTGCGCTCAAACCCAACGTGCTTGTCGCAGCGATACTCCGGGACAAGAAAGTGCTCATACCGCGCGGTCATGACAGCCTTCAGATAGGCGATGCGGTGATAATCGTGTCCAGCCACCTTGCGCTGCACGATATCACCGATATTCTCAAGTAACAGGAGCCGGTCATGAACTACAGAATGATAACATATATTCTCGGCTGGATACTGCTGTTTGAGGGAATGTTCCTTACAGTGCCCTCGATAACGGCGCTGGCATTCGGCGAATCCGCCCTGTGGACTTACCTGCTGTCCGCAAGCGTGTGCCTGCTGATAGGCAGCCTGCTGATACTGAAAAAACCGGAAAAGCGTCAGCTGTACGCACGCGAGGGCTGCGTGATAGTATCCCTCAGCTGGATAGTACTGAGTGCGTTCGGCGCGCTGCCGTTCTATCTTTCCGGGGAGATCCCGAACTTCATCGATGCGCTCTTTGAGTCCGTTTCGGGATTCACCACCACCGGCGCAAGTATCCTGTCCGATGTGGAAGCCATCTCCCATGCCTCTCGCATGTGGAGAAGCTTTACCCACTGGGTAGGCGGAATGGGCGTACTGGTGTTCATCATGGCATTTATCCCACTCTCCGGCGGCCAGAACATGCACATCATGAAAGCGGAAAGCCCGGGTCCGTCCGTCAGCAAGCTGGTGCCGCGCGTCAAGACCACGGCAATGCTGCTGTATTCCATCTATCTTGTGCTCACCACGATCGAATTCGTTATGCTGCTCTTCGGCGGAATGACGGTATACGAGGCGCTTAACACAAGCTTCGCCACCGGCGGCACCGGCGGCTTCGGATTCTACAACTCCAGCATGGGAAGCTTCTCGCCGTATATCCAGATAGTTGTGACAGTGTTCATGGTGCTGTTTTCTATCAACTTTAACTGCTACTTCCTGCTTCTGACGCGTAAGATAAAGGACGCCTTCAACCTTGAACTGAGGACATTCTTTATAATCTACACAGCCGCGACCCTGCTGATAACCTTCAACATTGCCGGGCAGTTCAGCAGCACGGGAGAAGCGCTGCGGCATTCCGCGTTCACCGTGGCGTCGATAATATCCACGACGGGCTTCTCCACAGTGGATTTCAACCTGTGGCCGGAGCTTTCCCGGACGATCCTCGTGATACTCATGTTCATCGGAGCCTGCGCCGGCAGCACCTGCGGCGGAATCAAGATATCCCGTGTGATAATCCTGTTCAAGGGCATGGCAAAGGAGCTTCAGACCATGATACAGCCGCACCAGGTCAAGAAGATCAAGATGGATTCCCACACAATTGACCATGAAACGGTGCGTTCCGTGAATGTGTTCATGGTGGCGTACATGATGATATTTATAATATCACTGATACTGATATCCTTTGACAATCACGACCTGATAACGTCCTTCACCGCGGTTTCCGCAACGATAAATAATGTAGGACCCGGACTTGAACTGGCAGGTCCCACATCAAACTTCAGCTTCTTCTCAAACCAGTCGAAGATAGTGCTGATATTCGACATGATAGCCGGCAGACTGGAGCTTTTCCCCATGCTGCTGCTGTTCACCCCTGCCACATGGAAAAGATAAACATAGCAAAAGGTGGATTCCCTCCGGAATCCACCTTTTGTTTTATTATAGCGCCTTTATTATAGCGCCGCTCACATCGGCGGAATGACGATCGTCTTTCTTCCCAGCTTTGCCGCGTAGTCCACGGTGAACTTAGTTCCGCCGGGCTTTCCGTCGAATACAGCCACCAGCAGGTCGCAAAGCTCCACCAGCGCCCTGTTGCGTTTCATCATGCAGTCCTTCGTGTAACTGTCGGAAAGGCACATAACCTTGCTGCACTGCGCAAGTATCTTCTGATAGCGCTGCTGCTCCCGGGCGCTCCACCTGCTCTCCTGCCCCCGGCAGGGTATAACCGCATTAAGCCTTATCTCCGGGTGAAGCTCTCGCAGACGCAGTACTGCTTCCGCACACCACATGTCAACGCCAAGCGCCATTCCAGTGTAAAAGTCGTCCGCACCGTACTCGTACAGCTTCTCCACCTGTCGGTATATTCTGTTTTTAAGATCCACACACATGGGATCCTCCTCGCTGAAAAAGGGAAGCTTCTGCGGCCGGTAACCCGTGAACGATACTCTGTACATACGATCACCTTTCTATGAAAGAACGTTGTATTTATTCTATCATATTATCCGGCAAAAATCAATACCTTTTCATGTCAGATTAACCAATAAGAAAGAGCGCGAAAACTCCACAGTACGCCTCGCTCTCTGTCTTATGCTACGTCTTTCCGGCAGACATCATTCGTGCAATCACACCGGGAGCCTTCCCTACACCGCACACTATCACAGTGACATTATCCCTGCCGCCGTTGTCAAGCGCCATCTGCGCCAGCACTCCTGCGGCCTCCTCCGCCGGAACCGAGCCCAGCACTCCTGCGATGGATTCCTCGGATACCATATCCGTCAGTCCGTCGGAGCAGATGAGGTACACATCGCCGCACCGGTAGGAACCCCTTGCAAGATACGGCTCCAGGATCAGCTCGTCAGCCGGAATCCCGAGATTCTGGGACAGCGGAGGCTTCCTCCCGTACGGCGCCCCGGCGATATGGTCCCTGGAGATCTGCCGTAGGTCCCCTCCGGAATACCGGAACACCCTGCTGTCCCCAATGTTGCACAGCGTAATCCCAGCTTCTGTGAACGCCAGCATTGCCGCCGTCGTGCCCATCGAGAACACGCCGTTCTTCTCGGCGTATCCGCATATTTCCCGGTTAGCCACCTGGCAGAACGCCGCCAGGTCCCCTGCCGGATTCCTGCTGATCTGTAGTCCAGCCGCGCACTCTGCCGCGATGAGCGCAGCGATCTCGCCGCATTCCTCTCCGCCCAGCCCGTCGAAAACCCCGAACAGCGGCCGCTCCCGGGAATCCACGCTTCCCCGGAATTGCGCCCCGGCGCTTCCGGACTCCATGAACCTGCCTCCGCAGATGAAATTGTCCTGATTCACGCTGCGCAGCTTGCCAGGACCGCTCACGCACCCATACGATATAAGATACTTCATATAACCACTTTCCCGATAAAACCATACCGAACCAATTTATAGTCTGATTATACCACTTTTGCCCCAGAAAATCAATAGTTTATTGTAAAATCATTTCTCAAGAAAAGGCAGCAGAAAATTCTGCTGCCCTTATCATTATCCAGCCGAAGCCCGTCCGAGCACGAAGCAGCGAAATCTCTGCGCCGCCGGCGGCAGGAACACGCTCTCGTCCTGCACCATGAAGAAATCCCGGCGGTAAGGCGGCGAGGAGATCTTCAGCACGTCAATATCCAGCTTGCGCAGCATGTCCATCTCCGGGACTACGGCTATGCCGAAGCCCTTGGCGACCAGCCCGGCGATGACCTCGTCCTCCTCCGTTTCAATGACGGAAGCCGGAGTCCCCCCTACAATGCCGTACATTCTGTCCACGACCCTGCGCAGACCGGAGCCCTCCGCGAAGCACACCGCCGGGTATTCCAGCGTATCCGCGAGATCCACGCTCTTCCGCCCTGAAAGCGCGTGCCCCCTGGGGACAATCATCACCAGCTCCTGGGAAGTTACCGGGAGTGCAGTCAGCCCCAGCGCCGGGTCCGGCTCAGAGCAGAACACCAGGTCGAACTTCCGCTGCATAAGCCCCTCAATCAGCCCCGACGAAAGGTCGGAGTGGAAGCTGAACTGCACGCCGCACCCCGGGTCCGCCGCCAGGAAATCCGCGGTCAGCCGCGGAATGAAATCCACGCCCAGCGTTCTCAGGAATCCCAGCCGGACAATACCCTCGCCGCGCGCGGTGCGCTGGAGGGATTCAATACCCACGTCCAGCGTGTCCAGCGAGCGCTGCGCGCACTCCAGGAATTCCTCCCCGAACCGCGTTAGCGTGGTATTCCTGCCGGAGCGCTCAAACAGCGGCACGCCCAGCTCGGATTCCAGCTGATTTATTGCATGGCTGAGGCTGGGCTGGGAAATGCACAGCTGCTCCGCCGCCCGGGTGTAGTGCCGCACCTCGGCAAGCTTCACAAAATATCTCAGATGGTCTAAATTCATTCGTATCCCTCCACTTCTTATATTAATTATATCACATCTCATCAAAAAAAACTATTAAATCATAAAAAATATTCATTTGCCATTGCTAAGCAAAAGTGCTAGAATTAAAGCTGAAAAAACATAAAGGAGCAGAAATTATGGAAAAACAGAAACACCTGTTCCGCGGCGAAGTCGCATTGCCTGCCGCGGTAATGATAAACAGCCTCGGCGTGATACTCATGCTGTATTCCAACGCAGGCATATCGGCGATATCCAGCGTCCCCTACGCCTTCTCCGAGGTATTCACGTTCCTATCACTGGGCACCTGGACATACATATTCCAGGGGCTTCTGGTACTGAGCCTGATGATACTGCAGCGGAAATTCGTGCCGTCCTACCTGTTCAGCTTTGTTGTCAGATTCGTGTTCGGCGAGCTTCTGGACCTGCACAGAACGTGGGTCGGAGTACTCCCCGACAGCCTGCCCTGGCGCATTGTGTGGTTCCTGCTGAGCTATGTGCTTATCAGTATCGGGATCGCGATCTCCAACCGCTGCAGACTGCCGATAGTCCCGACGGACCTCTTCCCCAGGGAATTATCCGACATAACCAAAGTCAGCTATCCCCGGATAAAGATCATATTCGACGTCAGCTGCCTTGCAGTGACCGCCACCCTGACCTTCTTCGGACTCGGACACATCGAAGGTCTGGGAATAGGAACCATCGCCGCGGCATTCACCATGGGCAAGGCAGTTGGTATCTGCGGAAACTTCATCGACCGTCACTTCCGGTTCGAAACCTTCCTCTCACGTCGGAAGGTCACTGCCGAATGACCATGACCTCGGTGTCCGCAACGTAGTCCGGTTTTATCTGCGCCAGGCGCTTCATGTGGGACTGTTCCAGATGGAGCGCCTGTAATTCTGCGCTCTCCCACTCCTCCAGCAGGATCAGCGTGCCGTTTTCCTCCGCCGGGACGTAGTAATCATAGCGGATACACCCATGCTCACTGCGCACCAGCCCCGGAACACCTATTTTGCCCAGCTTCCGGAGGAACTCCTCCGCGCTTCCCTTTTTAAGATGGTATGTCACCAGTAGTTCCATGTTTACCTCCGTATAACGTTTCAGGCGCTGTCATAAATACAGCGCCTGAATTCTTATTCTGTTCTGCACATTATTCAGAAACTGCGTCTTTTTCCTGCATTTTTGCAGCCAGCTTCCTTGCGACGAACACAAGGATTATCGCAGCCGCAGCCAGCACCGCGGATCCGATGAAGCCCATCACATAGGAGTTGGTGCTGTCATAGAATCCAGCGCTGATCTTAGGACCGACAAACGCGCCGATACCATATCCGATGAAGATCAGCCCGTAGTTACGGTTGTAGTATTTGCTGCCGAACACGTTCTTCACGATAGGCGCGAATACGACGAGCAGACCGCCGAAGGAGAATCCAACCAAGCAAATGCAGATGATGAAGTACGGCAGATTGTCCGCAAACGTGAGCATGATCATGGAAATTCCGTTGATCAGCAGCACAAGTATCAGCGAATTCCAGCCCTTGAGCTTGTCGTAGATGAAGCCGAATCCGATACGGCCGAACATATTTGCCAGGGTCATAATGCTTACACAGAGAGCCGCGGTCATGGCGTCCTGGTGTATCTGGTTCTGCGCGATAGGCGAAGTTGCGCTGACCATCATGGTTCCGGCGGCGTTCGCGAAAATGAACATTACCACCATCACCCAGAATACCGGAGTCCTGACCATGCTGGGGATATTGTAGTTCTTTGTGTTGAGCACCTTTGCCTGCTCTGCACTTGGCTTCCAGCCCTCAGGGAGCCAGCCCTCGGGGCAGGGCACGATCATCCACGCGACCGCACCGATACCGATAAGGAATACAACCGCGAGGATACGGCAGGTCATCTGCGCGCCGTAGTTGTCGATGAGTATCTGCGCGATAGGCGACATGATGAACGGACCGCAGGAGGCTCCTGCCTGAACAAGACCGGAAATGGAGCCGCTCTTGTCCGGGAACCACTTGAGCGCAGTAGGGAGGCACGCCGGGTAGATGGTTCCGGCACCGGCTCCTGCGAGGATACCGTAGAATATATACAGCTGCGGAATAGTTTCAGCGAATCCGGTCAGGAACCAGCCGGCCGCGAAGAAAACCAGACCGATGTAAATAGCGACCATCGGCTTGAGCTTCTCCGCGAGGATACCTCCGACGAATCCCATCAGGCAGTATACAAACATGTAGATCGTGTACGCCATGCTGAAATCCGACTGGCTCCATCCGAACATATTTGTCATAGGGATAGCGAACAGGCTGAAATAAGCCGTCGCCGAGGTGAAAAGGCTCTGTATCCACACGCCGGCGAATACGCGCCAGCGTGTTCCTCTTGTGATTTTCATATCCGTCCGCCTCCGTATCACTGCTGTAATGTGCCGAGGTCAAGTCCGAGGTCGCGGCCACTGAACTTGCCTGCCGCACGGCTTGTTCCTAGCCAGAATACCATGTCGGAAATATCCTCCACGTCCAGGAACGGAACGGAGTCGTACATCTCCTGCCAGTCCTTGAAGTGCTTTCCGGTGAGGTCGTTGATGAAATCAACGTAGCTCTGGGTTTCGCACATCGGGGTCTTTACCTTGGTGGGGCAAACGGTGTTCACAACGATACCGGTGCCCTTGAGTTCCTGTGCGAGGGTCTTGGTCAGACCTCTTACACCCCACTTTGCCATGCAGTATGTTGCCAGCTGCGGAGTGCCGTACATTCCCGATGTGGAGGAGATATTGATGATACGTCCGAAGCCCTGCTTCTTCATGTAGATAGCCGCGTACTTGTCGGTTCTCCAGGTGCCGATAAGGTCAATGTCGATAACCTTCTGCACCTGCGCGTCAGTAAGCTCCCAGGTGTAACCGAAGTTGATCACGCCGGCGTTTGCAACCACCACGTCGATCCTTCCGAAAGTATCCCACGCCTTCTCAAAGAGAGCCTTCATGTCGTCGTCAGAGGTGACATTCGCCTTTACAGCGAGCGCCTTTGCGCCGAGCTTCTCTATCTCTACCACCGTCGCGCTGAAAACCTCCCCGGCAGGGTCCTGCATATCCGCGAGAACTACGTCAAAGCCGTTCTCCGCAAACTTGAGGGCATGTGCCTTGCCCTGTCCCATTGCGCCGCCTGTGATGAGTACAACTTTTCTTTCCATATTTATTTCCTCCTGATATGAGAATGATAATGACCGCATACGATAGTCATTTGTCATATGCTGGTTGCATTATAGCACATAATTATTTAGTTTTCAATAGGTTTTCACAATTTTTATTTATTTTTTCTATAGTTTTCTTTTAATTATGGTTATTTTACATAAAGTATTTAATCTTATTTTTCCATTATTGTAATATGTAGGTCGGCGAAGCAAATTACCTTTAATCCCCTGTATTTGTATCCGGGTCATGAAAAACGGTTCAAATACACAGTTCATCGGGAATTGGCTATTTACGAACCAGGAAATACATGATAAAATATAGATATCATATTTGATATGATGACCATGCTTTCGGAGAATTCCGGGAAGGAGCCTGTATAAAAAACTTACACTCAGGGCAAAGATCACGATCACCACGGTAATTCTGATTGCGGCGACGCTTCTCATCACCGCGGTGTTCAGCTGCGTATTCCTGGCGTCAACGTCACAGAACCGGATAATGCGGAATGTCGCCTCCGTGAGCGACTACGCGCACCAGATCGGCAGCGTATCCTGCGTGGTTGCGGCGGACATGTTCCTGACGGGAGCGCAGGAGATCGTCGCAGGATTCAGCTCCGATGAAAGCGGATACCCGATACTCACCTCCTCCGGCGGAAACATAATCATACACTCCGACAGCTCCCTTATGCCCTGGGTGGATGACCATGGCAACGAGCACTTCACCGAGTACTCCTCCACCGTAAGGAACGTATCCGGCAGCACCACGGATAACGGAACCACCACCTGCACTCTGACGGATCACGACGGCGTGGCACGGTGCGAGATCTCCGCGGATATTCCTGCCGCCGGCTGGAAGTTCAGCTATGCAATGAACAGCAGCGAGCTTACCCGTGACGTAACCAACATCATAATCATATTCGGCGTACTTATCCCGGTGATAATCACTGCCGCCGCAATCGTGTGCACAATAGTTGTGAAGCGCTGCTTCCGTCCCCTGGCGGCGGTATCTGCGGCAGCACAGCGAATGACCCACGGCCTGTCCGTGAAATTCGACTACATGGCAGACGACGAGATAGGCTCCGTCTGCCGTATCATTGAGCAGACGAACGACACGCTACACTCCTGCATTGCGGATATATCCGCGCATCTTGACGAAATGTCCCGGGGAGATTTCACGAATTTCGTCACACTGGAATACGCCGGCGACCTCGCGCCGATAAAGACCTCCCTCAACCGTATCATTTCCGAGCTGGGGAATGTGTTCTCCGCCATCAGCGAAGCCTCCGGAGCGGTGTTCTCCGGTGCGGAGAACGTTTCGAACGGCGCGTCGGATCTTGCGGAAACCTCCTCAAAGCAGACTGCGCTGGTCGATGAGATATCCACCGACGTAAACTCCGCAGACGAGATAATCAGCAATAACGTGTCCCTCACCGGAAATGCCAGACAGCTTTCGGATAACACTTCCGCAGCGAACGCCGAGGAAAGCGCTGCCGCTGCCGCTGAGCTGGATTCCCAGGCGGCGAGATTACGGGAAATGACAGAGAAATTCAAGGTACGACCAAATCCCCCATGCCAGCGGTACGGGGGATATTTTTATATGCCGGGCGCGGAATACCTGGAACTGCCAAAAGCGGAGGGCTTACGTCCTCCGCTATTTCTTATATGTCTGTCGGATTACAGTTCAATGGATTTCTCGTCCGTATCACGCAGCGTGAAAGCGCCGACAAGATCCTTGAGGGTCTGCGCCTGAGCGGACAGCTCCTCGGAAGCAGCCGCGGATCCCTCTGCCGTAGCGGAGTTCGTCTGCACCACGCTGGAGATGTGGTCGATACCAATGGAGATCTGCTTGATGGAGTCTGCCGCCTCCTTTGCGGAATCTGCGATCTTATTGTTGATCTCGGAAAACTCCGCGGAGAAAGTTACAACGGAATTCATTTCCTCCGCAGCCTCGTTCACAAGGCTGTTTCCGTTTTCGATGGCAGACAAAGTGCCCTCGATCATAACAATAGTGTTCTGTGCTGCCTCTGTGGACTTTGCTGCAAGGTTGCGGACCTCGTCTGCAACTACCGCGAAGCCCTTTCCTGCCTCACCGGCTCTTGCAGCCTCATTAGCCGCGTTGAGCGCCAGAATATTGGTCTGGAATGCGATGTCCTCGATGTTCTGAACGATCTTCTTTGTTTCGTTGGAGGAGGTGCTGATCTCGTTCATTGCGGAGATAAAGTTCTCTATCTTGCCGGAAGCCTCCATGAGCTTCTCGCCTGCCTCGGCAGTCTTTTCGCTCGCTCTCTCAGCGTTGGAGGAGTTCTGACCTATCATCATAGACTATTCTGGCAGTTTAAACCCATTAGTTATAAATCGTGTAAATTAATCTGGGAATTCTTCTCAAGTGCGTCATAACCAGCAGTTTCTGGTATCCCGTTTTCGGTCATTCGGAAATCTATTCCGGCTTTTCGCGCCTGGGATTTCTGGTGATCCCTGGGAATATTGTACCGCCTGCCGTCCTTGATGAAATGCGCACCGGTCTGATGGAAGCAGAACGGGACTCCCTTCTCAACGCACTGCCTCCGGATATCCAGGACCCAGCCGAAATCGCACCACCGCGCCTCCGCCCCGGATTCACCGCCGACGGAAACCTCCTCGATTTCTCCGTCAAGGTACTGCGCGATATCCAGCGGACCCAGCAGCGGCGCCGCAATCACTGCCCGGTGCCTTATAGGAAGCGGATTCAGAAGCGCCCTGTAATTTGTCTATAGCGGCGCTGATATCG
>OGUO01001878.1_pt1 | contig 13395 bp, 9 predicted proteins | sample 1553641 | NCBI WGS metagenome assembly OGUO01 (sample SAMEA2579980, study PRJEB22360) | human gut metagenome | biome: human gut; feature: human-associated habitat; material: faeces | place: Denmark | collected 2008/2010 | reverse complement strand
GCTTGACGATATCGTCGAAATCGTGGACGACGAAAAATAATTGCAAAACTCAAGAGAAATATTTTAATTATGACCGAAGTTGTCATGTTTTGTATGATAAAATAAAGAGAAGAGCTGATGAAGAAGACGCAAGAGCAAATACATTATAATATGCAAAGAGTAAAATCCAAAGATTCCGAAATCGAAAAAATTTTGAGAAATGCTTTATGGAATAAAGGATACCGCTATCGAAAAAACGTTAAAGATGTTTTCGGACACCCCGATATTGTTTTTAAATCGAAAAAAGTTGCTATATTTTGTGATAGTGAATTTTGGCACGGTTACGATTGGGAACGTAAAAAGAATGAGATAAAAACAAGACAAGACTTTTGGATTCCGAAAATAGAGCGTAATATGCAACGAGATAAAGAGGTTAATATGAAACTTTCGGAAGAGGGATGGACGGTTTTAAGATTTTGGGGAACGGAGATAAAGAAACAAACGGAAAATTGCGTAAAGGAAATTGAAAAATGTATAAAACGATAGATTTGTGCGCGGGGATAGGAGGAATTCGTAAAGGATTTGAAATGACGGGAAAGTTCAAAAACGTGCTTTCCGCAGAGATCGATTTAAGCGCATGCAAAACCTATGAGCTTCTGTTCGGCGAAAATCCGTTTAATGATTTAACCTCGGATGATTTTAAGAGAAAAGTAATCGAAACGCCTTATGATGTTCTTTTGGCGGGTTTTCCGTGTCAAACATTTAGCAGAGCCGGATTGGAAAAGGGATTTGACGATAGCGAAAAAGGCGTGATATTCTGGCATATCGCCGAAATAATCGAAAAAACGCATCCAAAAGCTTTTTTTCTTGAAAACGTAGATAATCTCGTCAAACACGATAATGGCAGAACTTTTCGGATAATAATAGAAACATTGGAGAAAAAATTAAATTATAAAATTATCGGTGCAAAAAGAGATGAAAATGGTGAGATAAGCTATGATTGGCGAGACTATGTAAGAAACTCAAAGCATTTCGGAGTTCCGCAAAATAGACCGAGAACGTATATCATGGGGTTTGATCGTAATCTTATTAAAAACGAATCGGCTTTATGCGATATGGTGCTGCCTACTCATAATGACATAAAAATATACGAAGATCTTTGTGACGTTTTAGAAATGAATGCTCCCGAAAAATATTATATGTCTGCGGGGTATTGGGAAACACTGAAAAGGCATAAAGCAAGACAAAAGAAAAACGGAAACGGGTATGGATATGTGATAGTAAACCGAGACGGAATCGAACATCCGATAGCAAATACCCTTTTGGCAACCGGCGGTTCGGGGAAAGAGCGTAATTTGATTGTCGATTACAGAGAGGGGATTTCGGGAAAAGAGATAAAAGGGAAACACTCGCCTTTGAATAGCGAAGGAATACGAGTTATGACTCCGAGAGAATGGGGAAAATTGCAAGGGTTTATAAATTATGCTTTTGTCGAAAACGGTCAAGATAGATTTTCTTTTCCGGAAGGCACAAAAGACGGGCAAATGTATAAACAATTCGGTAATTCGGTAACGATTCCGGTAATAAAAAGTATGGCGGAATTTATGCTCGGATGTTTTGAGTATTTAATAATATAATTTATTTGTTAAAGGGGAACAAAAGATGACGATTACGGAGATTTACGAAGAAATTACGATATCCTATAAGAATATTGTGTTGACGGATTTTCCGGTATTTAAAAAATACGGAAATTATGTGTGCAAAGTTTTGGAATCGGAGGAAAAACACGAAAATGCGCTTATGCTGAATTCGGGCTCCTCGTTTTACCATGTTCTGACGATCGCTCTTTCTGCTATATATTGCGTTCTTTATAAAAACACCGATATTCTTGATTTGATAGAACAACTTAATCCGGGAGATTTGTTGATAATAGACGGAGAACGAGTTAAATTTATTAGTTTAGGGAAACTAAACGGAGTAGGCTTGTTTCAGGATAAAGATTATTTTGTTTATGAAAGTAATTCCTGTAAAAGATATTATCCGTTAGAAAGTCTAAAAAATAAAAATATATCTCGGTATAACGGATCTTCCGAACGATTAGACGGAAGGGGTGTTAAATCGGACTTTTTGAAACGAAAGGACTTTATAAGTTATTGTACGGACAAAAAAAAGTCGGAAATAAGCACCGAGATAGAAAAATCTATAGCCGTAGTATGCGATAGGGGTTTTGCGGAAAATGTGTATAATAATGTTGTTATCGATTATAACGGCAAAAAAATTAAATTATCCGAATTGGTTACTGCGGCATATTTCAGCGACGGAGAAAAATATCAAATCGGTAATAATCCTACAAAGGAAGATCCGATAATTAAATTTTATTCAAAAATTTCGACGTTGCGTGATTTTGTTATAGACGATAACGGGAAGTCTCTCATCGGGTGTGTTTTCCCGGACGAATCGATTTGGTATAATAGCAGTGAACTTAGTGTATCAAGCAGAAAAAGCCTGAAATTTTCGATTCTGGAGGGAAAATTAAATTTTGTTAAATTTGCCGAATTTATTAACGATGATGCATATCATATTTATTTCGTTCTACCGGAACAAATCGAATTTCCCGAAACAAGTCGATTTGATTCGGACGAAAGAAAAAGAATTATACGAGAATTTACTTTATTTTCAAAAAGGACTTTGAACGAAACCGTTATTAATACCGATTGGAACAGCGTTATTAACGAAATAAAAAAGCGGTTATTGACTATTCAACGGCAATTATCGTATTTTGAAGGCTGCGAAGAATATATAATCAATTGTTATTTTCTATTGAACTTATGTAGGTCTGCCTATTTTCCGTTGAAATATTGTAACATTGCATTTGAGAAACAACAAATCGGGTGGACGTTAGATGATAAATTAAGTTCGCTCGCGGCTTTCGGAACAGAAACGGATGCGGAAATTAAAGAAGATATAGAATATATAAATTCAAATATTTCGCTTATGCTTGACCGACTTTATTATGAAAATCCGAAGGCAAATATCATAATACAAAAAATAAAAACGGAAAAAGTAGATTGTATTGTAACTACAAAGGCATATTATAATACTATTTTCGATTTGTGGTTAAACGACGAAAATATCGAAAGAGATAAATTACCGGATGTTTTGACTGTTTCCGTATTTGAAAAAAACAGAAGCGTTTTTTCTCACGTTATATTTACGACGGCATACTATGATTTTACATTTAACCCTTACGCCGAAGCTTCGTTTGCTTATGCGGATCTTTTAATATACGACTATGAAAAATATCAGTCGAATTATATGAAAAAGAACACTTTACGCGAGTCGCAAACGATATACGAAAAACAAGGGATACAATACGGTCGAGTGTCTGAAAATAAAGAAACTGCGGACGAAAGATTGCAAGATAATGACTTGGATTTCCGATTTGAAAAGGAAATAGAGCAACTGACTCAAAACTTACAAGTAAAAAGTGCAAATACATATCTAAAAAGAGAATTTTCAAAAACGGATTCTTTAGTTCCGGTTGCTAAAATTCTAACATTTTTATCGGGAAACGCCGGCTTTTTTACAAAGCAGTTTAAAGCGTACAGAATATCGGGAGAATCGATAGACGAAACCGATTTGGCGGATTTGAAAGTCGGGGACAGTATTGTTTTTACAAAACAATCCGAAAATAAAGATATAGTCGATTTGTTGTTGAATAATCTCTTAAACGATAAATATAAGGAGACAGATTATCCGAATTACTATAAACAGTCTTTGGCGTGGAAAAATGAAATAAGAACTTTTATCGAGAGCAATAATTATTCGCTGGTAAATTTTGTCGATATGTTGGATAAAAACGGATGTTCGAGGTCATATGCAGCCGTAAGAAGTTGGTTAACCGAAGAATGTCACATAGTCGGACCGACGGACGAGAATGATTATAAAGCGATTTTAAGTACAATCGGATCGAGTTTGGATTTCAAAGAAGTTTGCAAAAGTTGCGGCGAAATAAGAAAGCTAAGACGAAAAATCTTAAATTTATTAGGTAAGGCGATAATAAAAAACATTTTGTCGGAAAATAATGATCCGATATGGAAAGAAGTCGAGAAAAACGCCGACGATTTATCTCAAATCGAACAAATTTCATCTATCAACGAACCAGAAGAGAATGCGAAAGTTCCCGTTTATATGGCAAATAAACCGTGTATCTTATAATTACGATGGGAGGAAAAAATGAATACATTAAACAAAGATTTACTTGAAATCAGGAAGAGAATCGTTAAAGCGATGAAATCCGAACTTTTAGGCCCCGGATCCGAAGTTTCGTATCCGGACGAAGAGCACGAACTGATATCGGAAGTGCCTTTCGAGCGATATTCCGTCGGTATATTATATCCGAAAGACGATAAATTCGGAGATAACGACGAAGTCTCGGAGGCTGTTTCTCGGGAAGATACAGAAGATGAGAATTTCGACGAAGAAAGCGATGCGGAGAAAGAGACGGAAATTATTTCTTCGACCGGTTCGATGTACAAGGATGATTCGTGCGACGAAGAAGTGAATTTGGCTCAACAGAACAAGCCGTCTTCCGTAGGACTCACGTTTTTTGTTTCGGGCGATATAAAATCGATGTATGTATCGGTAGATTATGCGATTTATAATTTGGCGTCGGATAGCGAGATAGAAGTCCCTTATTCGGGCGATACGTTAAATATCCCCGATTGTCTATCGACGTATATATCTTTTGACGAAAAATCACATACGATTAAAAAATTGAGATCGATTAATTACCGTGATTTAAGCGATTTATTCGAACACAATGCAATCGAAAATCCGGAATTGTTTACCGCAACGGCTAATCTGAATAAAATTTTTAAAACTCGAAAATCATACAGGAGATTCCCGTATAAAGAAAAATTGAAGTTGGATTTTGACGGGAATAAGTCAAAATGCGAGTTAAAGAACACCGGAGGTTATGTTACCGCAGTAAAAAGAAAAATTACGGAAAAGATTTACGGCATCACGGTTATGCTTGTAAATGAAGACAGAGATGGTAAAAAGAATCATATTTTTCAACCCGTGATATCGATACAAAGCGGCGATTTATTCGGAGAAAATTTTCTTGACTATAATAAAATCGCAAAAGAGGATAATTTAGACGAAGAAGAAAAATCATTGGCTTTATTATACAGCAAGAAAGAAATATACGGAACGGGACACGGTGTATCGGTCGATTGGAATATAGAACAAGGTATCGGGGAAATTCGTACCGAGTTTATGCCGATTTATGAGGTTCCGAAAATAAATTTGAATTTGCGCAGAGGTACCGAAAGCGAAAAAAGCATAGACGAAAAATGTTTATCGATGAAATATTTATCGGATCTCGAATCCGACGATAAAATCGAAAAGACGAAAAATTTATCGACGTTTATCAATACATACGGCGAGTGGATAAAAAATTTGCGTACCGAAATCGAAAATAATGCCAGATATAAAGGATACGAGGAAACGGCAAAAAAGCATATATCTCGATGCCTTGAATCGTATCAAAGAATGGTCGACGGGATAGTACTTCTGAAAAAAGACGAAACGGCGTATCGGGCGTTTAATTTGGCTAATCGCGCAATGTTTATGCAACGGATTCACGGAACTTTTCAAAAAGAAGATAAATATCCCGACGATGTCGAATGGCAAGAAAAAATGTCTCGTATCGATTATTTTAAGGAAAGTGACGAAAATGCAAGGTGGCGTCCGTTTCAGTTGGCATTTTTATTGATGTCGATAAACGGAATCGTGGATCCGTCGAGTAGGGACAGGGATTTTGTCGATTTGATTTGGTTCCCGACAGGCGGCGGTAAAACCGAGGCTTATTTGGGCGTAACTGCGTTTACGATCTTCTATAGAAGATTGAAGAATCCCGCAAACGGCGGCACGACGGTTATGATGAGATATACGTTGCGATTGTTGACTTCGCAACAATTTGTTCGTGCGTCCACTTTGATATGTGCGTGCGAAAAAATCAGAAAAGACGAGGAAGAAAGCGGTTATAAAAACTATAATCTCGGAAATGAGAAAATAACCATAGGGTTATGGATAGGCGGCGACCATACGCCTAACACGAATAGGGATGCCGAAGGTTTTTTTAATGAGTTAAAGTCGGGAAGTAATCTTAAAATATCGAAAGAAAAATATAATAAGTTCCAGGTTCTAAAATGTCCGTGGTGCGGAACGAAAATCGTACAAGACGAAATTAATCGAAAAATAAAGGGAACGTGGGGTTACGCTTTTAAGAATAAGCATTTTTACCTGCATTGCACTCAAGAGGGCTGTGTATTCGAGAAGTCTTTACCGATACAAGTCGTAGACGAAGAATTGTACTCCGATCCTCCGACGCTATTATTCGGGACCGTAGATAAGTTCGCGATGATGGCGTGGAAAAAAGATATAAGATCGTTTTTCGGCGTAAACGGCAACGATGCTCCGGATTTGATAATTCAGGACGAATTACATTTGATAGCGGGACCGCTCGGTTCGATGGTAGGATTGTATGAAACGGCTATAGATTATTTGTGTTCGTATAAAGGAAAGAGACCTAAAATTATTGCGTCGACGGCTACGATAAGGCAAGCCGATTTGCAATGTCGAGCTTTATATAACAGAGAAGTTCGGCAGTTCCCCGCTCAGGGATTAGATGCCGCGGATTCGTTTTTTGCGAAGGAAATTCCGACAGACGAAGATTTCGGAAGACTTTATTTGGGCGTTATGCCGTCCGGAAAAACAAAGGTTATGTTACAAGCGAGAGCAACTGCCGCCGCATTGCAATTTGTTTGGCAACTTGATTGCCCCGACGAAGAAAAAGATAAGTTTTATACGTTAGCCGTTTATTTTAACAGCTTAAAAGAACTCGGTAAAGCATCTTCCGTTGTTGCGGACGATGTGAAAGACTTCATAAAAAGAATTACATACAGACAAATAGTCAAGAGATATTCATCCAGAAATATCGGTATGGCATACGAATTAACCAGTCGTGTAAGTACAACCGAGTTGAACGACACGTTGGACAAGTTGGAACATCTGACGTTTTCGGAAGATAATATGAAAAACCGGAAATATCCGATTAACGTGTTGCTGGCATCGAATATGATTTCCGTCGGTGTAGACGTCGCGCGATTGAATCTTATGATGTTGCAAGGACAACCTAAATCCGTAAGCGAATATATTCAAGCGTCGAGTCGAATAGGGAGAAGTTATCCCGGACTTGCCGTAACGTTATACGACGCATCAAAAAGCAGGGATAGGTCGTTTTATGAACAATTTAAAGCATTCCACGGTGCTTTTTATAAATTCGTCGAACCGACGGGCGTTACTCCATTTTCGGCACCTTCGCGCGACAGGGCGCTTCATGCCGTATTATTATCCGCGGTACGGCAATCCGTATCCGAGTTAAATTCCGATAAGGATGCTTGTATGGCTTGCGACGAATATCAAACAGAGAAAATAAAGAAGATCGCAAAATATATTTCGGACAGGATAAAAGAAATAAATTCTTTTAACCCGAAAGGTATGAAAGACGACAGCGAGGATGCCGAAGGAGAGATAACGGAGTTTATCAATGAATGGATTAGTAAGGCGGAGAAAGACGAACATTTGACATACGGAGATGCTTTTATCGTAAAAGATGCTCCCAAGGGAGCAGACCGTTTGATAAAACGGTTTGATGATAAAAGCAAGGATGATGCGCAAAAAACATTAACGTCTTTGAGAAACGTTGATAAAACAGTGCCTGTGTCGGTTGTAGTTTGGGAGGGTGAATATGACTGAAATTAAAACAAGAATAAGGATGAATGATATAACTCATAGTGTGAGAAGAAGCCAAGCCGTTTTGCAATACGGTGTCGGAGCTATGATAGATTTTCCGAGCCAAGTTTTGATGACCGCAACATCCGAGTTGTGGAAAAATCCGGATATTATACATGACGAGAGATTGGAAAAGTTGCTCGGTGTAAGCGAATTTATTACTCCTTCGGATTGCGGTATTCCGTTTGTCAGGTTTCCGAGATGGTATTTTTGTCCGAAATGCAGAAAATTTAAGCCGATTGAGGAATGGCAAAAAGAATATAAGGCGAAATCGGCAAGAAAAAATACAACTGATAACGATCCGTATATGATAATAGGTAAACCTGTATGTTCGGAAGATCGCCAAGAATTGGTTCCCGCTCGTATTGTAACGGTGTGTAAACACGGTCATATAGACGATTTTCCGTGGGTAAAATGGGTACACCGCAAAAACAGATTCGGAGAGAAAGAAGTATGTTCTCATCCGCAACTTTTATTTAAAACAGGTTCGTCTGCGACATCGGGACTCGAAGGGGTAGAAGTGGAGTGTACTAATTGCGGAGCGAAAGCTTCGTTATTCGGGGCATTTAACAAAGATACTTTCGAGGTCGAAACAAAAGACAGTAAATTCGGCACTGATTTTCATTGTACCGGAAGGCATCCGTGGAAGAACGAAAAGAGTATTTGTTCCGAATATCCGCAAACAAAGCAAAGAGGCGCATCTTCGGTTTATTTTCCTAGAATTATAAGTTCTTTGGTGATTCCTCCGTATTCCGGATTATTAAACGATAAAATAGAAAAATCCGATGCTTTGAGAAAACTTTCCGACATAATCGGTGACGGTATAGACGACTTTTGTTGCGATAAAGACAAGGAAGAATTTATACTGAAAAAAATCGATAAATATATAGATGAATTTGTTAAAGAAATCTGTGAAAATAAGGAAGCGATTTTTTCTATATTAAGACGTAAGTTTTCATTATCCGAAAATACCGAAAACAAAGACCAAGACAAAGAATTATTGTATAAATCCGAAGAATATAAGGCTTTAACGGGTGTAATTTCAGGCGAAAGTTTCGGTGAAGACGAGTTTAAACGAGAATCGGTCGATTCCGATGCATACGGTTTAAGAGGGGTAAAATCTATAGCGCTTATTCATAAAGTAAAAGAAGTTACGGCTCTTATCGGGTTTTCGAGAATCCAGCCTACAAACGATATGGACGAATCTTCCGAAGGGGTTCTTGTTTCCGTTAAAAGGAAAAAGACGAGTACGGTAAGAGCGGCATATCCGGCAACGATGTCGAGAGGGGAAGGTATTTTCATAGAGTTTGATAAAGATGAACTCGAAAAGTTTTTTAATGCAGAACCTTTTAACGGCAGGGCAAAACAATTGAGTGACAGATATAATAATTCGTTTTACGGTAAAAATCGAAAATTAAATGTAGATTCCGTATTTTTATTTTTACATACTATGTCTCACCTGTTAATTAAGGAGTTGAGCTTCAGTTGCGGATATCCGACGGCATCAATCAGAGAAAGGCTGTATTACGGAGAAGCCGGCGGGGAAAATATGTGCGGAGTGTTTATTTATACGACCGGAGGAGATTCGGAAGGAACACTCGGCGGATTGGTCAGACAGGGACAAATCGATTGTTTACCGAGAGTTTTTAGTCACGCAATCGAATCGGCGAAATTTTGCGCAAACGATCCTGTTTGCAGTTTTAGCGAAGGGCAAGGAATGGATGCGTTGAATTATGCGGCATGCCATACTTGTGCGTTATTGCCCGAAACCTGCTGCGAATTTTCAAATACGCTTTTGGATCGGGTAGTTGTTGTCGGAAATATGGATGATTCCGTTAAAGGCTACTATTCCGATTCTGTAAACAAAATAGAATAAGTTGTCAATTTAATAAAACAGAAGATATTGATAAGCGAGGATAAGCGATGGCGGATACTCCGAGAGCATATAAACTGAATAAGGAAAAGCGGGCGGCGGAGGAAAACGGGAAGTTTCTGTATTATTTTTATGATCGGAAAAAACTGACGTCGGTTGCGCTTTCCGAAGAGCAGTTCGATAAACTCGTGGAGATGGACAGGGAGTATTATAATCTCGAACGGCGTGAAAACGACCATAAAACGACCTTCAAAAAATTCGCGAATGCCAACGGGTATAAGAAAATCGATATAGAAAAAGACGATTTCGGACAAGCCCTGGAGGAAGATCCGGATGATGACGATGTTTCCGGTGCTGACTTTACCTATAAAATTCACAAGCAGTGCGATATCGATAAAAAAGTTGCCTTGTTTTCGCCTGACGACCGGACGATTTACAAAATGTATTATGTGGACGGTTTCAGACAGGCGGAAATTGCGGAAGAACTCGGAAAAACGCAAGGTTACGTCGCAAAACGGTTGATGAAAATCGGCGACGCATTGCAGGAAAACAAAACCGACGAGGAACGCGCGAACGCCCAGTGGGAGAAATTTCTGCGTAAATTCCGTACGGATGACGACGAAGATATTTTGTGGGATATGTTTTTATATTTGCTGCCCGTTGAGGAGCAGACGGATATTGCAAGCTGGTTTTACAGTTATCGCGAGTTTTATAAATTCGGGCTGTCGTATCTCATAATTCGCCCGTTCGATAAGGTAACCGACCAAACCGAATTCGGTAACAGAATGAACGAATTGCCTTATCATAGCCGTTATATGTATTACGAAATTTTCGACGGACAGGTAGAAGAACTGCAATGGCTGTATCTTGCGCTTTGCGAAGAGGTGGAGCACCGTAAGAAAACTTTTCCGCAGAAGCCTGCGGGAACGAATTTCGAAAAGATTTTTCAGAAAGCGGAAGAAATCTGCAAGCGGCTCGATATGACGGAGGAAGAGTTTATAAACGAGCGATTTATACCGAAAGAAGCGGAAAAGCGCGGGAAACGTTACAAAGATTACAGACGGAAATATCAGAATATCGTTGTGGCGGACGAAAACGACGCGCGCCCGATAGAAGAACAACTTCGAGATATATTCGGAGACGGTCCGATACCAGAATTTTCTAACCCAGAATTCCGCAAGAAAAAATAATTTAAAAAATTTTTTATATTCCGGAATATTTTCGGCGTTTTATTCGCTTGATAGGTGTAAAACTTTTTTGCAGTCAGGAGGAACATTAAAATGCAAAACAAAATTAAAGTGTTTGAAAATAAGCAGGTGCGGACGTTATGGAACGCCGACGAAGAAGAATGGTATTTTTCCGTCGTAGACGTATGCAACGTTCTGGCGGATTCCGCAAGTAAAGATCCGGGCGCATACTGGCGCAAACTGAAACAACGCTTAAAAAATGAAGGAAGCGAGGTCGTGACAAATTGTCACGGACTGAAAATGCAGGCAGCCGATGGGAAATATTACAAGACCGATTGTCTTGATACGAAAGGCGTTTTGCGGCTTGTGCAGTCGATTCCGTCGCCGAAAGCGGAGCCGTTCAAAATGTGGCTGGCACAGGTTGGAAGCGAACGGCTTGACGAAATAGCCGATCCCGAAAAGGCGATACTTCGCGGCGCGGATTTTTACCGAGCAAAAGGTTATACTGAGGGGTGGATCAATCAACGCCTGCAGACGATAGAAATGCGTAAAGAACTGACCGACGAGTGGAAATCGCGCGGAATAGAGCAGGAAAAAGATTACGCAATTTTAACGAACGAAATGACAAAGGCGTGGAGCGGCTTATCCGTTAAAGAGTATAAAGAACTCAAAGGACTGAAAAAAGAAAATCTGCGCGATAATATGACGAATATCGAACTCGTTCTGAATATGCTTGCGGAGGTTACGACGACGGCGATATCGAAACGGGAACAGCCCGATACGTTTGAAGAAAGTAAAACGATTGCCAAAAGAGGCGGAAAAGTAGCAAAAAATGCAAGAACGGACATCGAAAGTCAGTTGGGACAATCGGTAATTTCTCCGCTTAATGCAAACGACAAGCCCGCGCTTGAAGTGAAAACGAACAGCGACGAGGAAAAAGATTAAAACCGCTTTATAATTGGGGGAAAATGTAATGGATAAGATAGAAGAATTATTAAAAGACCCGAAGACGGACTTGCAAAAACAAGCATTAACAGATAAGTCTTATAAAAAAACGCCAAACAATCAGGACTGTAAAATAAATTTTGAATTGGCAACATACGGCGATGCAATCTTGAAATGTTTATTGTGTAAAATCTACTTTGAAAAGGAAGATGAAGATAATTTCGGGTTCAAAGGTAAGTTAACCGAGTGGAAAAAACAATATGAAAGCGATGAGGTGTTGGTAAAATTTATTGCTCGCCACTATGATATATTAAATTTTCTTAATTTTGATAGGGACGATACGAAAAAACCGCATGGTTACGATTATCAGGGTAGAAATGCTAAAAGAAGGTATAAATACATTGCGACCGCAATGGAGGCGTGCATTGCCGCAGTTTATATTGAAAACGGCGAAAATGAAGTCGTTGAAATCGTAAAAAAATGGATACGATGGATTGACAAAGAGACAAATTCTTCAGATACATAAATCGTGAAAATACAACTAAATAGAAAACGAACAGGAAGTCTGATTAAAAGTCTGACTTCCTTTTTGTATGCGATTGTCGGGAGAAGTTCCGGCAATTTTTTATTCTTAACAAAGGAGCGAAAAATGAAAAATTACTATCGGTATCGTCCGCCGTGAACGGGCGAGAAAATAACATAAAAATTGAAAAAACGAGGAGGGCAAATGGAAGAAAAAAGATTAAAACAATTTACGTTTTACGATTTGTATTACGAGGCGTTGAAAGGACTTCCCGACGAGGCGGCGGGAAGAATGGCGAAAAATATCTGCAGGTTTATGTTTACAAACGAAGAGGTCCCGGAGCCGCAGGACGACAGAGAAAACTTTTTCTGGAGCAATATCAAGGACGTTCTCGAAGAGGTTAAACGAATAGAAGAACGCGGACGAAAGCCTAAAAATCTCAATGAAAAGATGCCGCATTTTACGTTTACGGATACTTACGACAAGGCGCTGAAACTGATGACCGAAGCGGAGAGCGGACAGTATATTAAGGCAATCTGTGAGTATATGTTTTACGGGACGGAACGGAAATTAAAACCGCCCGTAGATATGTATTTTTCGTTCGCGAAAAAGAAACTGGAATTATCCCGGAAAAGAAAATCGTCGGGCAGTAAAGGCGGCGCGACAACGCGCATAAAAGTAACGGACGAGGAGATTTCAAAGGCAACCGAAAAGAAAAATCAATATGTTTCGTTCGATGATTTTATGGCGGAAAATCCAAAGATAAAAAACGATTTATATGCTTCGAGGATGCATTTGCTGGACGGAGTGAACTGGATGAAACTGGATTGCGGGCTGGAGAAAAGCGACTATAAAGATTGCGACAGCCTGTATCGGATTTTAATGCATAAAGAGGAGATAATGAACAATGCATGGTGATAAAAAGAACGGAGCAAACCGTGAAGCAAAAGCGGAGCAAAATACGGTAAAACCGAAGACCAGCTATTGAAAGTCAAGCGAAAAATGGTAGGAAGATAGTTTTTTTTTTG
>OGUO01001872.1_pt1 | contig 13427 bp, 5 predicted proteins | sample 1553641 | NCBI WGS metagenome assembly OGUO01 (sample SAMEA2579980, study PRJEB22360) | human gut metagenome | biome: human gut; feature: human-associated habitat; material: faeces | place: Denmark | collected 2008/2010 | reverse complement strand
AGACGGGATTTCCACCCACTAGATTACTTGCCCTTTTCTGGGCGCACAATTACTATTTGATGGAATCATTATAGCATAAATTTAATTTTTTTAACATCTTTCTGGAGAATTTTTATCAGGAGATTTATCTTGTTTTTCTTCTTTTTCATCTCCCAACATTTCATGTTCATTTTCATTTATTTTTAATTCTGCATTTATTTCTTCTAGTTTTCGTAACTTTTCTTGTAACTCTTGTTCTTTCGGAAATTCTTTTTGAGATTCTTGTTTTGCATTTTCTAATTGAAAATATGTATTATCTAATAAATCTCTTTCGTGAGGAATATCTTTTGCAATATTCTCTAAACAATTATTTATTCTTGTTATATTTCCATTTACATCAGTTCCTAAATCAATAGAATAACTAAATTTATTTTTTAGTTTTAATCTAATATTTCTAGTTATTGAATCAAAACTCATCTCCATTGTAAATCCTCTATATTCTCCTATTTCTCGTGTTTCCATACTTTTTAAATCTTGAATACTCTCTAATAGTTTCTTTCCAGCCTCTTGTTTTTCAGTATAAGTTATTCCATTTATTTTCATAGGAGAAAATCCATCTGCATTGGGTCTAGTGTATTCTTGTAATTTAATAGTATCTTCTTCCATTGCTCCAATTTTATTATTAAGTCTTGCTATTTCTTCTGGAAAGTATTTTATAATTTTATCTTGCAATGAGTATTTTTGATTCATAAATTCTTGTTTTAATAATCTTAATTTTGCTACATCAGTGTCTAATGAAGTCTTTTCTAATATTTTAGGATTTCCTGTTGCTAGAGCTTTTATCTCCCCATAAGTAAGTGCTTTATCATCAATATCTTCCATTGTTCTTGCAGGTGTTTTTGATGTCATTATTTGAGATATAAATTTTTGTTTTTGCTCTACTAATTGATACATATAACTATCAAATGTTTTCTCTGTAACATAAGAATATACAAATACCTTTTTATTTTCATTTCCCTGTCTAATCATTCTACCATTTCTTTGTGTTAAATCAGATGGTTTCCAAGCACAATCTAAATGATGAGTTGCAATTAACTTATCTTGAACATTAGTACCTGCACCCATTTTTTGAGTTGAACCCATTAACACTCTAACTTGTCCTTTTCTTACTTTGCTAAATAGTTCTTTCTTTTTAACCTCATTGTCTGCCTCGTGAATAAAAGCTATTTCATCAGGTGGAATACCTTTTTGAATTAGCTTTTTCTTTAACTCATTATATACATCTGTAAATTCTTCTTTTTCATATCCTTTTAAGTCTTTGGGTGTTGATAAATCGCAAAATACAAGTTGAGTTGATTTCTTATCACTATTTTCATTCCATATTCTATAAACATTTTCTGCACATGAATTTACTTTACTACTTTCTGAATCTGGTAATAATGGATTCATAAGTCTTTGATCTAATGCAAGTTTTCTACCCTCATTTGTAATTTTAAGCATATTATCTTCTGTTGCATCTACTGTTCCTGACCTTATTTTCTCTGCTCTTTCTCCTAAAGCTTTAACCATTTCTTCCTGTATTTCGCTAGGTTTTACAACTACATTTATGTTTTCAAACTCTGGTGTTGGCAAATTTAATGTTTCGGCAGTTTGAATATCTGCTACTTCTTTAAACATTGCCATTAACTCTGGCAAGTTATGAAATTTTGCAAATCTTGTTTTTGCTCTATATCCTGTCCCCTCTGGTGCAAGTTCTATTGCAGTAACTGTTTCTCCAAATGTACTTGCCCAATTATCAAAATGTTCTAAACTATTTTCTTTTAGTCCTGCATATTGTAAATATCTCTGCATTGTATAAAGTTCTGCCATTGAATTACTTACTGGTGTTCCAGTAGCAAATACAGAACCTTTTCCACCTGTTATTTCATCTAAATATCTACATTTCATAAAAAGGTCAGAAGATTTTTGTGCTTCAGTTTGTGCTATTCCACCTACATTACGCATTTTCGTGTATAAAAATAAGTTCTTATAATTATGAGCCTCATCAACAAATAATTTATCTACACCTAATTCTTCAAATGTTACAACATCATCTTTTCTTTCTTCCTTATGTAATTTCTCTAATCTAGTTTCTAATGATTTTCTTGTTTTCTCCATTTGTTTAATAGTATAGTTTTCTCCTCTGTTTGATTTTTCAGAGGCAATTCCTTTTGTAATATCACTTATTTGTTCTTCTAATAATGCAATTTGTCTTTCTATTGACATTGGTATTCTTTCAAATTGTGAATGTCCAATAATTACTGCATCAAATTCTCCTGTTGCTATCCTACTACAAAATTTCTTTCTATTTTTAGTTTCAAAATCTTTTTTAGTAGCAACTAGAATATTAGCACTTGGATAAAGCTGCAAAAACTCACTTGCAAACTGCTCTATAATATGATTTGGAACTACAAATAAAGACTTATTACATAAACCTAAACGCTTACTTTCCATTGCTGCTGCAACCATCTCAAATGTCTTTCCTGCTCCTACTTCGTGTGCTAGTAATGTGTTATTACCATATAAAACATGTGCTACTGCATTAAGTTGATGTGTTCTTAATTTTATCTCTGGATTCATTCCTACAAAACCTATATGAGAGCCATCATATTCTCTTGGTCTTATACAATTAAATTTATCATTATAAAGTCTTACTAAATGATTTCTTCTTTCTGGATCTTCCCATACCCAATTTAAGAATGCTTCTTTTATTGCGTCTTGTTTACTACAAGCTATTGCAGTTTCTTTTCTGTTTAATACTCTTTGTTTTCTACCTTCATCATCTATAAATGTATCAAATATTTTTACATCTTTTAGATTAAGTGTCTGCTCTATTATTTTATATGCATTTATTCTTGATGTACCATAAGTTGTATATGCTTTTACATTATTTCTGTCATTACTTTTTCCATCAATATACCATTCAGCAGTTATATTAGAATATTTAACATGAATATCCCATCTGTTATAACTTGGTGTATCTAATAGTTCAAAAATAAACTTTCTAATGATTTCTGGTGGTATCCACGTTGAGCCTAACTTTATTCCAATTTCACTTGCAGTAAGGTCTTTTGGAATAACCTCTTTTAATTTTTCAACATTTATATTAAAACTAGAATCTTCTTTTGCAAATTGTTCTGCGACTTTTAGTTTCTCTCTAACATTACCAGATAAATATTCATCAGCAGTTACCCAATTATCAGAATTTTCATAATCAGGAACTCTAAAAATAACACCCTCTAAACTATTTATTATTTCTTCTTTATCCATATTGCATAATTGCTGCATATAGTCTAAATCAACTTTTGCTTTATCTTGAATAGATAAAATTAGTGCTTCATCTGGTGTATCTACTTGTAATACTTTCTTTTTAGCCTTTATAGTTCTTTTACTAAATATATCAGCTTTTCCTACAAATTTACCCTCTCCATCTATTTTTTCAAGTGAGCATAATAAGAAATAACTACTATCATTAGAAAATGCCGTTTCATTTGCTCTTGAATTTATTAAGCCATATTCTTTTGTAAATTTATCATATAATTCATTTAATTTTGCTTGTGCAATATGAATTTTCTCATCTGAATAATCTTCCATTTGGAAATCAATTAGTTCTCTTACTTGTTCTCTTAACAAAATTAAGCCTTTTATTCTATTTTGTGCCGTTAAAGGTAACTCATCTTGTAATATCATTTTTGAATTTTCTCTAAAATACAATTTATCATCTACTATTGCATAAGAATAATTCTTAACAGTTGGAATTGCAGGTATTGATGTGTCTTCTTGTTCAATTTCATTTTCAATACTATTATTCTGTAATTCTCCATGTATATTAGTTATCGCATAATTTAATTGTTCTTCTAAATTTGTGTCTTCTTCTGCTTTACAAGTTGAATCATAGCCATAAGCAGTAGATACCATTTCTATTTTTCCTAATATCATATCTGGATTATCTACAAAATATTTATTCATTGTAATATTGTTTTCATCTCTATCAAGATATACCCAATCTGGCATTATATCGGTCAAATTTTCTCTTTTTTGTAAGAAGATAATATCTGATGTTACTTTTGTTCCTGCATTCTTTGTAAAAGTATTATCTGGTAATCTAATAGCACCTAAAAGGTCTGCTCTTTGTGCTAAATACTTTCTAACCTCTGGACTTGCTTTATCCATTGTTCCTTTTGAAGTAATAAATGCAATTACTCCTCCTGGTCTAACTTTATCTAAAGTTTTAGCAAAGAAATAATCGTGTATTAGAAAATTATTTTTATCATATCTTTTATCATTAACTTTGAAATCTCCAAATGGCACATTTCCTATTGCTATATCAAAAAACGAGTCTGGTAAATCTGCTTTTTCATAACCTTGAATTTTAATATTTGCTTTTTGATATAATTGTTTTGCTATCTTACCACTTATGGAATCAAGTTCTACTCCATATAGTTTTGAGCTTTGCATTTCTTGTGGCAACATTCCTAAAAAATTTCCTGTACCACAACTTGGTTCAAGAATATTTGCTTGTTCAACACCCATGCTTTTTAGAGTGTCATATATTGCATTTATAACTACTGGTGGTGTATAAAAAGCAGTTAAAGTAGAAGCTCTTGCAGACTTATATTCTTCATCTGTAAGAATTTCTTTTAATTCGTTATATTCTTCGCTCCAATTATCTTTACTTTTATCAAACACATCTGGTAGTCCACCCCAACCCACATAACTAGCTAAAATTTCTTGCTCTTCTTTATTGGCTAATCTGTTTTCATCTTCTAGCTTTTTAAGTAGTTTTATAGCATCTATATTTCTTCTAACTTTTTCTTTTGGTGTTCCCTCTCCTAAAGAATTGTTATCAATATGATAGTTTATTTTTTCTTGATTTTTATAATATTCATCTCTATTAAGTGGCTTTCCATTTTCTTCTCTGGCTTTAAATAAATTGATTACTTTTTGTGCTTGTCCAATTGCTTTTAACTCGTCTATTGCATTTATTGTGTCATTTTCTACTTTTTCTACAACAGCATTTCCAACCTCTTCTGCAATAGCTCCAGATTCTAAAGCATCAATAAATTCTTGACTTACTTCTCTTAGATTTTCATTTGCTAATTCTTCTATGTCTGTAAATTCAGCAAGTCTTTTTCTTATATCTAGTTCAGATTGTTTTGTATTATCTATTTCGGAATATTCTAGCAATCCACCATCTATTTCTGTTCCAAAGTTATTATAAATCTCATAATAATACCCCTCATCATTAGTATGGAAGTGAAAATAATTGCCATTAGATAATTTATAATTCTTTTCTATATTTTGAATATCTTGATTTTCTTCATCAATAGCTACTTGTTTTTGATCTGGATTTATTCTTGCTTCATACATCCATTTTTGATTTTCATATTCCTCATTAAGCCATTTTTGATATTCTTCTTTTTCATTACTATTAAGATAAATATCAGCATTTACTAATTCTTTTATTCTTTTTTCAACCTTACTCCATGTTAGCAAAGTTTCTGGTGCATTTTCTTTTAGTCCGAATGTTAGTCTAATCCCTTTTGCATTATGCCATTCGTCTAAATTTTCGTAATTTCTTACACCTCCACCACCCTCGCCATATTCTTTTTTAAGAAAAGTAATGTTATCTTCAGTAGAATAACTTTCTTGGAATAATCTATAAATTCTAAATTTTCCATCAGCAAAATGACTACCCTCTAAAAGAACATCATCTATTACCTTTTGTGTAAATTCAAAAGCAGAAGTATTTTCTACCTCTGCCTGTGCTTGAATATTATTTATTTGTTCTTCTACACTTGGTAAATTCTTAATTGGTGGAATATAGCTATCTGTAAAAAGATTTAATTGTAAATCAACTCTGTTATTATCATTTCCTCTGCTTGATTTCGTATTGAGTTCATTGCTTGTACCCAACCCATTTGATCTGCTCTCTTCATTTCTTCGTTCACTTGAGCTTTCTCTGCTAATTGTTTGATTAGTAGTTTCAATCTGTTTTGAGCTGTTTCCTCTATTTCTCCTAAATGTTCTTCCATCTTGCCATCTAACATTAATTCCTCGTATAACCCTCTTTTGTGTTCTTTTAGGAATTTCTCCCTCATTCTTGAGAATCTCCCCTGTGCCATTTTCTTCGTTTTTGGTAATGCTACTTGTGGTATTTGGTAATCTCCCATTTGATTGTATGTTAATTCTATCATAATCATTTCTCCCTTCATTATTTTTTTCTTCATTATTATGATAATTTATTTTTTCATTATTAACAAATGTACGATTTGTTAATTTATAATTTTTTTCATAATTTATAACACTAGAATAGATTTCTCTTAATTCTTGTTCTGCAATATCACTTATTGCTGCACCTAATCTTGAAACAACTCTTTTATTATTAAAACTACTAATCATTTCAAAATCTGATACATTAAAATGTTCTGCTGGATCAATACCACATCTTTTCATTGCCATATATGATATTGATTTTGCAAGTAATACAATAAAGTTTCCCTCTAAATCTATATCTTGCATTCCCTCTAATAAGCTACCATCTAAAACTTCTTTTAAATCAACTAAATAATCTTGATAATTATCTTCAACTAAATTTATAGATGCTGAATATATTGCTTCTGCTAAATTAGATTTAACTTCTAAATTTCCAAAACTATTTTCTAGTGTTTCTATAATTCCATTTTCATAAGAAGGTTTTATTTCCCATAACTTAAAATCTTTATTTATACCACTATGTGTATCTGAAATATCAAAAACATGTCTTAATACATTTCTGCCATTTTCCATTGATAATAAGGCAATACCTTTTGCACCCTTATTAACCCATCTTCGTAATTTTTTATTCCAAGTTTCTATATCTGCACAAGCAGTAGCATTTGGTTTTTGAGCATATATTAACACTTGCTCATTAAAAGAATATTTGTAATTGTTACTCGCCGTATTTAAAAACTTAATCCAACTTTCTCCATTTTGAGTAATTTCTTTCAATGTTTCACTTGCCATTTCATTTATTAGTTGATATTTATTCGCCATCGGTTTCCTCCTTTCTCGTTTCTTGATAATTGAAATACCCTATTGTATTATGTTCTTTAATAAACTCTCGTAAAGCAATAATATTCAAAACATCAGGGTCTTTCGTTATTTCTTTTAAATCTTCTATTTTTAAATTTGAAATATCTTTTTCTGTTGATTTTCCAATACTTATTAACTTGTTATATGTTTCCATTCTTAAGTTTCTTTTTCTAGGCATTTCACACCTCCTATTTTTAACAAATTAAAAAGAGCTAGATTTCTCTAACCCTTAATTCTATAAATATTTACCTTATTTTTTTTAACATATATTTTGTATTTTTAATAAATTTAAATCCATTTTTTTCATAAAAAGAAACTAATTTTTTCATAATTAAATCTTTCTTCTTATTTTTTTCTGAAATATTTTGAAGTTCTTTACTTTTATTTACTACTCTTGGTTGTGGTAAAACTATTATTTTGTTTATAACCGTATTTGCATAGTAATATAATATATCTTCTATATTATCTATAATATAACTGCCTATACCACAATCCCTGAATTGTTTATTTATATAAAAATCCTCTATATAAACTATTGTATCATCTTCATCAGCAACTTCTGGTTTAATATTGCCATCCTTACCAATTATAGCTGATGCCATAGCACCAAAATCCCAACCTCTGTAATCGGCTACATCATATAGTGTTATACCAAACCTTGTAAAATCCATAGGAAGAAAAAATCTACCTTTTACAGAACCTATTTGCATTTTTTCATCTTCATCAAGATTAGTAACATATATATTCATAAAGAAGTCTTTTATATATTGACTATCTAAATTCATACCATTTATATGTGTTTGTACATCTTCTGTTACATATTCTAATTCTGGTCTAACAATATATGCTCTAAATGATAAAGAGTCCCAACCTAATTTCTCTAATTTATCTAAATTAATCATTTTCACTCATTCCTTTCAAATATTCAAAAGAGAGCTAATAATCTAGCTCTCCATCATCTATTATTTATCTTTATTTTGTTTACGCTTAATTACATAAGCTATTCCTAGTAATGATAAAATTATTGCACTGGCAAATAATTTAAGTTTACTTTCAACTCCTGTTTTAGGAACTTCTATCTTTTTATTTTCAAAAGTAAATTCGATTGTATTTTCATTTTCTTCTACTTGTGTATCATCTACGAATATACCTTTGTCATTGATTTCTACTTTAACAACTTTATTAGATAATTCATAATCTTTTGGTGCTTTTATTTCTTTAATGTAATATGTTCCATATCTTAATTCTTCAAATAAAGCTATTCCATCTTCTGAATTAGATTTAACCTCTTTAATAAGTTTGGTACATTCTGGATCTTCATATATTGCAAATATGAATTTATCTTTAATAACTTCTTTTGTTTCAGTATCAATTTTAATTACCTTTACATTTTTTAGTATTGGCATATCTTTCATTTCAATTTTTTGAGTTTCTTTATCTGTTGTAACTGTGAATTTTATTTCTTCTGTAATTTCATAACCATAAGGAGCAGTAGTTTCTTTTAAGATATATGTTTTACCTTCTTCTAAACTTTTTACTTTATGAGGTTCTTTAGTAGATGTCCATTTATCTATTATATTGCCATCTTCATCTGTTACTTCTAGTTCTGCACCCTCAAGTTCATTTCCATTTGTTATATCTGTTTTAGTTATTTCTACTAATTTATCAATCATAACTAATTTTTGTGTTTCTTTATCTGTTGTTACAATAAATTCAACATCAGTTGCTTTTACATAAGAATCTGCAACTATTTCTTCGTGTAATGTATAAGTTTCTCCTTCAACTAAATTTTTGATTTTATGTGGTTCTTTACCAGATACCCATTCATCAACTACTTTATTGTCTTTATCTAATACTTGAATTGTTGCACCCTCGATTTCATCTCCTGCTATATCAACTTTGCTAATTTCAACAATTTTATCAATCATATTTACTTTTTGAATTTCATTTGTATCTTTTATAGTAAATTTAATACTTGTTGCAACTACATAACCCTCTGGAGCGATTTCTTCTTTTAGTGTGTATTCTTTTCCTATTGTTAAACCTTCAATTTTATGTGTTTTTTCTGTTGATGTCCATGTATCTATAATATTATTTTCATTATCTAATACTGTAAGTTTTGCTCCTATTAGTTCTTTATCTCCAGTAATATCAGTTTTAGAAAATTCAACTAATGTTGTATCATTTGAAATATCTAATTTTGTTTCATATATCTTTGTAGTTAAATCTTTTTGCTCAAACTTAACTTCATATTTTGTTGTATTTAAAACAAGTCCATCTAATGTTTTAGTTTCAACTATTTCATAAGTTCCCATTGGAAGATTTGTTATTGATAATTTTCCATCTTTAGTCAGATTATATTTTTTAATCTCTTGTCCTTTTTTGTAAATTACACTACCATCTGCCATATCTATAATATTTTCTTTTGCTGAAAGTTTAAATTCTATACCAGATAAGTCTGATGTATCAATTAAAGATGTATCTGCATCTTCTCTTAATGCAATAGTTTTATCCAATTTAATAGTTCCTGTTGGTTGCTCATTTTTAACAACGACTTCTTTTATAAAATCTCCATCTTTGTCTGTGTCATAATCTTTTACATTTTTAATTTCAAATGTAACTGATTTATCTAATTGTAAAAAGCCTGTTGGAACTTTTATTTCTGTTATTTCGTAACTTCCTACTGGTAATTTTAAAGGTGTTGTAATTGTTGCTTTATCATCATTTTTACTATTAAATGAGCTATCTGGAACAACTATATTATCTGCATTTGTTGTAAATGATGTGTATGTTGTATTTCCAATTTTTTGAGAAATAGATTCTCCTTTTTTGAATAATATCTTTTTAGTAGCTCTATCATATATATCTTTTGTTGCTTTTATCTCAAATGTTGTAGAATTTAATGTAACAAGTTTTCCTGTTTTTAAGTCTTTTTTGATTAACTTAATATATGTTTCTAATTGTTCATTATTTACTACTAAATGTTTTGTTTTTTTTGCTATTTCTTTGACTTCTGACTCATCATCTGTAATAGAAAATGTAAAATCAACTGCTGTTTCATAATCTATTGGTGTTTTAGTTTCTTTAACTATATATTTTCCATAAGGTAAGTTCTTTTGAGTATATGCGTTTCCATCTTTATCTGTTTTTATTGTTTCATAACTAGGAGCTATTACTTGTGCTTCTGCTACTCTTTTGCTATCAACTTTTACTTGGTTTCCGTTTTCATCAATTCCATTCCAAACTTCTGCATAAGTGTAGCCTTGTGCATAAGCTCTTTCTACTGCTGAATTTAATTTTATAGTAAATTCTGCACCCTCTAATCCTGGTGTTTCTCCAGAATTTTCTTTTATACCAGATTTGAATATATGAACTCCCATTTTCTTAACATTCTCTAAACTTGTTTTAGTATCTGTTATTACTTTTGTATATTGGTCTTTGTATTTTAGTTCTAGATTATAAGTATTTTTATCTAACATGTATCCTATTGGAGCAGTTTCCTCTTTAACAACATACTTTCCTAAAGGAAGATTTGTTATATCTTCTGTTTCTCCTTTTTCATTCATAGTTCTTGTTGCAACTAAATCTCCATTTGAATAGAATTTTTTAGTTTTTGCTTTGTTATATATATCTTCACTTGCATAGACTTTATAAACTGCACCATTAAATGTTGCATCTCCCTGTGGTACTGAACCTGCTTCTGAATCTTTCTTTATTATTGTTATTGTACCTGTTGGTTCTTCATCTATAACATTATTTATTTCTAAATATATAACTTTTGTTGTTTGATCCTTATATTTTAATTCTGCATCAAATTCTTTATTATTTAATAAATATCCCTCTGGAGCATTTGTTTCTTTTACATAGTATTTTCCTAAATGTAAATCAGAGAATTTTACCATTCCATCATCATTTGTAATTGCTTTTGTAACTAAATCTCCTTTTTTATACCAAGTTTTAGTACCTGCAACATTTTTTATATCTTCTCTTGCATATAAAGAAATTTCTGCACCTTTTAGTCTGTTATTATAACTATCAGTTTTATATACAGTTATTTCTCCTGTTGGAGTAGTATCAATTTTTTCAAAACTTTCTAACACTATTTTTTCTGTTTGTCCTTTATAAGATAAAGTAACATTGTGTTTAGTATTATCTATTAAATATCCTGTTGTCGCTTGTGTTTCTTCTACAATATATTTACCTAATGGAAGATTTGTAATTTCTGCTAATCCATTACTGTCTGTTTTTATATTAGCAACTACCTGTCCATTTGTATAATAAGTTTTAGTTTTTGCAGCATTCTTTATATCTTCATTTGCAATAACTTTAAATACTGTATCTTTGATTAAATCTCCCTGCTCACTTTTCTTAATTACTTGTATAGTTCCTGTTGGTTCTTCATTAACAATAGCTTTACTTGCTGTTTGATTTACTTGCACTTCTACATTATAGGCTTGTGTATTTAATAAATATCCATTAGGAGCTGATTTTTCAGTAATTGTATATGTTCCTTTTCTTAATTTTTCTATTGTTATTTTTCCATTAGTAACTGTTACATCTTGATTAAAACCATTTGGTCCTGTTACATGGAATATAGCACCATCTATTAAATCTCCATTTGTATTTAATTTTTTTATTTCTAACTTTCCAAATGTTTCAATATTTAATCCAACAGCTAGTGTTATTGGGTCATTATATGCCATTGAATATAATTGATTTTGAACTCCACTTGCAAATTCAAAAAATACCATTGAATCATGGTCTTGTGTTCCATCTTTAATCATACCCCAAGACTTAAATTCTGCGTCAGTAATAACATAGTTTTCTAAATTAGTATTTTCATCTACTGATATTGTCATTGAATTGCTACCACTAGAATGTTGTACCCTTATTCCATTTGTTGTTCTATCTAAACTTGGATAAGCTGATAAAACACCATTAGAATCATTTAAAGTTTTACTTTCTCCTGCTTGAATAGTTATTGTTGTTCCATCAAAACTTGGTCTTCTATCCATTTGTGCTATTTGGTTTTCAATATTGTTTTTAAAACTTACATATTCTGCTTGAATACCACTATCAATAAAAGTTGCATTACTTTGTCCTAATGTTTCCCATATTAATTGTTGTGTTAAAACATATTGTTTCTTTAATGCAGATGATGTTCCTCCATCTATAACATAATTTCCATGTTGTTTATACCATCCTAAATAAGCTACTTTACAAGCTTTTCTTAATTTTGAATCAACTGGTGTATAATATTTTCCATTGTAAACTGTTCCTGTATCAAAATCTACACCATGTTCTGCACAGAAAACTGTTCTTTGTTCATTAGTTGAGTAATTTATTAATCTTCTTAATAAAACTCCATATTGAGTATTTGCATTATCAGTTGTTTTAATGAATGAAGCAAATTGTCCTCCTACCCATTTACCTGTTCCTGATGCTGCAAATATTGGTTGTGTTGTACTTAATAATGTTATCATTAGTAAGAAAAAAGCTATAATTCTTTTACTTTTTAACTTTTTCAACATTTAAAATTCCTCCTTTTCCATAAAAAAAGAACAAGTTTTAATTAACCTGCTCTTATAAAAATATTTAATTATCTCTTATAGTAATTTAAAGTCCATTTACCACAATACTGACAACTCCATATTTCATATCCACAAGGACATTGTTTGTTATATTCTTCAAAAGTTATCTGTCCATTATGTATTTTATTGCTATAATCCAATATTAGATTATCATAATATGAAACTGCCTCATTATAACTATTAAACCACTTATTTGAATTACCAACTCCTACACCATGTTTACTATCAGAACACTTTGGTGTTTCTGGTTGTTTTATTTCAACTTTTGTTTCTTCCTTTGGTGTTTCTGGTATTTTTGTTTCAACTACTGGTGTTGTTGTTTCTTTTTCTACTATCTTTTTAGGTGTAGTAACAGGTGTTGTTCTAGGTTGTTCTACTGGTTTTGAACTTTCTACTTTTTTCTCTTGTGTAACTACTGGATCTTTCTTTGGTTCTTCTTGAATATTGGTATTTTTAACCTTTACAATATCCGCTTCTAGTTGTATTTCTTCAACTTTCTCTTGTTCTTCTACATTGTTTTCAACAGCAATCACTTCTGTATCTTCTTTTCCTTTGTCATCAGTATTATTTATTTCAGTTACAATCTCTTTCTCATTTTCCATTTTACTTAAACTTAAGGTCTTTGATTTTATAATCATCATATTCGCAAATAATATCATTATTAAGGCTATAATTATTAAAACTAATATCTTTTTACTTTTCATTACTACCATCTCCTTATAGCTTAATTATATGCTTTTTAGA
>OGUO01001869.1_pt1 | contig 13437 bp, 9 predicted proteins | sample 1553641 | NCBI WGS metagenome assembly OGUO01 (sample SAMEA2579980, study PRJEB22360) | human gut metagenome | biome: human gut; feature: human-associated habitat; material: faeces | place: Denmark | collected 2008/2010 | reverse complement strand
TCATTCAGTTGCATTGGTTATAGCTGATTTTTTTGTGTCTAAGGATGTGATTACAGAAGAAGAAAAAGAAGTATGTGCATATGGTATGGAATTAATAATATCAGGAATTATAAATGTATCACTGGTAATTATTATAGGATTGATAACATGCAATATATGGTATGCCATTGTATACAACATAATGATGATTGTCATAAGAATGTATACGGGTGGATATCATGCGGATACGCATCTGGGATGTAATATATGTTATTGTGGAGTTTTTCTAATTTCATTGATTATACTTAGAATCCAGATGCTTGTTAAAGGAGATGTTCTGACATGGATTATAGCCGCAGCAGGATATCTGATAATTGTACTTAATGCACCACTAGAACATCATAATAAGAGGCTTACTATTGAACAAAAGCACAAATATATGATTATAAGCGCTATGTTAGGAATATCATCTATGCTGATATCATTTATGTTAAATATTATGGGCATGGTCATAAGATATGGGGAATATACAATCTTATGTCATATAAGCCTGTATATTAATACAATGCTTCTGATAATAGGACTGTTACTGTTATTAGGCATACGAAAGGAGGGTAGGTTTCATGAAACAGATTCTTAAAGGAATGGCAGAAGCAGCTAAGAGAACAGCTAAGGCTTCTGTTAATTCAGCTTCATTCTTTGCTGCGTATCAGCCTAAAGAGCCTGATGTATTAAAGAAGAAAGAAAAGAAGTAATCGTGTAGGAGATTACACGGGAGTAACTAAAAGTTGTTAACATTAGACTGGTCAACAGAATATACTTTAAGGAGGAAAACTTATGCGGTGTAAAAATGTGATAAAAAAATTAGTGGCAATTATTATGATGATAAGCGTCATAATGATGAATACAATGGGGGTATATGCTGGCTATAGTGATTCAACAAGCCATCATACATATGCAGGAAATACTAGATTTTTTTATTTATTATCAATGGAAGATTTTGCTGTGTATGCATATTTAAGTGCAGATGATCAGTCGGAATTGTCATTGATAGGATATGTTGAATTTTCTTTGCTATATGATTATGATAGGTATAATTTTTCAGCATCAGATCAATATGGATATAATATAGAAGCGGCTACAAGGACTCCTTATTTAACAAGATATTCGTGTGCAAGTTATTATGTTTGTTCTGATACAGGAAGTACAACAACAAATTTGAACTTAAAGCCATGATAACAAAGATTATGCCCGTAATTGTTGCGGGCATAATCTATTTAAAGAGAGAAGGTGATGGATGGTATGGTAAATAAAAAGAAAAGGACTGTAACTTTAATAATAATATTTATATTGTTGATTGTAATAATTATATTAACGCTATTTATTATACGAAAGTTAAAAAAAACAGATACCTTAATTAGTGTAAAAGATATTGGTGAAGAGTTGCAAGAACAGAGTTATTGGAGAACGGATTCGCATCGTGTATGTAAGGCAGAATCAGGATATTATTATCTGCAGTATGATGATAATAAGATGCTTACCATGATTAGATATATGGATGGCAATACGCATAAAACGACACCTGTTTGTGCAAAGGCAGAGTGTATGCATGATTCATCAGATTGTAATGCCATGCTGGGGAATGATTATATGTCTACCCAGATTCATTATTACAAGGGAAATATATATGTTATAAGAGTTGATAATGGAATGGCGAAGCTGGTTAAGATTGCTAAGGATGGCAGCAGCAGGGAAGATGTTGCAGAATTGTTTGCTAATAATGGAACGACATCTGTTTCACTTGTATTTCATGATGATTGTGTTTATGCATATGATCATATAGGACATACAGGGGCTGTAGACAGCAATAAGGATGACAAGGAAGTTATTGTTAAGGTGGAGCTGTCTACAGGAAAATCAAGTGAAGTGTTTTCTTATTCGGGAGCATATAATGCAATATATGGAGCACGAAGTTTCGGAGATAAGCTTTTTTTTCAAATATTTAATTGTTCGTTAGATGTGCAGAGTATGAAAGCGGATATAGGATATCAGCTATATTGTTATGATTATCAAACTGGAAAAACAGAAAAAGTGTCAGATAAAAATATATCAGATTATTATGTTGATATAAATAATGGTATTTTATATTATTTTGTAATAGGTAAGGGATTATATTCCAGAAATCTTAGTGAAAGTGAATCAAAACTTATTTATAAATCGGATGAAATAATAGTAATGGGAGTGTTATCATATGACGGAGAATATTTGTATATATATAATGGAGGAATAGGTAGTGCAACGAATATGAGAACGCGGGTTGATACTAAGATATTTGTTCTTAAGACTGATGGAACACTTATTAATACAATAGAACTCGATAACAGCAAGATGCGCAATCTTTATTTTGGTGACGACAAATATCTGTTTTTTGAGTATGATGGCAGGCTTGTATACATTGATAAGAGTAATATTGCAGGTGATGTGAGTATAGTTCCTGTGGAATAGTTATTAGCATGGATTCTTGTTATGGGTAAGAGGGCGTGATATGAATGAATTTAGAAGGCTTATAAACAGGAAAATTATATTTGTTTTTGCAGCATTTATCATGCTAAATGTAGCTTTTTATGTATATCAGCAGGCAAGAGGCACGGGGCTTAGGAATTTGAACTTTAGTTCAAGGCAGATGCAGTGGCTGGCAGATATTTATAAGGATTATCAGATGGATGAAGCTATGGAAGCTGTAAGGTCAGATATACAGACGATTGAAATGTACAGGCAGGCTGATTCTCTGGCACAGGATACAGAACTGCTTTATGATGGTACATCCGAGGTTTTGAAAAGATATTGTGGATTATCAGAGCATAACCAGAAGTTGTTTTTAGATACGCTTAAAGAACTTGAGATACAGCTTGAATATATAAGTGAATATCCGGAAGATATTAAGATGATACAGGAAAATGCACAGCAGCTTATGTCTTTTTCGATTTTTTCAGATAAGAACAGTTTTACATATAATAATATTATTAAGACTGCAAAGGATTTTTCAAAGGTATCTGAAGTTTCTCTTTATATTGTTGATAACAACAAGGCTGTGGAAGGGCTGGTAAATTATTATTTTCCATTTTATTTATCACTTATCATGATGGTTTTTATAATATATGGTTTATCAGGAGAACGGGATAATGGAATGTGGGAAGTTGTTCATTCGGCTGGGAATGGCAGATTAAGGCTTGCGCTGCACAGACTTATGGTTATAACGGGAAGCGGCGTGATAGTTACAGCAGGTTTGTATTTTTCCACATTTGCAGCATCGTTATTTTTATATGGCGGGGCAGATTCGCTTTCGGCACCGGTTCAGAATATACAGGCATTTAAAAGGTTTGCTATGCCGATGAGCCAGATTGGTTATGTTATGTATGATTACGCTTACAGTACGCTGGCTGTAATTGTGCTTAGTATGGTTTTATGGGCTGTGTTCGTGCTTAACAGGAAACGCAATCATGCACTTATAATGACTGTTTTATTTGCAGGACTTGAAGTGTTTATGTATTTCAGGATAGATATTCACAGTGTATACAGCGCATTTAAACAGTTTAATATTGTACGGCTTATGAGAGTTAATGAGATTATAAGTACATATGCTAATCGTGGAAAGGGCAGCTTTGTTATATCTGAATCGGCAATTATGTTCTGTGTTCTTATTGTTATATTATGTATCGCAGCTGTGGTTGCAGTGTCGGGAACTGTGGTAATGCGTCCACAACAGAAAAGGTCGGTATTTACAAAGATTCTGGATAAGATATATGAAGGATATCAGCACATTTTTTCTAAGATGCCGGCTGTGGTTAAAGAATTACATAAACTGTTAATTACAAGCAGGGGCATTACGGTTATACTGGTGCTTCTGGCGATTGTTATTTATTTTGTTGGCTACGGCAGGATGACTTTTTCAGACAGTATGAAACAGTGTGACAGGATATATCTGGAGAGTGGTGGTGCAGATTATTCACAGATAGAGGAACTTGTTAATGGGCGGAAAAATGATTATGTAAATGCTGTAGAGAAAGCGGCTGAGGCTGCCGCGAAATATGAAGGCGGAGAGCTTGAGCCAGAGGAACTTTCTAAGATTAATGCAGAGGTTTATGTATATGCGTCAAGGTATTCTTCTGTAAGGGAGTTTGAGGAGAAATATCAATATCTTACGGGGCTTGAAGCGGATACTGGCATCCACGGGTATATGATGTCTGACAGGGGATATGAGGAGATTTTCGGCAGGTATTCAAAGGTGCGTGAAATGGTGCTTCTTATAGCACTTCTGGTTGCTGTTGTGATGATTGTATCTGAAAATATTGGAATTGAAAACAGAACAGGAACTAAATATATAGTTAATGCAGCGGGCGGAAGAAATGAAGTCAGGGTTAAGAGAATAGTGGCTTCTTTATTGTTAAGTATTGTTCTTTTTGCCATTGTGTATGGGACGGATATGTTTTTCCTTAGCAGTTATTATGGAATGCCATATATTCAGGCTCCGCTTATGAGTCTTATGTTTATGCGGGGATGCGGTCTTGATATTACTATTGGGACATTTATTATAATCCGTTTAATTGTAAGGCTGGCAATAATGCTTATGGTATACGCAGTTACATATGTTTTATGCAGCTTACTGCAGTGGATACGAGCAAGGGCGGTATCGATGCTCATAATTATAGCGGTAATTGTTTTTGTAGCTGTTATGGGAAATATAAGTATGTGGTAAAAAATTCAAAAATTGGTGTTTATTATATTATAAAAAGTAAGCAGTTGTACTAAATGACTAAAACAGTTTGACTTTAAATAAATCAATATGTTATTTTATAAGAAAAGAGAGTGCTAGTGAAGTAGTTGTTAAGAAATAGAAATTTTAAATGGTGTAATTAGATGTATACAAAGATATCATTTGTGTAGATAATGTCATTCATTTACATTATATCGACAGTAATGGAGTAGGCAGCAACAGAAAATGGGTTTATCAGTTACTGATAAGCCCTGTCATGGCAAAGGGGGATGCTTATGAGAAATGGAAAAAAGAAGAAAATAATAATTAGCGCGGCATGCATAATTGTTGTGGGATTGCTGATAGCTGGAGTATATATGTACAGGTTGAGAAACCGGGAATATCCGATAATAAAGAATATAAAGCTTAATGGAGAGAACTATGTAAGAGAGATATATCCTGAAGTAGAGATAAGATATCCAAAAGTAGTAGTGGATGAGGATAGTAAAGAGTATGTGGGAACATATAAGCTTGAAAATAGATGTGCTAATTCAAATGATAATGAAAAAATTAATAGAAGAAAAGTAAAAAGCTATTATTGTATTGATGGGTTGTATGAAGCTGATAATATACAGTCGCTTAAAATGAGGGTGGCAAATGCAGCAGGAGTAATAACAACAAATAGAAATATTAAAAGTGATAAAGCAAAGAAAGAACGGTATACCAGTACATGGGTCGATATAGATATGGAGACCATGAGAAGAACAGAAGAAAATATAGGTGATGATATAGGACCGTGGATGTGTTTTATAACAAGTGTGCCTGTTAAAAGAATTGCAGGAGACTTTAGAACTATAGAACTTAATGCAGAGAATGCCATAGAAGTAGAAAATGTTAATAAATGTGTAATAGAGGCTAAGATAACATATACGGATGGAAAAGAAGAAACACAGTATCTTATAATGGAAACTGAAAGCAAATATGTAGTCACGGTTGTTAATGTTTATAAGGTAAATATAAAATAGCACCATGTAATAAGGGGGATTGTTATGGGTAAGAAAAAATGGCTGGTGGTTGTAGGAACGCTTGTGGTATTAGCAGCCGCCATAGGAATATATGCAAGTGTAAACAAGGTGAAAAATTCAGTATCGGAACCAGACTATTCATCAATTGGAAGCGGATATCAGCTTGATGATTCACAGAATTATTGGAGAGGGATTGGTTTCAGGGATTTTACAGCAACTGAAGATGGTTATTATTTTCTTACACAGAATATGCTCCATCTTTATTATTTTGATTATGCTACTAAGGAAGCTGTTATTGCATGTGCAAAGCCAGAATGTAAGCACAAGGATAATACATGTAATGCATATATGTGGAGTACTCCATATATAGTGGATAATATATATTATCATAATGGATATCTGTATTATATGAAATATGAAAGTGGAATGTCGGTTCTTGTAAGAATGGATACAGCAGGCAATAACCGTGAGGATATAGCAAAGATTATGCCAAGCGGACAAGATGCATCAACCCACCTTGTATTTCATGGAGATTATGCATATGCATATTGTGAGTATACTCATTATACACTGGATGAAGAATACACAGAGATAATTAAGAGAATATCCTTAAAGGATGGAAGCACGAATAATATATATGAAGTAAGCGGTAAGAATATTACTGTTGCCGATGTAAAGAGTTATGGAAACAGATTGTATTTTGCAGTTCAGGAACAGGTTGAAAAGAGAAGCTACAATTCTAAAACAAGGGGATTATATGCATATGACTATGATACAGAGAAGGTATCTCTTGTAAGTGATGAGGATATTTCAGATTATTGTATGATTGGAGATAAGAATATATTTGCTTACTATGTAGTGGGACAGGGATTATATTATTCAGATATTAATGAACAGACAACGCAACTGGTTATTAAAGCAGATAAAATCTATGATAGGTGTAATCTTTCATATGATGGTAATTATGTATACATGGATAATATATTATATCAGATTCGTACGAACAGCCGTGCAGATTTTGATAAAAGATGTATGGTATTAACAGCAGATGGAAGTAAGGTTAATGAAATTTCATGCCAAAATATAAGCACATTATATTACGGAGATTCAAGGTGTATGTTTGCATTGTCGGAGGATGGCAATGACCAGTACGCGTATATAGATAAGAAAGATATAGAGAATGCGGATAAATGGGTTAAATTCTATGCAAAATAATCAGACATGTACTAAAAGAAATTAAAGCTGTCAGATTGGCAGTTGAAATGGGGGAATGATGCATGTCAGAGGTGAAAAGGGTATTTAATTATAAAAAGATAATTATGCTTGCTGTATTTATGTGCATTAATCTGTTTTTATTTATGTATATTAATGTTCCTAAGAGTGCAAATGGACAAAGTGAGCGGGAGATTAACAGATACAATAAATACATTGAGTCATATCATGATGAGATTGATTCAGTAATTAAGAATGCGGATTATCTGCAGAAATTTTCTATATTTAATAAGGGGAAAACATTTACATACAGCAATATTTTAAGAACAGCCAATGATTTCAGGCGTATCCAGAATGTTGAGGTTTCATATGATAACAGCCGTGCGGTTGAATCATTTGTTAATTATTATTATTCATACTACATAGCATTTTTCTTTGTGCTTATTATTGTATATGATTTGTTTAAGTACAGGGAAAATGGGGTGTGGCAGATTACATTCTGTACCAGAAACGGAAGAGACTATATAAGTGCAGCAAATATTGTAGTTGTCATAATGGCGGCTGTATTATCAGTTGTTGCGATGGCACTTTCAACATTTGTGTGTTCTCTGGTGTTATATGGAGGAATAGGTGAACTCGGAAATCCTATACAGAATATATACAGCTTTGGAAAATTTACATATCCGATAAGCAAGCTGCAATATGTAATTCTGCTTATTGCAGCAAACAGTCTGCTTATAGCAGCTCTGGGGCTGATAATATGGGCTGTATTCGTAATGTTCAGACAGCGTAATTATGCAGTTGTGTGTATTGCTGTATTTATTGGATTAGAAAGTTTTCTGTATAAGAATATTGAATATAATAGTATCCTAAATGGATTGCATTACATTAATGTGGTCAGTGTACTGCATCTTAATGAGGTATTGCGTACATATATTAACTGGGGATTTAAAGAATATGTATTTCATGTTTCGTCTGTTGTAACATTTAGTATACTGGTTGTTTCAGCAATAGCAGCAATTATTGCATATGAAAAATGCGGTGTAATGCGCCCGTATGGAAAGGTCTCACTGTGGAGCAGAATTGCAGGTGCAGTAAACAGGATGTATCAGAGAATGTTGTCAAGGATGCCACAGCTTATGAAGGAAATACATAAGCTGGTATTTTCTGGTCATGGAGTATGGTATATAGCAGTTGTTTTATTTGTGGCTATATATTTTTCTGGCAATGGTTATATGACATATACAGATACAGAGATACTAAAGGATGAGATGTATCTTGAGCATGGTGGTAAAGATAAAGAATACATAAGGGAATATACTAATGAGAAGCTTACAGACCTGAAAAATGCAATGGCAGCATTGAATGAACTGATAGCTGAAAAGGATTCTGGAAATGTGTCTGATGACTGGGAAGACAGATATTATGACGCAAATGGAGAGTATCAGTATGCAAGAGTGCGTGCGGGATATGTTCAGGAATTTGCAGATAAACTGGAATATCTGGATGGAGTAAAGGAACAATATGGTGTTGATGCATGGCTGATATCAGAACGTGGATATGCAGAAATAATTGGAAGCAATTCTGTAGTCAGAGAGACAATTATATTAATTACACTTGTAGCAGTTATTATGCTTATGGCTCAGGAGAATATAGAAATTGAATATACTACTGGTGTTGAGTATATATTGAATAGTTCTGTTAATGGAAGGAAAAGCAGAAAAATCAAAAAGTATATATCTTTAATTATTTTTGCACTTGTCTTATGTGCTGTTACATATGGAATAGAATATTACTGCATGTATCACAGATATGGTATGCCGTATATGCAGGCACCGTCACTCAGCCTTCAGGTTATATCTGACAAGCTTGGAAAAGGAATATATAGTCTGCCTGCTGTTAAGAAGCTTGTTATATCTATGAGTGTAGGCGGTTTCATTGCATTTAAGACAGTAATATACATTTTATGTGTATGTATTGCTGCAAATGCAGGTCTGTTGATGTCATATCTGACAAAGGGTAAGATTAACAGAGCATTTAATATAGCTGTTATTGTAATGATGATTGTAGTTTTTGGGTACATAAGAATTAAGCTTTTATAATGACAAATTGTTGTAATATTTAAAACTTTTTTGATTAATGTTTCGTATATATAGATAACAAGGAAACATTGATTGAAAGAGGAGGTATGGGCATGAATAAAAGGCTTAAAAATCTTACAATGATAGCGTTAAGTATATCAACAATATTATGTGGATGTACAACGGCTAAGGATGCAGACAATCATGTTACGCAGGAGCAGACAATTAATTACACATATAATCATGATTTATATGAAAAATCTGTGAGCAACAGTGCGGCATTTACTGATAACGGATTCATTTTTTTGACAAATGGAATTCTGTATTTTTATGATATGACTGATAATGAAGCAGTTCCGATGTGTCCGGATATGACATGCTCACATAAGGATAGTAAGTGCAAAGCATTTGCAGCAGATAAGATGGATTATGATCCATATGACTTAAATGGTGTATCAGTAAATTGTCTTGGTAATATGGTATGGTATAAGGATAATCATATTTATATGATAAAAAGGGATGAGTCCGGCGATTATCTTATGGAATATGATGAAAACTTTAATAATGAAAGTAAGGTAGCATGTCTTGCGTCAGACGGAAAGATTGTGGGAATAGCATCTGCGAATACTTCAACGGTGGCTGCCATGCATGAGAATTACCTGTATTATTATTCTGTACAGCCAACGAATGCACAGAATCTTGTTGAGGATGATTACAATACTAAGGTGAGCTGTAACAGAATTGCAATTAATGGTAATTCTAAAGTGGAAGAATTAGGCAGCTTTATATTTCCAATAGATTACGAATTGTTTAATATGGCATGCTGTAAGGTATGCGTCGGAGATAAGTGTGTATATTATATAGCCGGTGGAGATACAAGATATGGTTCAAAGAATACTCCGGTGCAGTACAGAATCTACAGATATGACATCTATAATGGAAAATTTGAGGAAAAGCTTAACATTAATACTGATAATGCAACAGATATACTTGGCAGCCAGACAGGTATAATAAGTAAAGTGACTTCTATAACAGCGGATGATAATGATTCGTTATATTTTGTTACAGACAATAAGCGGATTATTAAAGTATCAGTTGATGGAAAAACAGAGGAAATATATAACAATCCGGAAGCATTAGAAATATCATCACTAAGATATATTAATGGGGATATATACTTCTATGAGGCTTTACATAATGAAGGGAATATAAAGGCTGTAAATGCGGATAAACAGGTAGTGTGGACATGCAGTTTTGCTGGTGACGGATCAAGCGATGGAACATTTTCCGGCATAGAAATTAAAGGTATTGATAACAATAATATCTATGTAGGAATGCAGCGTAATAATGCAAAAGGCTGGAAAAATAATAATATCGAATTTTTTGATAATAAAGTTGAACCATATGTGAATACATATTCTGTCTACGCTATAGATTTATCTGATAAAGATATGCAGGGAAGTACTGCGAAAAAAATATATCAATGGAGTAAATAATAAAATGCCAGTCTTTCGTGAAAACGGTAAGGCTGGCATTATGTAAATTGAGAGGGAACAAGGGGGATGCGAATGGAATTAGTTAAGGTAATATCTTTAAAAAGAATTCTGACAGCAGTTCTCATAATTGTGCTTAATATAGCTTTATTCTGCATTATTAATAACGGACAGTATTCATACAAAATATATGATAATATGCTGAAAGAATATAACGGGGAATTAAATGAGGGAAAAATAAGTGATTATCATGGATATATAAGACAATATGAATCAGATAATCCTGATATTACAGATAATGAACAGTATATAGAAGCTAAAACGCTCTTTTCTGAAAAAGTGGAATTTGTCAGAAATTATAAGATTAATATAGAGAATAAGCTGGCGAATATAGACAGATATAAAAATAATACTATGTATGCACAATCAGGGGAAAGCAGACTGGAATTAATAAAGACACAGAATGATTTGCAGAAGGCATATGATTATGATGTCGATTATAGTAGTGATGTATGGCTGAGAAGTATAGCAGAATATAAATATATGGGATATTTTATCATTGTAATAATGCTTATATTTATCTATGGAATGCAGTCAGACTCGAAAAAATTGCAGTACATTATAAAAAGTGCTCCTAATGGCAGGATGATATTAGAACTGAAGCGTATAATCGTGCTGCTTATACTGTCTATTGCTGTAGTGCTATTATCGTATACAGCGATTACAATGACTTCATTATTTGTATATAATGACTGGAGTGCAATTCATGGAATGTCTGGGTCGGATTCAGAAATTTATCTTGTTTCTATGGGGATGAGCAGAGTGGGACTGGTTTTGACTGTTGCTTTTAAGACAGTGGCAGTTACATTTGCAATGTCAGTATTTTTATATGCTTTAATTAATTTATTTGATAATAAGAATATAGGTTTATCATTTTCTGTAATGATAGTTGGAATAGAACTTCTGCTTGCTAAATTGATTTCAGCAAAAAGCATATTCAGAGGTATTAAATATATTAATATCAGTAATCTTGTAGATAATACAATATGGTTTAAATATGAGAACTGGGGTTACAAATATTTTATAAGTGATATACAGGAGAGTACAGTATGGGTAGGTTTGATAATAATATTATTATCAACGATGATGGCTTTCGCATGTAGTCTCAAAAAGACACAGCGTAAGGCAGGGGTTATCGAGAGGCTTCTTGGGAAAATCAGCCTACAGTTTAACAGGATATTTTCAAATTTTCCTGTTTTTATGAAGGAATTGTGGAAAATTCTGATAAAACGGCGGATGCTGATAGTGTACTGCCTTATGATTGTTATAGTCAGCAGTTATACATTTGCATATAAGCTCAAGTATAATATGGTTGAAAGTACGGTGTATACATTTTGTCAGAATAATAGTGCCTTATCAGAAAGCGAATTATATAGTCTGGAGGAAGAACTCATACAGGAATATCAATTAATGCAGGCAGAGAAAGACAATAATGCACAGATGGTAATACTTAATCATGAAATTAATCTGGTTCATTATGTAAATGAAAAGCATGATGACGGTGTAAATGTTTCTCTTATAAATCAATATGCATATAATAAATTATTTGATGAAAGACAGCGTGATAATAAGGAACTATTGATGTGCATATGTCTTATAACAGCATGCCTGCTTAATGTAGGAGTAATTTCATTTGAAAAGGACGAGAATGTTCTTGCATTGGTAAGGACAGGAAGGAACAGAAAGAGGTGGATAATAAGGAAGCTGCTTATTAATGCAGTGGTTAATACAGTAATGTGTGCAGGTGTATATTGTTACTATTATCATAGTGTTACCGAGGTGTTAGATATTCAAAGGTATGATATATTAATTCAAAGCATTCAGGCATTTGCAGATTATCCTTTTAACATATCTGTAAGAGGTTACATAATTGTTAATATAGTGACGGCTATATTAGGAATAAATATATTTGCATCAATTGCTACATATTTATCCGCAAAAATTAATTACAGAGTGGGCGTGTTAGCGTGTCTGTCCATAAATGTTCTGTATTATATTTATAAAATAGGGGTTAATGTACTGCATTATTATACATTTCCGGGAATTGTAACATATATTGATTTTTATGGTGGAATATCGGTTTTACAAATATGCATAATAGTTGGAGTGGTGCTTGCCGGAGTGATTCTTAATTCGAAAGTTGTAAAACTTTTTTGATTAATGAAAGATTTGATATATGTTACAAAAAGTGACATAATAATCTTAATAAGATATCAGTGGAAATATCATATAGGGGGGATTACATGAGAAGAGTAGCCTTACCTTTAATATGAAAAGGCAGAAGATTTAACTGCAGGGATTTCCTACAAGTATTTCTTCTGCCTTGTTTTATAAATTATTATAGTTGAGTGTTTTATATTATGTTTCCATATTAATCGGTATGCGGGCTTGTATTTTAGAATTACTTTTCATCACCGAATATTACATGTCTTACTGGTGTAAGTGCATATAAAAGTATCATTCCGATAATTCCGCAAACAATTATCTCGCCAGCGCCAACAGTAACGAAGAACATTGCAAACATGCCCTCTGAGCCATAAGCAAATTTAAGTACGAATGGCACGATGATTGTGTTAGCAACAATTGGTGGAACTGGGGCAAGCCACTTATTTTTTCTTAAGAGGTATGTTCCGATTGCACCAATAAGTGTAGCAATACTTCCAAATACTACATCCCATACGATTGCACCACCAAGGATGTTAGCAATTATACATCCAACAAATAATCCAGGGATTGCTGCAATTACAGCGGCTTGTGTGATGAATTTCACACTCATTCCTTTTTTCTTCATATTCAATTATCTCCTTTAGTTTTGTTTTGCGTGTGGAAGGTCT